>Ga0074195_1002017_pt1 | contig 24854 bp, 17 predicted proteins | sample EPASupsiteHSE623_FD_64525 | JGI IMG/M metagenome (GOLD analysis project Ga0074195, IMG submission 64525) | Bioremediated contaminated groundwater from EPA Superfund site, New Mexico - Sample HSE6-23 | ecosystem: Environmental > Aquatic > Deep subsurface > Groundwater > Contaminated ... | reverse complement strand
ATTTGGTATTTCTACATTGCAAAGTCGCACAGCGAGAATTATGAATGAGATCATGAAACTTGATTCCACGATCAATGCTTCCATTGTCAGGAGACCCGAAGACAAAGAAGCTACCGCGTATTATCATTATAATTTTTATGTTGACTGCCAGGGTAGGTTTGTCGCCTCCATACTCGAAACTTATGATGGGACCATGGGTATGGCCAACAGGATCATGAAATTACTCAATACAAATATCAAATGGTCGCCTGCATTGCAAAATGAGACCCCTGTGAATTCGATGGTTAAAATCAATGTCCAGGTCCGAAAAGGAAAGATCTCGGTTCAGCCGTGATATTTGCAATCCTGCAAACATTCAGTAAATCATCAGGAAAATAGCGAATCCCGAAACCTGAAATTTCTCAGCTATTCTCATTCCGGTGGTGAATGATTTTGTATCTTTGTCAATTAATTTGATCTAAATTAATTGATAACCCTTCTCGATCTAAAACAAGGCGATTCAGGACTGATTACCAAAGTCAAAGGCCGTGGTGCGTTCCGCAAGCGCATCACTGAGATGGGTTTTGTCAAAGGGAAAAGAGTCACTGTTGTCAAAGCTGCCCCACTTCAGGATCCCATCGAATACAAAATCATGGGATATCATGTTTCTCTAAGGCAGAGTGAAGCTAACCTTATTGGAATCCAATCAGATGCTGACCCGGTTTTTCCAGAAACACATCCTGATGCTTTCGTTGGTTATAACGGGACCATTGAGGAGGAGTCGATGCGGAGTGATACCGGTGACAAGGGTACGGTGATCGATATCGCGCTGGTTGGGAATCCTAATTGCGGGAAGACCACCCTGTTCAACTATGCATCCGGTTCACACGAGCGCGTTGGTAATTTCGGCGGAGTGACTGTTGATTCCAAGGAGGGCACATTCAAACATGCAGGGTATACTTTCAACCTCACCGATCTGCCCGGCACCTATTCGCTTACAGCCTATTCTCCGGAAGAACTTTTTGTACGCAAACATATTATCGAAAAAGTTCCGGACATTGTGGTCAATGTCGTGGATGCCTCCAACATGGAACGCAATCTTTACCTGACAACCCAGTTAATTGATATGGACATCAGGGTGGTTATCGCCCTGAACATGTATGACGAATTCGGCAGCCAGGGAAATCAGCTTGATTACATGGCGCTTGGGAAGTTGCTTGGAATACCAATCATTCCTACCGTCAGTTCCAAAGGCGCCGGGATTTCCGACCTGTTCAGCAGACTCATCGAGGTTTTTGAGGACCGCGATCCGGTAGTGCGGCATGTACACATCAATTATGGGCAGGAGATTGAACGTTCCATCAGGAAAATCCAGGATGTGATCTGGCTTGACAAAGCACTTACCGACCGCATTTCATCCAGGTATTACAGCATTAAACTTCTTGAAAAAGATAACGGCATCATCTCCTCGCTTGAATCGTCCGTGCAGTGTTCATTTATACTGAAGGCAGCAGAACAGGAAATCCAGCGGCTGGAAAACACCTTCAAGGAGGACTCCGCAACGCTGATAACTGATGCAAAATACGGATTTATCGCCGGAGCGCTCAAGGAAACACTCAAATCAACCAATCCTGATGTTCACAAGAAGACCATCAGTGAGCGGCTTGATAAGGTTTTGACGCACAGGTTATTTGGATTTCCTGTCTTCATCTTCTTTCTTTGGCTGATGTTTCAATCGACTTTTTCTGTGGGGGAATATCCTCAGCAGTGGATTGACATGCTTGTATCCTGGGTAGGCAGCCAGGCCAGCATGATTCTCCCGGCAGGACCGGTTAAAGACCTGCTGGTCGACGGCATCATTAACGGCGTTGGCAGCGTTATCGTGTTCCTTCCCAACATCCTGATCCTCTTTTTCTTCATCTCCCTGATGGAGGATACCGGTTACATGGCGAGAGCAGCCTTTATCATGGATAAACTGATGCACAAGATGGGATTGCATGGTCAGTCATTTATCCCGCTGATCATGGGTTTTGGCTGCAATGTTCCGGCAATAATGGTCACCCGCACTTTAAAAGACCGGAATGACCGGTTGCTCACCATGCTGATAAATCCATTCATGTCGTGCAGCGCCCGTTTGCCGGTTTACATCCTGATCGCAGGCGCCATATTTCCTGAACATGCCGGCTCTGTTATTTTCGGGCTTTATATGACCGGGATATTGCTTGCCGTTTTAATTTCACTGGTTTTTAAAAGAATCCTCTTTAAAAGTAAGGAGGCCCCGTTTGTCATGGAGCTACCCCCTTACCGGCTGCCTACATTCCGCGTCATTATGCGCCATATGTGGGAAAAAGGAGAACAATACCTCAGCAAGATGGGCGGTGTGATCTTAATTGCGGTGATCCTGATCTGGGCGCTGGAATATTTCCCGGGAGGCAGTAATGTAAGCCACGAAGACCGATTGCAACAGTCATACATCGCCAAAATCGGTAAAACCATTGAACCCGTTATCGCACCGCTTGGATTTGACTGGCGAATGGGGGTCAGCCTGATTACAGGCGCCGCTGCCAAAGAGGTTGTAGTGAGCACCATGGGTGTACTGTTCGGATCAGACCATGACCAGCCAAAGGGTACGCCTCAAACATTGGGAGACCGGCTTCGGGAGGCCACCCACCAGGATGGACCAAAGATGGGCCAAAAACTTTTCACTCCACTCGTGGGGATTTCATACTTACTGTTCATTCTCATCTATATGCCATGTGTTGCGGTGGTAGCAACGGTAAACCGGGAATCGGGGAGCTGGAAATGGGCACTGTTTCTGATTGCTTATACTACGATACTGGCATGGCTTTTATCGTTTTCAGTGTTTCAAGTTGGTAGTTTAATATTTTCCTAGGATGACCATTCAATATATCATCGTCGGTTTGATTGTGTTTTCAGCAACTGCATTGACGGCAGTGAAACTTGTCCGGTTTTTCATCTCCCCTGCATCAAAATGCGATGGCTGCAGCGGATGTAAACTGCAGGAATTAAAGGCAAAGTAATTTTTCTCTGTATCTTTGCCTACCCCTAATCATTCAAGCAATGGAATTCGGCATTTGTCTTCACAGCATTATCCCCGTAAGATCGGAACCAAATCATACGTCGGAGATGGTCACACAGGTTTTATTCGGAGAACTCTATCGTGTGGTTGAAAAGGCGAATGAGTGGCTCCTGATCCAGCTGGTATATGATAATTATGAAGGATGGATCCACGAGCTGCAATCGCAGGCCATTGAAGAAAGTGAATTTCTCAGACTGGCCGACGCAGAAACACCGGTCACCATGGACCTGGTGCAGTTAATTTCACGTGAACCCTCCAGGACCATGATCCCGATCGTTATGGGAAGTTCCCTGCCCGGCCTGACAGATCAGCAAATCCAAATCAACCAGGATTTATTTATTTTCGACGGACTTGTATCAGGGCCATTTGAAATTGAAACAGCCATCATCCCGGAAAAAATGCTCAGATTAAGGCAGCAGATTTGCGACGATGCGATGCTCTATCTTAACGCACCCTACCTGTGGGGTGGCCGTACTCCCTTTGGAATTGACTGTTCCGGATTCGTCCAGATGGTTTACAAGCTCAAGAAAATCAAACTTCTGCGCGATGCAAACCAACAGGTAACCCAGGGCGAAGTTATCAGTTTGCTTGACGAGGCAGAACCCGGTGACCTTGTTTTTTTTGATGATGATGAAGGAAAGATCACCCATGTCGGGCTATTGCTCGATCGGACCAGGCTCATCCATTGTTCCGGGAAGGTACGCATCGATGCGATCGACCATCAGGGGATATACAACCATGACATTCAGCAGTATACACATCGTTTAAGACTAATCAGGAGGATTTTGTAACAGGCTGGGTGACAAGTGACAAGTGACAAGTGACAAGTGACAAGCGACAAGTGACAAGTGACAAGTGACAAATTTAGTTTGTACTTTCCTGCTTTGTTCGCTTAACGATTTTTGGCTGGTTAAAGACCCAGGTTAGCCTGAGAGTGATGACATTGTTATATTGATCGCGGGTTACCGGCTGGCGCGGATAGATCAGGGGATTATCGACTATCACGGTCCGGTTGCTGACCATGGAATACTGGTACCTGAGATTCGCCCACAGTTTACTCCAAATACGGATCTGTAAGTCCGCAATTACACTGATCTCGCTGTTCGAAAGTCCGGTTTGATACTGATAAAGGGTATCATAGAAATTATTCTGTGTCTCCTTGTAATTGATCAATTGGCCATAAGCAAAACCCAACCCCCCGGAAATCAGCTTTTTGTCCGTAAAATGAACCAGAACGGGAATTTCAGCATAATCCTGCTGTAGTTTGAAGGTCGTCGAATCATAGCTGCCTTTATGATAGCTGCCTTTCTGGCTGTAAAGTAATTCCATGCTCACCGACCAGTTTTTATTTTTCCCGAAAGGAACAATGATCATCGGCCCAACATTTAACCCGACCTTGTGATAGCCGAACAACTCGTCTCCATCAACCTGGGTCAGATTCATACCCAGACTCATTGCACCAAGTATCCGCTGGGAGTAGGACTGTTGAAAGGAAAACACCGAGGCAATCATTAGCAGGAAGACTATGAGGAGTGGGGAGCGTTTCATTTGATAATAACGATTAAACAACATTATTAGTATCCTGTCCTTTCATTGTAAGCTGGATCCTTTTGCGTTCCATATCCACATCCAGCACTTCGACCTTTACTTTCTGATTCAGTTTTACCACATCATTCGGATCTTTTACAAACCGGTCGGCAAGTTGACTGATATGAACCAGACCATCCTGGTGAACTCCCAGGTCTACAAATATGCCAAAATTAGTGATATTGGTCACAATTCCCTGCAATTTCATCCCTTTCCGCAAATCGCTTATCGAGTGAATATGCTTGTCAAATTCGAACATCTCAAATTGTTGCCGCGGATCCCGGCCCGGTTTGGCGAGCTCCTGCATGATATCCTGCAATGTTGGAATCCCGACGCTTTGGGTGACAAACTCCTCCAGCCTGATCCGGGACCGAAGCTCTGGATTTGCCACCAGGTCATCAACCGTGCAATTCAGTTTTTTGGCCATCTGATCAACTACCGGGTAGCTTTCGGGATGAACCGAACTGCGGTCGAGTGGATTTTTTGCATCGCGGATGCGCAGAAATCCTGCCGATTGCTCAAAGGCCTTCTCGCCAAAACGGGTTACCTTTCGGAATTCAGTCCGTGATTTGAACGGACCGTTTTCATTTCGGTAACCAATGATATTCTTTGCAAGGTTGGGTCCCAGACCCGAAACATAGGTCAGCAATTCCTCGCTTGCTGTATTGACCTCCACTCCTACCTTATTCACGCAGCTCACCACCGTATCCTCGAGGCTTTGCATCAGGGCAGTTTGGTCTACATCATGCTGGTACTGACCCACCCCGATCGATTTTGGTTCAATTTTTACCAGTTCGGCCAATGGATCCATGAGTCGGCGTCCTATGGAAACTGATCCCCGCACCGTGACATCATAATCAGGAAATTCCTTGCGCGCCACAGCGGATGCAGAATACACGGATGCGCCACTCTCGTTGACTGCGAGGGCAATAACTTCCCTGTCGAACGGGATGGCCCTGATCAATCGTTCCGTTTCGCGTCCTGCTGTTCCGTTCCCGATGGCGATGGCTTCAATTTTATAAGCATTCACAAGGCTTTTGATCTTGTGAATTGACTCTTTTACTTCATTCTGGGGAGGATGGGGATAAATGGTTTCATTGTGCACCAGTTTCCCCTGGCGGTCGAGACAAACAACCTTGCATCCCGTCCTGAAACCCGGATCAATGGCCAGCACATTCTTTTGTCCCAGCGGCGGTGCCAGTAAGAGTTGCCGCATGTTTTCGGCAAACACCCTGATGGCCTCCCTGTCGGCTTTCAACTTGGCCCACTGGCGCATCTCCGTCTCAATTGACGGGAACAACAGGCGCTTGCAACTGTCGGTAATGGCTTGTTTTACCAATTCGCCCGAAGCGTTATGCTCCTTCACAAATATCTTTTCCAGGATTTCGAATGCCTGCTCCTCCTTTACCTCAACTGAAACACGCAAAAATCCCTCATTTTCACCCCGGAACATGGCCAGCACACGGTGTGAAGGGGCCCGGTGGAGCGGCTCGTGATAATCAAAATACATCTCAAAGTTGATCCCTTCCTGATCCTTACCTTTTACCACCCTGGATGAGATCTGCGACTCCTTTTCAAAAAGATAGCGGATCCGTTTGCGCGCATAACCATGTTCATTGATGGTTTCAGCAATAATATCACTGGCCCCCTGGATGGCCTCTTCAACAGAATTCACCCCCTTTGCAGGATCGATGAATTTCTCAGCCCTGCGCTCGATATCAGCATAACGCTGCGAAAGAATCATATCGGCCAGGGGACCCAACCCCTTTTCGCGGGCGATGCTTGCACGCGTTTTCCTTTTGGGTTTATATGGCAGGTAAATATCCTCCAGTTCAGCCATGGTTGCTGCATTTGCAACCGCTGATTCGAGTTCGGGAGTCAGCTTTTCCTGCTCAGTGAGTGATTTGAGGATTGCCAGTCGCCTGGCATCGAGATCCTTAAGCTGCGATAGCCGGTCCCTGACCTGCGCAATAACCACTTCATCCATAGAGCCCGTCATCTCCTTGCGGTAACGGGCGATAAACGGGATGGTGGCGCCGCTCTCAAGAAGATTTATGGTATTCTGGACGAACCCTGCATCCACATGAAGTTCGGCCGCAATAATTTTAGTGTATTTTTCGCTGATCATCGGACAAGTGTCACTGTACCTTTAAAAACAATATCTCCTTCTGTAATGATATCATTTCCAATAAATTCAACATTTACAACCCATGCATAGGTGCCGGGAGGACAGTAGGTCCCTCCGGTGATTCCATCCCAGCCCTTATCAATATCCTCCGACTCGAACATGAGCTGTCCATATCGGTTATAAACGAACATCTTGAACCTGATATTTTTATATAATCCTCTCACATAGAAAACATCATTCAATCCATCCCCATTCGGGGTGAAAGCATTGGGAATGAAATATTCGAAAACCTTTACATAGGTGGTATCAGTGTTTAAGCAACAATGTATATCCTCGACCCGGGCCCAGTATGATCCTTCGGTTGAAACATTAATGATCGAATCCATAGATCCAGTGGACCATAGATATTCCGTAAAACCACCGCCTGCATGAAGATTTATCGATGATCCTGAATAAAGCAAAACGGTATCTCCGCCAAGTGCGATTTGAGGAAGGCGGTAATTGGTAACCATTATCGAATCGGTAAAGTACTGCCCGTTGAATTTCTCTGTGAGCTTCACCCAATAGGTACCGGGATTTGCATATGAATGAACGGGATCCATCAAGGTGGATGATGCCCCATCACCAAAATTCCAGGTCACCGAATCGATATTCGCTTTATTGGTGATGTGAAACTGCGTTACATCCCCCTGGCATACACTATCCCAGGTAAAATGAGGGAAATGCAGGAAACTTTGAACAAAATTCGGTACGCTGTAAACACTTTTCCTGCCAAGCAGCGGAAAACCACTCCCGCTTACATTGTCAAGCCGGCTGAAGTTGCACATGGTATCCGGTCGGTTCGGATTGTAGATCACCTCAAGCGAATCCAGTTTTTTAAACAGGAGATCATTGGTCCTGGAGATGTAAATTCTCCCATCGGTGCCCAGTTGCATGCCGGCAAGCCGGATTCCGGAAACCGAATCAACGATCACGGGGCTGTTCAATCCGTTTGTCAGGTCAAACTGATAAATACAGGTAGGTTTTTTGGGAATGGTTCCCCCCAGGTAATCGAGCACCGTTGCGTACAATTTTTTACTGTCAGGCGAAAATTCAATCCCATAGGGATTAATATCCGGTTTGGTTACCTTATAAGATCGTGGATTTGTAATGACACCTGTTTCATTATTGAAATCAAATACTTCGATAAGTTTATTGTAAGTAACAGCCAGGGCAAGTCTACCTCCATCCGGCGAACACTTCATGTATCCGACCGCATTATTCCTTGCCAGTTTGGTGTTGGCATTGTGGATTGAACCGATTGCACTGACGACCGGAGCCGCAATTCCATTACTGGTAACAAGGTATGCAAAAAACTCATTTGATTCCCACTTATGCGCAATTACCCAGAATCCCTTGTTATCCCGGCTTGCAACGGAGGTGATTTTCTGGCAAACCGGTGAAAGAAGCGGTACATTAAGCACTGCGGATATCGCATTGCCCAATCCGTCGCGCTCTCTCATATCAATCAGCGTGTAGGTCAGCCCATCAGTAGAATATTTGGTTGAATCATACGTATCATATTTGATCATATCGACCGCAAACACATAATAGAGTGATGGCTCCCCTGGCCAGGGTACAATGATGCAAGGCTGTGTTGCTCCAGGATCGCCGGTAAGATTTGTGGCATTGGGCATGGGAGTGAAAGTTTTGTCCCAGACAATCCGGCCGTTGGTAAAGAATTGGAAGTTACCCATGCTGTCGCAGATGCTTGCAGTGGACTGCAGTGCATTCATAACATTCTGGTCGGTGAGTGGTGCAGCGGTGCCTGAACGGAAATCAATGCCTGCTTTTTCGCCGAAGTACCATACTTCTGCCTGTTTCTGTGACCGGGGACAATTACTCTTGTACCATTGTCCCTGCACAACCGGAATGGTCAGCAGCATCAATAAAACCAGGAGGATTTGTCCTGGTATAACAGCCGGTATTGTATGGCAGTTCTTTATCCGCACTATTCGAGAACAAGTTTTTGAACATAAGTAAATGCATTGTTCCTGAACCTGATAAGATAAATTCCTTTTGGGAAATCTGTTAAATCAAGGGAGGTTGATGACTTCAGGTTGTCACTTTCCGGCATGGTAAATTCACGGAGCACTTTACCAAGTGTCGTAAGAACAGTACCCTTTGTTATTCCGGATACTCCGTCCAGATCAAGGCTGACGATGTTCTTTGCCGGATTCGGATAGATCCTGATATGTCCTGAAATATCCAGATCATCGATGCCCACGCACGCATCGAAGGAAAAAATCACCACAATGGAACCGGTTGATTTGCATCCTTGCTGGTTGGTCACCTCCACCGAATATTCCTGGGCATCATATCCTATTCCTGTGGTTCCGAATTCGATCTGCTGTTCAATGGAGCCATTGGACCACAGGTAGGCAGAGCCGGGATTTCCGGCATTCAGCCGGGCCGTATCATAAATGCACACCAATGTATCCGGAGGTCCAAGGCGGATAAATGGCTCCGGATAAATGGCAACCGCAGTACTTCCGATCCTTGTATTAAACTGGTCATATAAAGTGACTGTATAGGAGGTGTTAACGACCGGATAGACAAGGGGATTTGCTTCAGTGGAGGTGAATCCCTGCGGATTAGAAGTCCAGGAATATTCATAATGACCCACATTGCCGCCGCCTGCTGAAGCATACAGCCGTGCAGAATCCCCCCGGCATATCGACGCAGGAAGCGCAACCGGGTTGACATTCAGGGGGCCGCCGGTTACTTCAACGGTAACAATCGCATCATTGTCACTGATGCAATTGGTTATCAAATCAGTTATGGTGAGTGAATACACTGTCGTTTCTTCGAGGTAGGTTGTTTGTGGATTTTGTATTCCTGCATTGACAAGTTTCCCTGCAGGGGACCAGCTGTAATAATAATTGCTGGTACCCCCGATGACTGATCCGCTGAGGAATGTATAGGTTCCGTTTGGAATTTCCTGGTCTTCACCAGCATAGGCAAGCGGCAGCTGGATAACATTTACCGTTACCGAGCTGTTCACGGTATTGTAACCATCTGATGCCGATACATGATAGGTCGATGTTTCTGCCGGGGCGACTGAAGGGTTTGCCAGTGTGGAGGTAAATCCATTGGGACCGGTCCAATTGTAAACGTAATTGCCTGCACCTCCCGATCCAAAGGCCTGTAACTGCGACGAAGCTCCTTTACAGATCGATGGAGGAGTAGCTAGTGCATTCACGGCAAGGACACCTCCGGCAATGTCGATCGTAACCATATCGTTTGCCTGGCAATTGGCAGAATCATCGGTTACAGTCAGTGAAAAAATCGTGGTTGAAAAAAGATTTACCGTATGGGGATTTTGTACGCTGTCATTTACCAGCAATGCAGATGGCGACCACTTGTAATGATAGGATCCGCTGCCCGCGGTGCAACTTCCATGGAGGACGGTAGTGACCCCGTTCATTATGGTGGTATCGTTGCCTGCATTGGCTTGTGGCTGATAAACATGAACCAGGGTCGTGGAGGTATCTGAACTTGTCTGTCCGCTTACTTCAACCCTCAGGAAATACTCTCCGGCGTTGGCCGGCGTTGCATTGGTGATGGTCGGATTCTGAAGCTGGGATGTGAAACCGGCAGGCCCCCACCAGTGATAAGTTGCGCCGGAAACATTCTGTGCGGAGAGCTGAATTGTCTGACCATTGCAGATGGGGCTGTTGCTTGTACACGCAGGGGGGAGAATGGAACAGTCGGTTGTACCTGTACCGCCGGTTTGCTGAAAGATGATGTTACAAGGGGAGTTGGAGTAGTTTGTTATAACCAGCATATAGTATTGGCCTGTCTGACCATTCGGAATGTTAACGGTTTCATAAGACAACGCAGAATAACTGCAGTCAACAATTTTGGCATTGGTGAGGGAATCACAGCAGTTTTGCGAATAGAAAGGGCCCCAGCAGCAGAAATCGATATCCTTCCCCGGCACACTGTGCATCTCGATGATGATGCTCCCGGGATTACCCACCTTCATGTAATACCATGCCGGATTGGGACGGGTGAGCAGACAGCCATAATTAGGCCCCGACTGACCGCTCCCGGCATTGACCCCTGCAGGGAAGGAATATAATGTGCCGGTACAAAACGGGGCAGCCGTTTCACAAAACTTGTTGCCACCTTGTCCTGGCTGCCCAAACAGGCCTGTGCCGGCCAGAATAAACAAAACTGAAAGATACCAGTGATGCCTCATTGCCATTGGTATTATTTATATTTATCGTTTTCCTTCAACCACTTTGATTTTTCATCCTGTGACCATATTGCTGAGATATCGGTTGTCTTGGACTTTAACTCATCGAATATTTTCACAATATCTGCTTCATTATAAATCTGGCTGGAAATAAAGCAAACCCTGTCCTTGGTCACGTGCGGGTCGATATTGACAATTTTGGAGGAGGTAAAACTCAGATTCATGAAATAAACCCTTTCAAACCGTGAGGAGAATTTCGAAAAATCTAAAAGGAAATAATTATTCCTGGCGTCCTTGTCGATGAGGACGGCAAACTGACCCTTGAAATCGAAATTTTCGTACCGCTTTATGAAGGATGGATCGTCAGGCTGAACACCCCCATTTTGTGCACTAATTGTTAGGGCGCTAAGAAAAATCAATGAGAATAATACAAGATGTTTCATGACACATTAGTTCATTAAGAGGCAAAGATACAACAAATTAAGTAAGATTTACCAACCTGAGGCAAGTACATCAATGATGTGGATGGTTTGTATGGGTAAATTGTGTTTGTCGATATAGGCTTGCTGATTCATCAGGCAGGAGGAATCAGTGGAAACAATGTATTCAGCCCCTGTATCGAGCGCCCTGTTGACCTTTTGCTCAGCCATGGCCGAGGAGATGGGCTCAAACTTTGCAGCGAAGGTGCCACCAAATCCGCAACAGACATCATTCTCCTTCATTTCCCGCAGCTCCAGCCCCTTAACGTTGGCAAGCAGCCTCCTTGGCTCATCCTTCAGATTGTATTCCCGCAAGGCAGCACACGAATCATGGTATGTAACTACATGGGGGAAAGTGGCGCCAACATCCTCTACCTTTAGCTCGTTGATTAGGAAATCGGTAAACTCGAAGATATTCTTTTTCAGCTGTTTGTATTCGAGATGGTAGGCCGTATTATGAAACAGCCATCCGTAATAATTACGTACAAAACCGATACATGATGCCGATGGGCCAACAATCGGGCGATCATTCGGGAAATCCTTCAGGAATTTCTCACCCATCTTTTTTGCCTCATCCCAGAAACCACTGTTAAATGCCATCTGGCCGCAGCAGGTCTGATTGCCATTATAATTGACGCTCACATCCAGTTTTTCGAGGATTTTTACCATGTTTAACCCGGTTTCGGGATAAATCTGGTCGACAAAGCATGGGATGAAAATATCAACTAACACGAAAAGAAATTAAAACTATAAGAATTTTCAAAAATAGTGAATTTTGCTTCATGCCATGCTGATTTTTCTTCCGGCTGATATTTTTCTTCCGGCTGATATAATTCTCCGTTTACCTGATTTCAAATCCCGTCGTGACCATGTGTTCCCAGAAATCAGGGTAAGATTTCACCACCACATCCGGGTTTAATATTTTCACCGGCCCCGATTTAATAGCAAGCGGCGCCAGGGTCATGGCCATCCTGTGATCACCATAGGTTTCAAAGGTAAGGCCATTTTGGACAACGGATTTAAATGCGCTGATCTCCATGGCTGGCATGTCATCGCTTTTATCTGATGTCACAACCTGGATACCAAGCTTTTCGATCTCATTCTTTAGGGCTCGCAAACGGTCTGTTTCCTTGATCTGCAAGCTCTTAAGTCCCTCAAAACGACCACGGATCCCAAGTCCGGCGCAGGTAATGATTACAGATTGGGCAATATCCGGACAATCTGTAAAGTCAAAATAGAAACCATCAATCTTCTTTTCAACCTTTGTCAACCTGATTCCACTGTCGGTGAATTCAGTCCTGATTCCAAAGTTCTGAAAAATCACCGGGAGGATGGAATCTCCCTGAAGACTCTCGAATTTCAATCCTTTCAGTTCAAGATCAACTTCTTCGGCAAATACGGCTGCCTCGTACCAGAAGGCCGCCGCCGACCAGTCAGATTCAACTGTATATTCGCAGGGATGATATGCGCCGGGATGGACATGGATCCGGGTTTTTCCAGCCTTGATCTTCGCTCCGAATAATTGCATCAGCCGGATTGTCATATCCACATAAGGGAAAGAGACTTTTTTACCCTTCAGGTGAAGGATCAGTCCCTTGGAAAGATATGGCGCAATCAGTAACAAGGCGGTGGTATACTGGCTGCTTACACCCGGATCGATAGTCACCTCCCTGCCCCCGATCTCAGTGCCGCTGATCAGCAATGGCGGATATCCGGGCTTTGCAAGATATTCGATGGAGGCTCCCAATTGCTTCAGCGCTTCGGCCAGGATCCCGATGGGACGCTGCTTCATGCGCTCAGAACCGGAAAGGACCCATTTCCCTGGTTTCATCGACAGCCAGGCTGTCAGGAAACGCATCACAGTACCGGCATTCGCCGTATCCAGTTCTGGTACATGCTTCCTTTCCTGACGATTATGAATGTCATTGATCAGCTTTTGCAATAAGATGGTATCATCAGCCTCAGATAAATTCTTGATAATAAAATCCTTACCGCATAAAGCACGAATCATAAGCAACCTGTTGCTGATACTTTTTGAAGCAGGCAGCGCGATGCTCCCCTTCAATATTTTATCCGGTTTGCTGACGATTATCGATTTCATTTTTCCTAATTGATTCAAAAACCTCCCTTACAACCTCCTCTGCCTTCTTCGGGCTTTATCACCCGGTCAGGCTGGCAAGAGCCTCCAATATTTCTTCCTGGCTGCAGGATACGTTTAAAACCGGACTTCCCGGTTTTGAGATCAGCGTGAACCGGATCAGCCCATTCAAATTCTTTTTATCATGTGTAATGAGTTCCAATATCGTTGCTTTGGCCTGATCTTCAATCAAAATGGCAGGAAAGCCATTACGCAGGTAGCTTACAACCGATTCCATGTGGGCCTTGCACAACCCTGTTTTACGATGTGACAGAAAGGTCGCACAAATCATACCCGCTGCAACTGCATCCCCGTGCATCAGCTGTTTTCCCGGGATCGTCTGCGAAAAGCCTTCGAGTGCATGCCCGATCGTGTGACCAAAATTCAGCGCCTTGCGCTGTTTTCGTTCGCGGTAATCCTGCATGACCACCCTGTTTTTAAATTTGACGGACTCCGAAATCAATCCAGGCCAGAGACCGCCGTCAACCGGCTGTTGCAGAAGTTCAGCAACCGGGTGTTTTACTAATCTGCGCCAAAGTGAAGTATTGCCGATCAGAACACTCTTGATGATTTCAGCGAGTCCTGAACGAAGATGCGCTGCCGGTAATGTCTTTAGGAATCCAGGAAAAATGAAAACGCCCCTGGAAGGATAAAAGAAACCAACCTGATTTTTGACATGCCCGATATTGATCCCGGTCTTGCCCCCGATGGCTGCATCGGCTTGTCCCATCAGCGAAGTTGGGATATTGATGTAGTTGATTCCGCGTTTGTATCCGGCGGCAACAAAACCACCCAGGTCGCTAACCACGCCGCCTCCGAGGTTGATCAGCAAACTGTTCCGGCCAGCGCCCAGTTCAAGCAACCGGGTCCAAAGATGTTCCGCGGCCGAAAAAGACTTGGAATCCTCTCCCCCCGGTATTTCCAGTACCGGAACATGCTCGAGTGAAAGCACATGATCCAGCAACATAGGCAAACAATACTTCCTGGTATTGCGATCAACCAATATGAAAACATCCTGGTACCGCCGGTCATGCAGCTGTTTTTCCCCAATGTACTTCATACTACCCGGATGTATGGCCCTTATAAACCGATCAAAAGATGAGAGTGCATCGTTTCCGATAAAGATCGGCGTCCGGTCTGTTGTGACGATACGGTTGGATAGTTTCACTGAGGTCAAGTCAGGTCAATGAAAAGCTGCCATCAACAGGCTGATATCCTGGAATGGCAGGTTATATGATTTGCTGATAAACAGGTTTGTCAGGATACCATTGTAAATATAGACACCCTGGCGCACGCCGAAATCGCGTTTAAGCAGGTTTTCGATACCTCCTTCAGATCCGATATCGAGGATTATGGGCACAATGATATTGTTCAATGCCTGCGATGCCGTGTGCGGTACCTTGGACGGAATATTGGGTACGGCATAATGGGTAACCCCGTGCACTGTATAAACCGGTGATTTGTGGGTCGTTGCCCTGGAAGTTTCAAAACAGCCTCCCTGGTCGATGCTCACATCAATAGCCACGGTTCCATCCTTCATTTCCTTGATCATCTCCTCACTGATGATGCAGGGCGTCCTCCCTTCGTGGGCATGGATGGCCCCAATCAGCACATCAGCGGTCTTAAGCGCCTCAAGCAGCACTTTTGGATGGAGGATGGATGTGAAAACACGCATTCCCAGGTTACTCTGCAAACGGCGCAAACGATACACTGAATTATCGAAGACCTTTACCAGGGCTCCTAATCCAATAGCAGACCGTGCTGCAAATTCACCCACTGTTCCGGCGCCAATGATGACGACCTCTGAGGGGGTGATCCCGGTAAATCCGCCAAACATTTTTCCCCTGCCAAACTCAGGATTGGCAAGGTATTCAGCCGCAATAAATATGGAGGTGCTTCCGGCAATTTCACTCATTGCACGGATAATGGCCAGTTGGTTGGTTCTGTCGCGAATGGTCTCAAAGGCCAGGGCAGTCACCTTACGGGAAAGCAAGGCACGAAAATACTCTTCACACTGCATGGCTACCTGAATGGCAGAGATCAGCGTTTGCTTTGGCCGCAGCCATTCCATCTCCTCGCGGGTTACAGGACCCACTTTCAGGATAATATCCGCTTTATACACCTCCTCGGGCGAATAGACGATGCGGGCACCGGCCTCACTGTATTCGTGGTCACTGAAATGGGCAGTTAATCCTGCTCCCGCTTCCACCATCACCTGGTGGCCATTCCTGCACAGTAAGGCAACACCATCAGGAACCAGCGAGACACGATTCTCCTGAAGTGATACTTCCTTCGGAACGCCAATCAACAGGTTGCTGCGCTGGCGCGCCACTTCGAGCATCTCTTCCTGTGGCATCAACCGCTCCGCCGGTGACATGCGGATATAATCCGGACGAGGTTCATCCATGGTTCAGAAAATTTACACGAAGATACAAAAATTAGTAATAAAATGTTATGGGACCCGGGAAGGGGGTGAGCATAATAATGTTATCCAATGCGACTTATTTTTTGCAGGGTCTCCAGGTCGAGAATTTCCATTTCGTGATCTGAAATCCGCAGGATACCATCCTTCTGAAGGTCACGCAACACCTTGACTGCACTTTCACGCGACATGGCCGACAGTTCTGCAAGTTCAAACCTGGAAAGGATCATCGGGAATTTTGCCCGATTGAATATTTCATCATGCAGATAAAGCAATGCATCAGCCATGCGTCCCGGCATCTGTTTTTGTGTCAGAAATATCAGTCGGTTATAAACAGTCAGCACATCCCGGCTGAAATCCTTAAGAAACTCCTCTGCAAAAAGCTGATTGGCGCTGAGTATCTTCTTGAAAACCTGCAGATCAATAAAGCAAACCGACGAATCAACCAGTGCCGTTATTGAAAAATGATGCCGCTGATCAAAGTAAATTCCCGGGCCACCAATGAAATTGGTTGGCTTCACAATCCGCAGGATCGCTGAACGCCCTTCGATGCCCTCGATGTAAAGTTTTGCAAGTCCGCTGTTCACCGATAGCACATGCGACATAAAGGTGCCCTGTTTCTTAATGGTCTCCCCTGCCTTGAAATGAACATGTATCTTATTCGCATCAACGAGTAATAACTCCTCCTCATTCAAAAGGCAAAACAACTGTGACATACACTGGCACCCTAAACAATGCTTTTGCGTTTTATTGAGGTAATCTGTCATCGGCGGATCAAAAATTTACTTAGTGGTGCATAAAAGTAATGTAAAAATTGATATATGTCAATTTATTATTAAGTTTTTTACCTATGATACGGCCCTGGATTTCCTGTTTAATCCGTCAAAATGCTCCGGTCATATTTAAAGAACCGAATGTATATCCAGGTAGATTTGACTGGCAGAAACCAGAACCCAATCGGTAATCATTTCGCATGGTAAGAATTTATAAAAACCGTTTGGTCAATTACGGATAATCCAGGTAATCACTGAGAACAAATTATCGAAGCATGAAAACTAATTCATCCAACCGCAGAAATTTCCTGAAATTGGGTATAGCTGCCGGGGCCACAGCACTTGTGGCTGGCGGAGGCAGTGTTTTATCTGCCATCACGGGCAATGAATCTAAAGAGACTGGTGAAATGATCAAATTGCTCACCCCGGAAGGGAAACTGGTAGAGGTTGACAAAGGACATGTATGTTGTCAGCCCGCTTCGAACATGGAATCCCGCCAGGGATTGCCGGATAAGAAAATGGTCATGGTGATTGATTTGGCGAAATGCCGGAATGCCAGGAAATGCCTCGAAGGGTGTCAGAAAATGCATCACCTGCCGCCGCATATTGAGTGGATTAAATTTTACCTGCTGCGCGATTCAGAGGAGATGACGCCTTACTGGTTTCCCAAACCGTGCCTTCACTGTAACAATCCACCCTGTGTCAAGGTTTGTCCTGTTGGCGCCACATTTAAACGTACAGACGGAATTGTGCTGATTGACAATGACCGTTGCATTGGCTGCAAATTCTGCATGGCTGCTTGTCCTTACTCATCCAGGGTTTTCAACTGGGAGGAACCAAAAACCGATAAGCAAGCGAACCAGCTTGCATACTCACCCGAAACGAGCAATCCGCAAAGGATGGGAACAGTCAGTAAATGCGATTTCTGTCCCGATATGGTTAGAAAAGGGGAATTACCTAACTGTGTGACATCCTGTCCCAACGGAGTTTTTTATTACGGTGACAAAAATGAGGATGCTGTTTCCAATGGCACCGACACGGTAAGGTTCAGTGATTTGATTGACTCCCGGGCCGCCTACCGGTTCATGGAGGAACTCGGCACTGAGCCAAGCGTTTATTATCTGCCAGCTGTCGACCGGGCATTTGATTATAAAGTAGGATTCGAAGGTTTGAGTGAAGCGGAGATTGCCCTGTATAAAAAGGAAGCCAACATAACTGAATAGTAAAATCATGTACGACGACGAAAAAACACAACAAAATTTATATGCGTTTAAACCGCAACATGAAAAAATGAGCAACGCCGGGATCGGACTTATTGTCTTTCTGCTGGCAGTGATCGGATTTGGTATTTATGCCTTGTACGTCCAGATCGTGGACGGGCATATCGTGACCGGAATGCGTGACAATGTGGTTTGGGGCTTGTACATTGTCAATTTTATTTTCTTTATCGGGATCAGCTATGCCGGCGCATTGATATCCGGAATACTTCATCTGCTCCGGGTTCCCTGGCGTACACCCATCATCAGGATGGCCGAAATGATCACGGTGATCTCCACCATGATCGGACCTGCATATATATTGCTCTGCATTGGCCGGCTCGATCGTTTGCCGAATTTGGTGCTGTTCGGAAGAATACAATCTCCGATTATCTGGGATGTGATTGCCATCACCACATACCTTTCGGGAAGCATTATTTTTCTCTACCTGGCCATGATCCGTGACCTCGCCATATTGCGTGAAAATCCTGTAAAAACTGCCCGATGGCGGAACCCGATCTATCGTTTCCTTTCGGCCAGGTATAAGGATACGACCAAGCAAAAGGAATTACTAAATGTCGCCACTGATCTGCTTTCGATTGTGATCATTCCCCTGGCTATCCTTGTTCACTCGGTACTGGCCTGGATTTTCGGGATGACACTCCGTCCCGGGTGGCACAGTACCATCTTTGCACCTTATTTTGTAATCGCTGCTGTATATTCGGGAACTGGTGTGCTGATCATGGTCATGTGGGTCTTCAGGAAAATATATCATCTTGAATCGCAGATCACAAAGATTCATTTTAATTACCTGGGTATCATCATGATCATCCTCGGTGGCATGTATGGGTATTTTACCTTCAGTGAATACCTGACAAGCTGGTACGGTTCCATTAAATGGGACATGGAGGTACTCTACAGGCTGTTTAATCCGAGTGAATACTGGCATCTTTTTGTGTTCGCAGTCTTTATTGGTGTGCTGGGTCCGATCATTATTGTAACTGTCCCAAGGTTCCGCAGCATCAATTCCATCGCTGTGGCGGCATGCATTGCTGTACTTGCACTATGGGTGAAACGGTACCTGATCATTATCCCCACGCTTGAAACCCCGATGCTGCCCATCCACGATCTGCGCCCTGAATTTGTGCAGTATTCGGCCACCTGGGTGGAATGGGCATTGACCTTTGCCGGCATCGCGCTCTTCATCCTGCTGTTCTACCTCTTTTCCAAATTTATCCCGATCATTCCGGTCGTACGCAGTGGTGAAGAAAAGGATTATTCAAGGCTCCGGAAAATCGTTTTTGAAAAACAGATGAAAAAAGCGATAAGGCAAAACAAAAAAAGGGATGTTGTGGTGACCGGAATAATGATTTTATTCATGTTGGGATTTTCACCCGGAATGATGTCGCAGGTCGAAAAGATTCAGCCACTGCTGAACCTGGACTTTTATCAGGTGGATTCGGTCAAAAAACTAACTGCTACACTGCGTGCAAAGGTCGACGGAAAATTTTTACCCTTACCCGGCCGGGAGATTCATTATACCTGTCTCCAGGGAGGGATAAAAAAAATACTTGGGTCCGGACTGACTAATGATAAAGGGATAGTGTCAATCAAGATCCCGGCAGATATCTTTTCAACCGGTGGGGATAAAGGGATGTACGCGTTTGATGCTTCTTTTCCCGGAACTGCCGATTATGAAATGGCATCAGCTGCAACTACAGTGAAACCGCTGCGGCTGGAAATGACTTTTTTTCAGGAAGGAGAAGAAAAGATGGTCAGTTTGAAGGCGTTTGAGCATGGACCCGATAATCAATGGATACCAGTGGAAAATCTGGATGTTGCATTTTATGTTCCCCGCACCTTCAGCCTGCTGAAAGTTGGCCAGGCCACCATCGAAAAAGGGTCGGCCAGTCTTGAATTTCCGACAACCATTCCGGGTAATCAACTGGGTTATATGACCCTGGTTGCAAAAGTTGAAGAGCATGAACTCTATGGTAATGCTGAAGCAAGCGGAACGATTAACTGGGGAAAACCACTTTCACCTGACAAGATTGTAAGTCGTGGACTTGGTGATACAGATGCACCGCTTTGGATGGTTTATACCCTGATCGTTCTGCTTTCGTTGGTATGGTTTCACTACATGTACGTAATCTACACGGTGTTCAGGATCAGACACCTGGGAAAATCATAAATAATAACGGTTACTTCAATGGAGACTTATGAAATCATGGCAATTCAGATTAATGGCCGATCTGCTAATCTTATTCCAGGTTTCGGAGAAGACAGGTAAAATGCCGGCTTTTAAAAAGCCTTTCCGGAGGATAACGGATTTCGGGCAATTACAAATTATTTTGCATCCGGGCAGGACTGCAAAAACAATCATGCTTGGATGCAGTTCTACTGACCGTTTGTGTTTGTGTTTGTGTTTGAGTTCATTTGAAAACTCAAACCGCTGAAGTATTTATCAGAACAATGGCTATAAATTAAGGAGGTATTTATGTCAAAGGTGAATGAAGAACCATCAACCCGCATCACGGAATTAACGAACAGGTTAAATTCGCTGGAAATGCGGATTGGAATTGTAGAAGGACAACTTGATGCAGCAATTCAGAACATGGCATCGGCTCAGCCTGCCCTGAACCAGGTACACTATGCCGATCATTCGGCTGAAGAGGAGGTGATCGTTGACAAAGGCCTGATTGAATCTAACATATTCGAATATGGACTGGCATGGTTCGGTAGTATTGTTTTGCTTTTCGGGATCGCATTCCTGTCCAATTTTGCCAGGAATTACCTGGGTGGTCCCTTGGCAAGTGTTGTGGGATATGGCACAATTGCCGGAGTGTTTTTCCTTGCATGGTATCTCCGCAATTCATTTACCCATCTTTCGTTTATGCTCAACCTGAGTGCCCATTTACTGCTTTATTACGTCACGCTGATGTTGTTTTTCTTCAGTGGTGAACCTGTAGTCCCGTCGAAAGGGATTGTCTTATTTTTACTCGTTGGGGTAATTTGCATCCAGTGTTTTTTCGCAATCCGGCGGAATTCCGAATTACTGGCAGTGATCGCACTGATATTATCACTTGCCACTGCCATAATCGCTGATACGACCTTTTTCAGCCTGCCGCTGATCATGCTGACGGCGGCATTTTCGCTATTCCTTTTCCTGCGTTATGCATGGTGGAGACAGATCTTCGTAATAATGATATGCGTATACATATCCCAGAGTATCTGGCTGCTGAATAATCCTGTTATGGGAAATCCGATGGGAGCGTTTAACACACATCCTTTCAACCTGGTGTTCCTGTTCATTTACGGTACAATTTATTCAGTCGTCCCCATGATCCGGCAGGAAGGAAGGTTCCCTGATGGAATTTATCCTGCAACAATCCTGATGAATGGTTTGAGTTTCTCAGTGGTGCTTCTGTTTGTTGTTGCATCCTTTTATGCTGCAGGTTATGTATGGATCTTCTCCCTGATTGCTGTGTTGTGTCTTCTCTATTCGGTAATTCTCAAATTCTGGACAAACCGTAGCTTCGATTCTGCATTCTATGCAGTTTATAGCTTCATGGCACTCAGTGTGGCTGTTTACGGATATTCCAAACTTCCGGATGCAATATGGTTGCTGGCTCTTCAAAGTTTACTGGTGGTGTCGTGGGCACTTTGGTTCCGCTCAAAAATCATCGTCGTCATGAATACCATCCTGTTTATCGGGATTTTTGCTGTGTATATGGCATTTTATCCCCCGGTCGATAAGGTCAACTATGCATTTGTCATAGCTGCTTTTGTCAGTGCACGGATAATAAACTGGAAAAAGGAAAGATTGACCCTGAAAACGGAAGTCATCAGGAACACATACCTGATCGCCCTGTTTTTCAGTATGTTGTTCGCATTATATCATTCAGTGCCAAAACAATATGTCACTCTGTCATGGACCTGTGCGGCTGTGTTTTATTTTGTCATGAGCCTTATCCTGAAAAATATAAAGTACAGGTGGATGGCCATAATGATGGTTCTATTTACCGGATTTTACCTCTTTTTTGTGGATTTTTCGAACCTCGATACCGGCTACAAGGTGCTGGCATTCCTTTTCCTGGCTGTTATTTCACTGGGTGCATCCTTGTATTTCACTAAAAAAGTGCGGAAAAAACTAAGTGCCGGCGCAGATTGATTCGATCACCCTTTCGTTCTCCCCGAAGATATTGATACGAACGGTATCTTCGGGAAGCAGAGGTTCGATGAGTTCTGGCCACTCGAGGAAGCAGTAACTCCCTGAATAGATATAATCTTCATACCCGATGTCAAACACCTCCTCCAGCTTTTTAATCCGGTAAAAGTCGAAATGAAAGAGCGATTCGCCGGTAGTGGTCTTGTATTCATTGATGATGGAAAAAGTAGGGCTCTGCACGATATCGGCAACCCCTAGCTCATGGCAGATCGCCTTGATGAATGTGGTTTTACCCGCTCCCATAGGACCATATAATGCAAATATCCTGGATGCAGGATACGCTGCGATCAGTTGCCTGGCCGCCGGAACAAGTTCCGCCTCAGATTTTACAAGAATTTTCAGAATCTATACTCCTTATTAATGTTTGAGCCCACTCCAAAAAGTCCGATGAATTGGATCCTGAGCGGAGTCGAAGGATGCAATTACCTGTTAATGAGGACACTTCGACTTCGCTCAGTGTCCGGATTCGCTCAGTGTCCGACTTCGCTCAGTGTCCGGTTTTCATTAAATATGCCTTTTCGGAGTGTACTCATGTTTAAAAAATAAAACTAAATCCGTTACATCCCGCGCCCCGTTTTTCGTCCCGTGTCCCGTGTCCTGTGTCCCGTTTTTCGTCCCGTGTCCCGTGTCCCGTTTTTCGTCCCGTGTTCCTACCCCTTCGGCTTCAATGCCACAAACGGGATCAGCACCTCCTCCATCGACATACCGCCATGCTGAAATGTATTCTTGTAGTAATTCACATAGTAGTTGTAGTTATTCGGATAGGCAAAAAAATCGTTGCTGCGGCAAAAGACAAACGACGAGCTGACACTGGTCCGCGGCAGGAAAATATCCGCCGGATTGCGCACCTCAAAAACTTCGTTGCGTTCATATTTCAATGCCCTTCCGGTTTTATATCGCAGGTTGGTGTTTGTATTGCGGTCGCCCAGCACCTTTACGGGATTGTCGACACGAATTGATCCGTGGTCTGTGGTGATGGCTACATTCACATCCTTATCGGCAAGATATTTAAGGATTTCAAAAAGCGGTGAATGCTGAAACCAACTGATTGTCAGTGAGCGATAGGCTTTTTCATCGTCGGCCAATTCCCTAATGATCTCCATCTCAGTACGGGCATGCGACAGCATATCCACGAAATTATATACAATGAAATTCAACTTATTGACCATCAGGTTGGGCATCAGTTCAACAAGTTTTTTTCCGTAAGTCTGGTTCAGCACTTTGTAATAGGAATATTTAACATCACGGCCATAGCGCTTGAGCAACTCTCCCAGAAGCTCACTTTCAAAATTGTTCTTGGGTCCCTCTTCATCCTCATTGACCCAGAATTTTGGATACTTCTTCTCGATCTCCGTCGGCAACAGACCGCTGAACAGCGAGTTACGGGCAAACTGCGTAACCGTGGGAAGGATGCTGTAATACACCTCCTCCTTTTCCACCCTGAAATAATCTTCAAGGATTGGCTGCAGCACTTTCCACTGGTCAAAGCGCAGGTTATCGATTAGAATGACAAAAAGAGGCTTCGAATCATTCATCAGCGGAAATACCTTTTCCTTTATCAGGTTGTGCGATTGAACCGGACGATCCTGACCCTTTCCGTTTACCCAATCAACATAATTCCGTTCAATGAACTTGCAGAATACCTGGTTCGCTTCATCCTTCTGCATCTTCAGCACCTGGTTCATCCCGTCGTCCATCGATTGCCCCAACTTCAACTCCCAGTAGGTAATCTTTTTATATACCTCAACCCATTCATTGAAATTCAGGCGGTTTGATATCTCCATCCCGATGTTACGGAACTCTTGCTGGTATTGATGGGTCGTTTTTTCACTGACCAGTTTCCTGTTCTCCAGATTTTTTTTCAGACAAAGCAGAATCTGGTTTGGTTTTACTGGTTTTATAAGGTAATCAGCTATATTTGAGCCAATTGCATCTTCCATGATGCTCTCCTCCTCACTTTTGGTGATCATCACCACCGGCAGTGAAGGAGAAAATTCCTTGATCCGCAGCAGGGTTTCAATCCCGGAAAGCCCTGGCATTTGTTCATCCAGGAAAATAATATCAAATGGCTTTGTCTTGATTATGTCGAGTGCGTCGTGCCCATTATTGGCCGAAGTAACATCATATCCCTTTTCCTTTAAAAAAATAATGTGGGGCTTCAACAGGTCAATTTCATCATCTACCCACAAAATTGATATCTTATCCATAGTTTTCGTTTGACTTATAAATGTCGTAAGTTTGCTTTTATTGTGCCGGGCAGGCATGATTTATATTTATTTAACAAAATTACGCATTTTGATCACAACCAATAAACAGAAGAACATCAACGATCCGGTATACGGGTTTATTACCATCCCGGATGCGGTCGTTTTTGATGTAATTGAGCACCCCTGGTTCCAGCGGATGCGGAGGATCAAGCAACTCGGATTGACGCATTACACCTATCCATCGGCACAGCATACCCGGTTTCAGCATGCACTCGGCGCGATGCATCTGATGGGACAGGCCATCGGGGTGCTGCGCCT
>Ga0074195_1002016_pt1 | contig 24872 bp, 20 predicted proteins | sample EPASupsiteHSE623_FD_64525 | JGI IMG/M metagenome (GOLD analysis project Ga0074195, IMG submission 64525) | Bioremediated contaminated groundwater from EPA Superfund site, New Mexico - Sample HSE6-23 | ecosystem: Environmental > Aquatic > Deep subsurface > Groundwater > Contaminated ... | reverse complement strand
CCCTGTTTCCCGGCGCGTCCTGCTTCCGTGGGGTTGCAGCCGCCGGTGTTGCCGTCCCTGACCGTGAAGTAGGTGCCGTCGGCGGAGGTACCCGCCACGGCATAACCCAGTTTCATGTCGCTGGCTCCCGTGGCCGACTGCACCGCGGATACCTTGATGCGGATCTGGTCGGCATTGACGACCGGATTACAGGTTGCGCCGACGCAATACTCGATGCGCGACATGGCGTCCATGTCATAGTCGCTGCCGGCCGAACCGTCCTCCCAAGAGACCAGGAAACTGGCGGAAGTGGCGGAATAGCTCTCTACCCGTAGGTCGGTCATGCTGCAAGTGCCGGTGCCGTTGCGGCAGGCCGGCACGATGGTCACTGTGCCGCCGCCGACCGTGGGTGTGAAAGTGGGCAGGTTTTCCGCCAGCGAGACGGTATAGGTCGACAAGGGCTGGCGCGCCGTCCAGTTTGAGTTGGTCGTCGACCAGCGTGCTGCGCGGTTGGTGGCGTAGCCGGGGCGCAGGTCGACGCTGCGGTTGGCGTAGGCGAGACCGGCGACCAGGTACCCCCCCTTCATGTGGGGCAATTCGGGGCAAATCCCGCTGGCGTTGGACAGGTTGGCCAGGGTCTTGGAATTGCACAGATAGTCGGAGGTGGTGCCGTTGCTGCCGATCAGATAGTTGTTGCCGGCGATGCCTTCGGCCGTGCCGACGGCATCGGTGAGTGTGGCCGGGGTTATCCCGGTGATGTCAGAGGTGATCGTCGCGGCGTCGAGCGAGGTTAGTCCCGTGGAAAAGATGATGATGTTGGACAGGGCGCACCATTCCGCCGACGGCAGGGGGTCGGAAGTGCTGTCCCAGGTGGCCACGCCAAGTCCTGCGATGACTGCGGTCGAAGCGCTGTCGTCGGTGTTGTAGGCCGTCGTAGCTGAGGTCTTGCCGGCGAAATAGCGCAGCGCCTCATGGTACATCTCGGACAGCGGATTGCCCCAGTCGACGCAGGTGCCGTCGGTGGGCGTGAGCAGGGAGGAGGCGCTGCAGGCAAAAGGCGCACTCTGGTTGTATCCGGAAGTGCAGACCTGGGTGGCGGTAATCGTCCCTGCCGCCGGGGTCTTGTAGCCGGCGATATGGATCAGGTTGAGGGTTTTGATGATGCCCTTGTCCGCGGCGTCCTGGTTGATGAACTGGCCGGTGCATACGTTGACTTCGTCGTTTGCGTTGTTGTCGCCGCAAACGGTGGTGCTGGTCAAGGCGGTGGCGGCGTTGTTGGACAGCAGCTTGATGTTCTTGCGCAGTACGCCACCCGAGGTGTTTTTCTTGTAGCTGCCGGTGATCAGGCCGAATTGCACGCGTCGCGTGGCGTCGACATCGCCGTATTGCTGCAGCAGGCCGGTTGGCTTGACGGTTTGAACCGGTGTCGCGTCGCGCGTGTAATATGACTTGCATTTTGCGTCCAGCGTGCCTACGCTCGGGACGCACACGGCCACGCGCGCCACCAGGTCGCTGGATCCGGTCAGGCGGTGCGTCGCAGTGCTCGGGCGCGGCGACGCCTCGACCGTCTGCTCGTCCCACTTGCACTGAAATATCTCGGTCATGGCCCAGGTCGGCCAGGAGCCGCTGGCCACCTTGATCAAAGGCGGAGTGGCGGTCGCGACGCCGTTCACCGTGCTGATGCCGCTGCCGGCCTGGGTATTATCGGCCATGTCGCTCACGTTGCACAGGGAAACCGAGGCCACCGAATAGGGCGTGAATTTCGCCACATCCGTCGCCCCACCCGCTGGCGCGTAGATCTTGGCGAAGGCGTGCACGTCGGGTGGCAGGAAGGCGCGCTCGAGGACGGTGGCGCCCAGCGCGGTGCCGGTCGAGTCGGTGGAACGGAAGCCGCCGTAGAGCACCTTGCGCACCACGTCCAGCCGCGTCATGGATGCCCAGTTGAGGAAATTGCCGCTCCATGCACTGCTGCATTCATGCGAGTTGGTGCCGGTCGCGGCGGCGGAGGGTTCAAAGCGGAGATTGGTGGTGCTGTAGGTGTAGCACTTGTCGGAGTCGAAGTAACCATAGTAGGTTACATTGTCGGTGTAAGTAGTGTCCAGCGTGCCGTCGCCATTCAGGTCGGTATAGTCGGTATAGGCCTTCCTCGACAACTCGTGGTCGCGCGACATCACCAGCATCACCCTAGGCAGCACCGGACTGGACAGGTAGAGGGGGGAGCTCACCAGTCCCAGCAACGCCGCCCTGCTGTCTGTCCAGGGTAGGCATGCCAAGGTTAGAAACAGAAGCAGTGCGTGGAAGAAATTCGTATTAAAACGTTTCATGGTATGCGCTCCTGACGGCGATCTTGTTACTTGACATAAACGGCTTGCAGCGTAACCTGCGAGGTCGGCGCACCGTCGGAACCAACGGCGTTGCCGTAGCCGCGAGCGGTAGCGCGGTAAGCGTAATTCGGCTGAGTTGCGGAAAATCCGAGGGTCAGGCTGCCGCCAACAGTTCCTGAAGTTTCCAGAACTTCGATAACGTAACGCGGCTGTGCCGCTACTCCGCTGAGCGTAGCTGCGCCGGTTTGAGAGCCGTAGGCGACACTTGGCGTGCCGCTGCTGCCGTTGGTCCAGGCGGTATTGCTTCTAAGATCGACCCAGATCGGCGTGCCGTCGGTTTGTGGCAAGCATAAGCCGTTGGTGCATGACGCATCGAAACCTGTGTTGCCGGAAATGCGGGCCGATTGTATGTCACGCATGGCATCGCGCAAGGCTGCTTCTGCGGCCTGGAATGCGACATTGCGGTCGCGGCTGTTGCCAGCCATTCTTTCTTCCATGATATTGCCGCTCATGGCGGAAATCACTAGTAGCGTCATCACCACCAGAAACATTAACGAGGTGATCAACGCCGCGCCTTGCTGTTTCCTTACCGTGAAAGCCGCGTAGTGACTCACGAAGCTCCTCTCGTCCCATTGGGGCGGAGGGGCGGGGGAAGTGGGCATGATCGCGACTGTTATGATCGGGGTGAGGGTGAGTTCCATGCGCGTTAGGGAGCGATAATTCATTGTTGTGCGCCCTCAGTAGGTTTTGTTACGCAAGTCGATCGTGCTCGTGTATACACGTCGGACGCGCAGGTCGGTGGCGGTAACCGAGCTTCCGTTGTAGCTGTAGGTTTGCGCCTTGGTCGCAATTTTGTCGTCAACTGTGCGTAGCAAAAGACTGACACGCACGCTGACGACGTTGCTCCAGTCGCCTACACTGCCGGCGACGACATATTTGTTGGCAACGGTATCACCGTCGGTATCCTCACCGTAAGTGATGCGCATATCCTCGACGCCTTCGACCAAGTCCTGTGCCACAAGGCTGATGCCGCTCAGGGTTTTGCGCCACAAGTAGCGCGGGTCGGTTGCGCTGCAGGTGCTGGTAGGCGCGCTGGCGGCAGACATGCAGGCAATAAAATAGATACTAGTCGCCAATTTCATGAGTTCGGCATCGCCTTGGTATGCCTTGCTAAGGTTGTTGCCGGTGTTTGAAGCATTGGAGTGGGTTATCGTTATCTTACCGCTGCCCGAAGATACGTTGTTGGCGCGAAAGACATCGGCTTTCTCACAATCGGAGAGAAATAGGATATCGTCTGTCTGGATCGTCCCGTTCGGATTGTCGGTAATTTGGATGTTGGCGTTAACCGCGGACATGTTGCCGGTCAGGCTGGCGTCTACAGAGCTGGCATACTGTATTTTGATAACGTCGGTACCGGCTAATACTTCGGTTGCCACGAGTCCTAGCCCTGTCGGGAGCGTGGACTGGGTATAGCCAATGACCGCCTTGTCGAAACTGACCCAACTGCTACCCGTTGGTTCTGCGATATTGTTGATGGGCAGGCCCTTTGAGCAACCGTTATAGCCAGCTAGACGAATATCCCGCCCTAGCAGGTCCATGGCAAGCCTGCCGTTTTCCTGCACGCGCGACATGGCTTCATTGGCCTTGAAGCTGGCCTTGTTGCTGACCAGTATCTGGCTAACGACGACCATCAACACCAAGCCGAGCGTGATCCCGATCATCAATTCGACCATTGAGATGCCACTTTGTCTGGAATGGGGCGCGCGCATCATGGCTCGAACCTCACGGAAAAACTCTTGTCGGTTGTCCCGCTACGGCCCTCATCCCATGAAACGGTTACGGTAAAAATATTGACCGAACGGGTAACCGTTCCCTGTCCTGAGGGCAGCAAGGCGGCGTTGTCGGTGTTCCAGCGGAACCAGTCGTAAGTCGCCATCTGCGATGAACTGCATCCACTGGTAATGCAACCCGGGTCGGTTGGAATAGTCGCGGTTATGGCGTCGTAATTGCTGTTCATGACCCCAGCCATGTTGGCCCGCATCCGGTCAGTCATGTCGTAGGCTTGCTGGGTCGCAATCGAACGCAAATAGGAGCCATGATTGCTGTTGAGGCCGGTAACCGTGAGGCCGGCCAGGCCAAGTAAGCCGAAGGAAGTGACCAGCACGGCAATCAATATTTCCAACATGCTGGCGCCTTTGCAGCGATGGCGGGAACGGAAGGGTGCTTTCATATGCGTTGTTTCCAATGCTTGAAATATCAAGGGCAGGTATATTGAGCGCTGCTGACTCGCCCCGTGGCTTTGATGGTGATTTCCCGCCCGATTTTGCCGGCGCGAGTTTCGCAAAGACGAAAAGTCAGTGTGTTCGTGGTTGAAAGAAAGCCTGTAGCAGTGAATGCAAGCGTGGATATATTATTTACACTGTTCAAGGTGTTGCTGCCTTGAAGCGCCTCATGCACGCGAATGATCTCTTCGCCGCTGTCCACTACGCCGTCGTTATCGCTATCCACAAAAATACTCCAGCCGCCACCGAATTCGTTGCTGCTAGTGGAACTGGTTGCAGTGATGGTGATATTCCTTCCGCGTTTGACAGCTTCGCTTCTTGCTAGGCTCAAGGCACCGACAAAATCGTTGGCTTGGGCGGAAATTTGGTTGCTTCGCACCGTGTCCAGGAAGCTGGGCATAGCTACGGCTAACAATACGCTTAAAATGAAGACTGTAATTATCAGCTCGATAAGCGTAAAACCAGCTTCTCTCATGTTACGGTTCCCAGTCATTTGTCGTTGTCCGTTAAAACGGTATTAGTATTTACCAATGTCGATCACCAGCCAATAACTTGCCTGACGCATTTTCGTCATTCCAACATTAGCCCAAACTTGGGCATTACCGCTAGTTTGAACCGACTAGCGGTCAATTTGACGGAATCGAAGGTAAATCCGTTACCCCCTGTCTGCGACGGTTGGAACGGCTGGAGCTGCCGGCCGGTATAGCCGCACCATTTTTATCCTCCGGTCCTGCGCCTGCACGATTTCCATGGGGACATCGCCGATGCGGATGCACAGTCCGGATTCGGGGATGTCCCCGAGATATTCCAGGATCAGGCCGTTGAGCGTTTTTGGCCCGTCCAGCGGCAGGTTCAGGCCGAGACTGCGGTTCAACTCGCGCAGGCTGCGCGCCCCATCGACCAGCACGCTATCCAGGGCAGGCTTCGCCCCGTCTGCGCTACTTGCGCTGTCTTCGCTGCCTTGCCAGTCAAGCTCGGAACTGCTGGCTGGCATGCTGGTGGTAAATTTGCCGATGATTTCCTCGATGATGTCTTCAAGCGTTACCAAGCCTTCGATTTCACCGTATTCATCCACTACCAGTCCGACCCGCTGGCGGTTCTCCTGGAAAAACTGCAGTTGGGCGTAGATCGAGGTTGCCGCTGGAATGAAGTAGGGCTCGGCCAGTTGCTCGCGCAATTGCGCATGGTCAAGTTCGCCGTCAATGGCGCTGGCTAGCACGCGGCGCAGGTGCAGAATGCCGATGATGTTGCCTGGGTCGCCTTCATAGACCGGCAAGCGGGTATGGAAGCTGGTTGCCAGTTGGGCGCGAATCTCGTCCAAAGACGCTTCGATGTCGATCGCCTCGATATCGCCGCGCGGCGTCATGACGTCTTCGGCGCTGATGTGTTCCAGGTCGAACAGATTGAGCAGCATCTGCTGATGCTGGCGAGGGATAAGATGGCCGGCCTCCAGCACCATCCCGCGCAGTTCCTCGGGGGAAAGCCGATGCGTTTCATGGCCGGGCTTGGGTTGCAGGCGCAGCAATTTAAGGAGCGCGACAACGAACAGATTCACGAACCATACCATCGGATAGGCGATTCGTTGCAGCGGCGCCAGAATGTAGCCGATGCGCGGCGCCAACCAGTCCGGGTGAGCCGCGCCAACCACTTTTGGTGTAATTTCGGAAAAGACAAGGATGCAGAAGGTGACGAACAGCGTGCCAGCTTCGAGCGCCCATTTTTCCTTGCCGAACATGACGAGCGCCATATGGCCGGTAAGCATTGCCGCAGCAGCGTTAATCAGGGTATTGCTGAACAGAATGAAGCTGAACAGACGGTCGATCTTGGCAAGCAGCGCTATCGCCAGTTTTGCGCCTTTGTGTCCTTTCTTGGACAGGTGTCGCAGCCGGTGGCGATTGGCGGCCATCATTACTGTCTCGGCCATCGCAAAAAACCCGGAGAGAATCAGCAAAATGGCAAGCGTGGCAAACTGCGCCCAGAGCGGGATTTCATTCATCAGCAGGAATACCCTTGCTCAAAGTCGGCATTAGCAGACGGAGCGGCAATGAGGAGATACAGTAGAATCGCGGACATGCTTTCAGTTTACTCTATTCATCGCCATGCTCGATAACCTGACTCAACGCCTTGCCAAAGTCGTCAAGACGCTACGCGGCCAGGCGCGCCTGACCGAAGACAACATCACCGACATGCTGCGCGAAGTGCGCATGGCGTTGCTCGAGGCCGACGTCGCCCTGCCCGTAATCAAAGACTTTATCGCCAGGGTCAAGGAAAAGGCCGTTGGGCAGGAAGTGATCGGTTCGCTTACCCCCGGCCAAGCGCTGGTGGGCGTGGTACACCGCGAACTGACCGAATTGATGGGCGGCGCCAGCGCCGGCCTGAATCTAGCCACCCAGCCGCCGGCAGTCATGCTCATGGCCGGCCTGCAAGGCGCAGGCAAGACTACCACCACTGCCAAGCTCGGCAAATGGCTCAAGGAGCGGCAGAAAAAGAAAGTGCTGACCGTCTCCTGCGACGTTTATCGTCCTGCCGCCATCGAACAGCTTAAGATGGTTTCAGCCCAGGCCGGCATTGACTTTTTCCCCTCGTCGCCAGGCCAGAAACCGGCAGACATCGCCTTCGCCGCGCTGGACTATGCCAGGAAGCACTACTACGACGTGCTGTTCGTCGATACCGCCGGCCGCCTCGCCATCGACGAAGCGATGATGGCCGAGATCAAGGAACTGCACGCGCTGCTCAAGCCGATCGAGACGTTGTTTATCGTCGACGCCATGCTCGGCCAGGATGCCGTGAATACCGCCAAGGCGTTCAGCGATGCGCTGCCGCTAACCGGCATCATCCTCACCAAGCTCGATGGCGACGCCCGTGGCGGCGCGGCGCTGTCGGCGCGCCACGTCACCGGCAAGCCGATCAAGTTCGCCGGCGTCGGCGAGAAGCTTACCGGGCTGGAGGAATTCCACCCCGAGCGCATGGCAGCGCGCATCCTCGGCATGGGCGATATCCTCGGCTTGGTGGAAGAGGCGCAGCGCGGCATCGACCAGGACAAGGCGCAGGAAATGGTCAAGAAGATGAAGTCCGGCAAGGGCTTCGATCTCAACGACTTCAAGGAACAGATCGCCCAGATGCGCAAGATGGGCGGCATCGGTAGCCTGCTTGACAAGATGCCGGCGCAGTTTGCCCAGGCCGCGCAGCAAATGGGCGGCGCCGTCGAGGACAAGGCTATCCGCCGCGTCGAGGGCATCATCAACTCGATGACGCAGTTGGAGCGGATCAAGCCGGAAATTCTCAAGGCCAGCCGCAAGCGCCGCATCGCCAGCGGCGCAGGTGTTTCAGTGCAGGAGGTTAATCGTCTGCTGAGTCAGTTCGAGCAGACTCAGAAAATGATGAAGCAGTTCTCCAAGGGCGGCATGCAGAAGATGGCCCGCGCCATGAGAGGGATAATGCCTGGGATGCGGTAGCGGGTTGTCCGGATTCAGGTTTCGGCGCCAGGCAGTGTTGTGTCATGGATGATTGCGGCGCAACAAACGTGAAAACCAGTGTGCATTGAGAGTCCCCTAGCTGGACACAAGCCTTTAATATACTATATAACCATATCGGGTGCTCTGGCGAATCCACGGCGGTAACTACCATGTCTAACCATGAATACACAATCTGACGACGACTTTCTGGATTTTTTTGAGGAGGAAGATCCCGCCTCAGCCAAGAAGCGAAACAGTTTTTGGCGTTTGCTGATCGTCGATGATGATACCGACGTGCACTCCGCTACCACGTTCGCGCTCTCCAACCTAGATATTCACCACCGGCATATTGAATTCCTGCACGCCTATTCCGCGGTAGAGGCGCGCCAAGTGCTTGCGGTCGAGAAAGACATCGCCGCGATTCTGCTCGATGTGGTGATGGAGGAAGAGGATTCCGGCCTCAAGCTGGTCAAGGTCATCCGTGGCGAACTTGGATTGACCGATGTGCGCATCATCTTGCGTACCGGTCAGCCGGGTTATGCGCCGGAACTCGAAGTGGTGCGCGAGTACGACATCAATGACTACAAGACCAAGGCCGATCTGACGCGTACCAAGTTGTTTACGGCTGTCACTGCGGCGGTTCGTTCCTACGACCAGATTCGCACCATCAACATCAGTCGCCGCGGGCTGGATATCATCATCAAAGCCAGCACCGACCTGATGGCGTTGCATGGCTTGCAGAGCTTCGCTGTTGGCATCATCACCCAGATTACCGGTCTGCTCGGTTTGCCACCCGAGAGTCTGGTGTGTAGCCAGAACATGTCCCCGGAAGAAGACGGCGAAGACCTGATTGTGGTTGCCGCCGCGGGACATTATGAGTCTTTGTTGAATGCTTCGGTCGATACGATTTCCGACCCTGCGGTCAGGGAGGCTCTTCACCGCTGCATGAAGGAACGCCGCAGCATCTACGAGGATAACTATACCTGTCTCTTTTTAAGTGGCCAGACCAAGCATGACATGGCCACTTACCTTGACCTGCGGGAACCGCTCGATACCATCGACCGCCAGTTGCTGGAAGTGTTCTGCGGCAATATTGCCGTCGGACTGGACAACGTGGCGTTGTTCTCGGAGCTGAACCATATCAACCAAAACCTTGACAACCTTGTCAAGCTCCGGACGGAAGAACTCAACGAGAGCCTGCGCAAGCTGGAGTACGCGAACGAACAGATCGTCGAGAGCCTCCAGTACGCGAGGAAAATCCAGATGGCGATACTTCCCCCCTTGGGAGAAGTATCGGAATACACACACGATCATTTTATTATCTGGAATCCGAAGGATCTGATCGGAGGCGATATCTACTGGCTCGCCGGCGATGAGAACGGCTTCCTCATCGCCGTGATCGACTGTACTGGCCACAGCGTTCCTGGCGCCATCATGACGATGATTGCCGGCACGACGCTAAGCCGTGTCGCGAGCGAACTCGGTCCCAGCGATCCAGCCAGAATTCTTGAGCGCATGGATCGCCTTGTACGCCAGACACTTTCCCAGAATCGCGAGGAAACCGAGTCGAACGATGGGCTCGATATCGGCTTGTGCTACGTGCGCAAGGATGGGATGGTGGTTTTCTCAGGCGCTCATCTTTCGCTGTTTGTGCTGGATGCATCGGGCGCGCGGGAAATCAAGGCCAGCAAGCAGAGCATCGGCTATAAATCGCTTGTCAACAAGCAGGCCAGTTTTGTAAATCAGGAGGTTCGTGTTGAACCGGGAATGAACTTCTACATGTTCACCGACGGTATCAGGGACCAGATTGGCGGAGAAAAGGGTATTCCCTTTGGCAAGAACCGTCTCCTTCAGATACTCGGCAGCGTCAGGGAACTCACCATGGCAGAACAGCGGCAGGCGGTTCTGGAAGCTTTTGAGAATTACCGGCATAACGAGGCCCAGCGCGATGACATCACCGTATTCGGATTCAGATTGAATCAATAGGGGATGCTTGATGGACTTTGATCTATACCAGTTTCACGAAGGCATAAAAAAAGATGGCGTTCTCTTCTGCTACAGCGGCCCGATCTCACAGGCCACGGTCGAGGGGATTGGAGTCACGCTACGTCTCAACATGGAGATTGCGGAAGCAGGCGGATATACGACGCAGAACGTGTTCCTGGTTTTTGTCGAGCAGATGCAGAACATCCTGAACTATTCAGAGGAGTGGCTCACGAGCGAGTTGGATGCGGACAAGGAACTGCGCAAGGGCATACTGGTCATTAGCCAGGCCGAGGGATACTTTCATGTTTACTGCGGCAACCGCATCCTGAACAAGGATATGGACGTGTTCAGGAACAGGATCGAGTCGGTGCGCCTGCTCGGCAAGGAAGAGCTCAAGGCGCTCTACAAGGAAAGAAGGAAAGGTGAACGCGAACCCGGGAGCAAAGGCGCCGGCCTTGGGCTTATCGATATGGCGCGCAGGTCAGGGAAACCCATGGAATACCAGTTTACGAAGATCGATGATACATATTCGTTCTTCAGTATCAGAGTGTCAGTCGAGGATAGGACATGAACGATTTTAACAATCTCAATATCGCACCCACCAAATCGTCACCCGAGATCACCTTGGATGCCGATGCGGGACTTTTGAGGATACGAGGCGAGTCCTTCCCCGAGAACGCGTCGAAATTCTATGCGCCAGTGATCGAATGGATCGCGGAATACTTCGTGGAGGCGGCAGGACGGAAGACCGTCTTCGAGATCGAGATTGTCTACTTCAATAGCAGTACCTCCAAGGTGCTGATGAACCTGCTGGATCTGGCAGACTACGCGGCAGGAGAAGGCAAGGATGTCTCCGTCCATTGGATCTGTGACGAAGAAAACGAAACGGCAATCGAATGCGGCGAGGAATTCAAGGAAGACCTCACCCATGTGCCTTTTGCTATCGTCATCAAAAAGAATGGATAAGCAGGCCAAATGGGCGTGGAATTCAGTTAACTCTGATCATGAAAGCTGCGGTCATGCCCGTTTCCCTCACCGCCCAACTCGATGGCGGCTCTGCCCCCAGTCCCTCTCCCGTCCCGCAGGGAGCGCGCAAGCCTGGCCTTGGGCCATTTCCTTCGGTCACAAGCGGTAGAGGGGAGCTTTGTGAGTCGTTGACGCGATTTTCACGGTAATGCAAGATCTTTTCGTCAAGGAAGAAAATGTCCTTAAGGAAGGGGAGCGGCTCCTTGCCTCCGGTTCCTTTGAGTCCGCTGAAGACGAAAAGAAGTACCAGCACCTGCTTTCCAGCTACCGTCGCCTGCTCCAGCAAACGCGGCGACTGGTCAAGCTCTCCGATCGGATGGAGGGCAAATTGAGCAATGCGTCGAACAAGTTCGAGGAACTTTCGTTCGACGACGCCTTGACCGGAATTCACAACCGCCGTTATTTCGACGCCGCCATGCCTCGGGAATGGCGGCGCGCGCTGAAGGCCAAGGCTTCGATTGCGCTCATCATGATCGACATCGACCACTTCAAGAACTACAACGATACTTTCGGCCACCCTGAAGGCGACGTATGCCTCAGGCTCGTCGGGGGTGTTCTCGCCGGAGCACTCAAACGTAGCGCCGACTGGGCGGCGCGTTATGGCGGTGAGGAGTTCGTGCTCTGCCTTCCCAACACCGATACGCAGGGCGGACTTCGCATCGCTGAGAAGATCGCGCTATGGATTGCGGCGCTTGAGCCAACTCCCGATGGTTCGGGGCTCAGGAGAAAAATTACCGTGTCTGCCGGTGTCGCCGCGACAGTCCCCGACCAGCATATCCCCTGGGCCTTGCTCGTCAAGGCGACCGACGAGGCCCTTTATCGGGCCAAAAGTGATGGCAGGAATTGCATCAGGATGTCGGAAACCAAGCTGGTTGCTTCTCCAGCTTAGCCCGGATATTTCATGAGGCGCTCGCTATTGCGAGCGCTCGCTTGATTTCGGCCCGCCCGGCTTGCGCTTCACTCGATACGTAGCAACGGCTACGTATCTCGCTCCAGCACGGCGCCGGATTGTGCCGATTCCAGCGCGATCATCCGCAATCCCCATGAAATATCCGGACTAGGTATTCTGAATCACGATATCCGGAAATTTCGAACTCATGTCCTTGGGTTGTGTGGCGATCTTAACCGCTATGCGGTGGGCGATGTCGCGATAGATTTTCGCGGCGCGGCCATCCGGTTCGGCTACCACGCTGGGCCTGCCGCCATCGGTTTGCTCACGGATGTTGATGTCGAGCGGTAGCGCGCCAAGCATCTCGATCCCGTAATCCTTTGCCATGCGGTCGCCGCCACCGCTGCCGAAAATGTGTTCTTCATGGCCACATTTGGAGCAGATATGGATGCTCATGTTTTCGATGACGCCGAGAACCTGGACGCCGACTTTCTCGAACATTCTGATGGATTTTCTCGTATCGAGCAGGGCGATGTCCTGCGGCGTGGTTACGATCACAGCGCCTGTCACCGGCACTTGCTGCGCCAGGGTTAGCTGGATGTCGCCGGTGCCCGGCGGCAGGTCGATAACCAGATAGTCCAAGTCATGCCAGTGCGTTTCTTTCAGCAACTGTTGCAGGTACTGGGTCGCCATCGGCCCGCGCCATAACATCGGCGTATCGACATCGACCAAGAAACCGATCGACATCACCTGCAAGTCATAAGCCTGCATCGGTTCCATCATCTTGCCGTCGAGCGATACGGGCTGTCCCTCTATTCCCAGCATTTGCGGTTGCGACGGGCCGTATAGGTCGGCATCGAGCAAGCCGACCCTGGCGCCCTCGGCAGCCAGCGCCAAGGCAAGATTCACGGCGGTGGTCGACTTGCCGACGCCACCCTTGCCGGAGGCGATGGCAATGACGTTTTTTACTTTTGGAATGAGCTTGACGCCAGCCTGTACCGTGTGCGAAACGATCTTGGCGCGCACTTTGGCATTGATTTTCCCTATCCCTGGAATGGCGCTGGCCTTGTCGACCACCAAGCGCTGGATTGCGGCTATCCGGTTTTTGGCCGGATAGCCAAGCTCTATGTCGAAGGCAACATCGGTGCCGTCTATTTTGATGTTCTTCACAGCGCGCGATGTTACGAAATCCTTATCCGTGTTTGGATCGACGATCTCCTGCAATGCGGCCTTTATCTGTGATTCGGTGATGCCCATGTATTCTCCGTTGGTAAATAATGCGACTCACTGCCTCTGCTTTGTTAAAATAATAGGATTCGCCCAAAATAAATGCTTATGAATCCGCGCAAAATTCTTGTCACCAGCGCCCTGCCATATGCCAATGGCGCTATCCACTTGGGCCATTTGGTCGAATACATCCAGACCGACATCTGGGTGCGCTTCCAGAAGATGCGCGATCATGAATGTTACTACGTCTGCGCCGACGACACGCATGGCACGCCGGTCATGTTGCGCGCCGAAAAGGAAGGCATTACCCCGGAACAGTTGATCGCCCGCGTGCATGGCGAGCATAGCCGCGACTTTGCCGGTTTCCATGTCTTATTCGACAATTACTATTCCACGCATTCGGAAGAAACCCGCTATTACGCCGAGGATATCTACGCCAAGCTGAAGGCATCAGGTTTGATCGAAGTGCGTTCCATCGAACAGCATTACGATCCGGTCAAGGAGATGTTCCTGCCTGACCGTTTCATCAAAGGCGAATGTCCGAAGTGCGGCGCCAAGGATCAATATGGCGATGCTTGCGAGGCTTGCGGCGCAGCCTATGCGCCGACCGAACTGAAAAACCCCTACTCCGCGGTTTCCGGCGCAACGCCGGTATTGAAGGAATCCGAGCATTATTTTTTCAGGCTGTCGGATGCGCGCTGCCAGCAATTTCTGCGCAGCTATACCAAAGAAGAAGGCCGCTTGCAGCCAGAAGCGGCGAACAAGATGCAGGAGTGGTTAGGCAGCGAAGGTGGCGAACACAAGCTCACGGACTGGGACATCTCGCGCGACGCGCCCTATTTCGGTTTCGAGATTCCCGGCGAGAACGGCAAGGGCACGGGCAAGTATTTCTATGTCTGGCTTGATGCGCCGATCGGCTACATGGGGTCGTTCAAAAACCTGTGCGGCAAGCGTGGCCTGGACTTCGACGAGTACTGGAACAAGGATTCCAGCGCCGAACTGTATCACTTCATCGGCAAAGATATACTGTATTTCCATGCCTTGTTCTGGCCGGCTGAGTTGGAACACGCCGGTTATCGCACGCCGACCAACATCTTTGCCCACGGTTTCTTGACCGTCGACGGCTCGAAGATGTCCAAGTCGCGCGGCACCTTCATCACCGCCGAGAGCTACCTGAAGCAGGGCATGAATCCGGAGTGGTTGCGCTACTACTATGCCGCCAAGCTCAACAGCAGCATGGAAGACATCGACCTCAACCTGGAGGATTTCGTCGCGCGCGTGAATTCCGACCTGGTGGGCAAGTACATCAACATTGCCAGCCGTTGCGCCGGGTTCATCACCAAGCGTTTTGGCGGACATCTGGCTTTCCCCGATAATCCGGCCAGCCTGGGCGCGGAAACTTTTCATGGCAAGGCTGGCGAAATCGCGCAGCTTTACGAGACGCGCGAATATTCGAAGGCATTGCGCGAGATCATGGCGCTGGCCGACCGCGCCAACCAGTTTGTGAATGACGCCAAGCCCTGGGAAATTGCCAAGGATGCTTCCCAAAATGAAAGGCTGCAACATGTTTGCAGTATTGCGTTGGAGCAGTTCCGCCTGCTGACGCTTTTCCTGAAGCCGGTTTTGCCAAGGCTCGCGGTGGAAGTCGAAGCGTTTCTCAACTTGCCCCCGCAACGGTGGGCCGATGCTGCGACAATGCTTCCGGACGGCCATAAGATCAATGAATACCAGCACCTGATGACACGCATCGACCCCAAGCAGGTCGAAGCGCTGATCGCCGCCAACAAGGAAACGCTGCTGCCGACGGCTGCAGATTCGCATTCACTCCAGCGTCATGCACAGCACCAACAACAGGCCGAGAAAAAAATGCAGACACAGGACAGCACTAAGGAATCGTTCATCTCCATCGACGATTTCGGCAAGGTTGATTTGTGCGTCGCAAAAATTGTTAGCGCCGAGCATGTCGAAGGGGCCGAGAAACTGCTAAAGTTGACGCTCGATATTGGTGGCAGCGGTGAACAAAACGAAATACGCACGGTCTTTGCCGGCATCAAATCCGCTTACGACCCGGCAACGCTGGTCGGAAGGCTGACGGTGATGGTCGCCAACTTAGCGCCGCGCAAGATGAAATTCGGCCTGTCGGAAGGAATGGTATTGGCCGCTTCCGACAGTAGCGGTAAGACCCCTGGGCTGTTCCTGCTTTCCCCAGACAGTGGTGCCCAGCCGGGGATGCGCGTGAAATGAGGCAAATGTGAGCAACTTGCTTTCCCTCGATTGGGCGCTAGTGCTTATCGTGAGTTGGCTGGTGATTGGCGTTGCCGGATTGTTGTTGTCGCACAGGTTTTTTCTCATCAGCCGCGTGCTGTTTCCACTTGGCGCTATTGTTGGGCTGGCGCTGGCATGTGTTGCTTTTGGCGCGTTGGGCAATGCCGCCGAGGAGGCAGTGCTGCCGCTGGGCCTTCCCGACCTGCCATTCCATGTGCGACTTGATTCCCTCTCGGCAGTGTTCCTGCTGCTGCTCGGCGGCGCAGCAGCCGGCATTTCGATCTACTGCGCCGGTTATTTCCGCAAGGGTGAAGGCGCCGCGCCGGGCCTGCAATGCATGTTGTATCACGTTTTTCTCGCCAGCATGGCGATGGTGCTGCTGGCCGACGATGCCTATGCCTTCATGGTGGCATGGGAGACGATGGCGCTGTCATCGTTCTTTCTGGTTACTACCGACCACCTCATTCCCGAGATCCGCCGCGCCGGGTATCTCTATCTGCTGATTGCGCATGTCGGAGCGATTTGCATCCTGCTCTGTTTTGGGGTGCTGCATGGGGGCAGCGAAGCGAACAGCAATCTGACTCAGGTGTCGAATTACGCCAACTACACCTTTACCCACATGCGTGCCCAGCAACACAACACGCTGTGGGCCAGCGCCGCCTTTTTTCTGGCTCTGTTCGGATTTGGCGCCAAGGCAGGTCTCTTGCCGCTCCACGTTTGGTTGCCGGAGGCGCACCCTGCGGCGCCTTCGCCAGTATCTGCGATGATGAGCGGCGTAATGCTGAAGACGGCTATCTATGGCATGTTGCGCGTCTCTTTTGACCTGCTATATACCCAGCTCTGGTGGTGGGGTGTAATTGTCTTGTCGCTAGGGCTGGCCAGCGCGCTGTTCGGCGTGGTGTTCAGCGCCGTGCAGAACGACATGAAACGCTTGCTGGCGTATTCCTCGATTGAGAATATCGGACTCTTGTTCGTTGGCATCGGCTTGGCGCTGACCTTTAAGTCGTTCGGCATGATGACGCTGGCGGCGCTGGCGCTGACCGCCGTGCTCTATCACTGCCTCAACCACGCCGCGTTCAAGAGCCTGCTGTTCCTGTGCACCGGTTCAGTGCTGCACGCCACGGGTTCACGCAACCTGGGCAAGCTCGGCGGCCTGATCCACCAGATGCCATGGGTAGCGTGGCTGGCGCTGCTCGGCGCAATCAGCAGCGCTGGGCTGCCGCCGTTGAACGGCTTTGTTTCCGAATGGCTGTTGCTACAGGCTTTCCTGTTCACGCCGGGACTGCCGCATGCCTACATCAACATGCTGGTTCCGGTCGCGGCAGCAGCGGTGGCGCTGACGGCCGCATTGGCTGGCTTCGTCATGGTCAAATTCTTTGGTGTCGTTTTCCTGGGACGGCCGCGTGAGGAATCCCTGTCTCAGGCCCACGATGCCAGCCTGCTCGAACGCATCGGCCTGTCCTGGCTGGGGGCCATTTGCGTAGTGCTGGGACTATTTCCGGTATATGTCATCGAAAAGATAGATAACGTAACCCGGCTTCTGCTTGGCGCCGGATTGTATGAAGCAAATGAAATGTACAGTACTGCCGAAACAGCAGCCCGCGCCAGCAACTGGCTGATGCTGACCCCGATTCACCCGGATCGCGCCAGCTACATGCCGGTGGTTTTCTTGTTGGGCATACTTGTTATCGTCGCCATCGTTTTCCTGCTGGTACGGAATCTCTGGCATAACAAGGAACGTGTTAGCGGCGCCTGGGATTGCGGCTTCCCGCTGCAAACCGCGCGCATGCAGGATACAGCCGAAGGTTTCAGCCAACCGCTGCGCCAGGTATTCGAACCCTTCTACCGGCTACAGAGCGATATTCCCACCTCGTTCGACAAGTCACCGCGCTATCGCGTCATCGTTGAAGATCATTTCTGGTACTGGATTTACCTGCCGATAGGGCGTACCGCAGATTTTGGGGCAAAACTAGTGGCTTTCCTGCAGCAGGGGCGCATCTCGGTCTACCTGCTCTACAGTTTCATTACGCTCGTTATTTTGCTGTTCCTGATTCGCGGATGAGACGATGAATACGCTAGCCGCCATCCTTGTGCAATTTTTCGAACTGCTGGCAGCGCTGTTGTTGGCGCCGCTGTTGACCGGCTGGGTGAATCAGTGCCGCGCCTGGCTGCAAAACAAGACAGCGCCGCCCATGATGCTGCCCTTCAGGCAATATGCGAAGTTGCTCGAGAAGGAAGCGGTGCTGGCGAACAATGTGTCCAGTCTGTTCCGCATGGCGCCCTACATCATTTTTGCCTGCATGGCGCTGGCGAGCATGATCGTTCCGACGCTTTCCTCCAGCCTGATGTTGGCTCCGGCGGCCGACGCCATTGCCCTGGTCGGCCTGTTTGCCTTGGCCCGCATCTTTATCGCCTTGGCCGGCATGGACATTGGCACCGCTTTCGGTTCGCTCGGCGCGCGGCGCGAAATGCTGATCGGTTTCCTCGCCGAACCGGCGCTCTTGATGGTGTTCTTTACCGCGTCATTGATTTCCAAGTCGACTTCGCTGTCTACCATGGTCGAAGCTCTGGGACAACGCGGATTTATCGTCTACCCCAGCCTCGCATTTGCCGGTGTGGCTTTCACTATGGTGGCGCTGGCTGAAAATGCGCGCATCCCGGTCGACAATCCCACCACTCACCTTGAACTGACCATGATCCATGAGGCGATGATCCTGGAGTATTCGGGACGCCATTTGGCGCTGATCGAATGCGCGGTGGCATTGAAGCTCTATGTCTACTTTTGTCTGGGTGTGGCGCTGTTTGTTCCGTGGGGCATTCCCGAGGGCGCCGATCTGCTGAACTTGTTGCAGGCGCTGCCGTTGCTGTTGCTCAAGCTTGCCGTGGGCGGTTTCCTGCTGGCGCTTATCGAAACCATAAGCGCCAAGATGCGTGTCTTCCGCGCGCCAGAATTTCTCGGCACCGCTTTCATGCTGGCGGTGCTCGGCATGCTGGTACACCTGCTGCTGGAGACCGGAAAGTGATGAAAAGATGACTGCCACATTGCCGATTTCCGCACAGATCATCAATCTGTTGGCTGCGGCAATGCTGCTGCTGGCCTTTGCCATGGTATCGCAACGGCGCATCATCTCGCTGATCAACCTGTTCATGGCTCAGGGCGCGGTGCTGTGCGCGTCGACCTTGGTGGTTGCGATTTCCACCGGCCAGTCCCACCTTTACGGCTCGGCGCTGATCACCCTGGTGCTCAAAGTGATATTGCTGCCATGGATATTGCATCGGCTGATTCACCGCCTTAATGTCAGATGGGACATCGAAACGCTGATCAATATCCCGATGACCATGATCATCGGGATATTGCTGGTGATTTTTTCCTTTAACCTGGCGCTGCCGATTTCCGAATTGGCCGGCACCATCACGCGCTCAACCCTGGGCATCGCGATTGCTTCCGTGATGCTGTCCACCCTCATGATGATCACGCGCAGCAAGGCAGTGCCGCAGGTGATCGGTTTCCTTTCGATGGAAAACGGTCTGTTCTTTGCTGCTACCAGCGCCACCTACGGCATGCCGATGGTGGTCGAACTGGGTATTGCGCTCGATGTGCTGGTCGGCACGGTCATACTTGGCGTGTTCTTCTTCCAGATCCGCGACAAGTTCGAATCGCTCGACATCCGGCATCTGGAAAAACTGCGCGAGGATCAGTAATGGAATTTCTGCTCGTCCTCGGTTTTCCTCTTCTTGGCGGCATCGTGCTGGCGATGACCGGCCACTGGAAACACGCCGCAGAAACCAACGCGGCGTTCAGTTTTCTGACCTTCATCACTTCGATCTTCCTCACCATCCGCATCATCGAGCATGGCCCGCAATTGCTTTACGATGAGCAGATTTTTGTCGATCCGCTAAATGTTTTCCTGGTTGCGCTGACGGCTTTCGTCGGTTTTACCACCTCGCTTTTCTCGCGTCCCTACATGCGTATCGAGCACGATCATGGTCGTCTCAGCCCGGGACGCTTGCGCCTTTATCACAGCATGTTCCAGCTTTTCATTTGCACCATGCTGCTGGCGTTGACCACCAACAATCTGGGCATACTCTGGGTGGCGATGGAAGCGGCGACGCTGACCACGGTTTTGCTGGTCTCGCTCTACCGTACCGCCGCCTCGCTCGAAGCGGCCTGGAAATACTTCATCCTGTGCGGCGTCGGCATTGCCCAGGCGCTATTCGGCACCATCATGCTGTATTTTGCCGCCGAGAAAATCCTTGGCCACCAGAGTGGCGCTTTGTTATGGACTCACCTCAACATGGTCAAGGACCAGTTGGAACCGACCGTGCTGTCGCTGGCTTTCGTTTTCCTGTTGGTTGGATATGGCACCAAGATCGGACTGGTGCCGTTGCACAACTGGTTGCCCGATGCCCATGCCGAAGGCCCGACCCCTGTCTCCGCCGTGCTTTCAGGATTGTTGCTGAACGTTGCCCTGTACGCCGTGGTGCGCTGCAAGGTGCTGGCGGACGGCGCACTGCAAAGCAACCTTCCCGGCCAGTTGATGATGGGCTTTGGCCTGCTCACGGTGGTGGTGTCGGCCCTTTTCCTGTCGCGGCAGAAAGACATCAAGCGGCTGTTCGGCTATTCCTCGATCGAGCACATGGGGCTGGTTACCTTCGCCTTCGGCATGGGTGGCCCGGTGGCGAGTTTTGCCGGGCTGCTGCACATGACGGTGCATTGCTTGACCAAGTCGGCAATTTTTTTCGCCGTCGGTCATGCCTCGCAGCAGAGCGGCACACAAGTAATGGAGCATATCCGCGGCCTGATTAAGACCAGCCCGACCGTCGGCTGGGGATTGATGATCGGCAGTCTGGCGATTCTCGGCATGCCGCCCTTCGGCGTGTTCGCCAGCGAGTTCCTGATACTTACCATGGCCATGCAACAGCAGCCGTGGGCCACGCCGACACTGATGCTGGCGCTGGGAGTCGCCTTCGCGGCTATTTTCAACAAGGTGCATCCGATGGTGTTCGGCGAGACTACGGCAAAAACCCTGCCGCACAAGCCGGCCATGTTCCCAGTGTTCGTGCATCTGGCGCTGGTGTTGATATTGGGCTTGTGGATTCCGCCTTATCTGGCCGACTGGTTCCGTCAGGCTGCCAAGTTTATCGGATAGCTCATGCTGCAAAGGAAGAACCATGCGCCTGCTTGATCAGCCTCTGGATTTCAAACAAATGCCCGGTGCTTTGGCTGTTTATCGCGCCAGGACATATATGGCTGGACTGCTGTCTTTTACACGTGCAGTCAAGAAAGGGGGAGGGCGTTTTGTTGCTTTGTGGGGTTCCGACGAGCGTGATCGCTCAGAAAAGCCCAGCGAAGGATTTTCGTTGCACGTCGCTTTTGGCCTGACCGAGGGATTGGCGTTGGTCACGATCTTTCTGCCTGCCGATAATCCCGAATTTCCGGATCTGTCGGAAATCTTTCCCGCAGCAAACCGCATGCAGCGTGCCACCTATGATCTGCTAGGCCTTCACACCCGGAGTGTCGACCAGCGTCCCTGGCTGCGCCATGCTAATTGGCCAGCCGATTTTTTCCCGTTGCGCCGCGGTCCCGTGCCCAAGAAGAGTTTCCCTCTGAGCCATGAAGATTATGCCTTTGTCCGTGTCGAAGGCGATGGCGTGCACGAAATCCCGGTAGGCCCGATTCATGCGGGCATTATCGAGCCGGGACACTTTCGTTTTTCCATTGTGGGAGAAAGAGTATTGCGCCTGGAGCAGCGCCTTGGCTGGAAACACAAGGGAATCGAAAAAATATTCACACGCCTCACGCTGCATGATGGGCACATACTGGCAGGGCGTGTTTCAGGCGACTCGACGGTGGCCTATGCCTGGGCCTACTGTCTTGCCGCAGAAACACTGACGGGGTGCGTGGTGCCGCAGAGAGCGGCCTGGCTGCGCGCGTTGATGCTGGAGCGCGAGCGTATCGCCAATCACCTCGGTGACCTGGGTTATCTTGGCAACGATGTTGCGCTGTCCTTCGGGCTGGCCCAATTCATGCGTCTCAAGGAAGACTGGCTGCGTATGTCAAACGCGCTGTTCGGTCACCGCTTCATGATGGATTGCATCATTCCGGGCGGCGTCGCCCAAGACCTGCCGCCTGACGGCAGCGAATTGCTGCTGGAACAGTGCGAAACGATAGAGCACGAGGTACGCACGATCAAGAAAGTTTATGACGATCATGCCGGCCTGCAGGATCGCTTTTTGACTACTGGCCGTCTGCAACCTCAACTCGCCGAGCATCTATCGGTTTCCGGCGTGGTTGGCCGCGCTAGCAGCCAGGTTTGGGATTTGCGCGCAACCAATCCGATAGCGCCTTACGACCAAATTGACGTGCAGATGGTCACGCACCGCAACGGCGATGTCGCCGCCCGGGCAACGGTGCGCTTTGAGGAAATAATCGAATCGTTGCGCCTGATTCGCCGTCTAATCAAGCGCATGCCGCAAGGCGAAGTTTCCGTGCCTTTGCCGCCAGTTCAGGAAGGAGAGTGCAAAGTGGACGGGGCAAATGCTGTGGGTCTTGGCTGGATCGAAGGCTGGCGCGGCGATGTGCTGGTGGCGCTGGAAGCCGAAGCCAATGGCAGAATCCGTCGCTGTCATTGCCATGACCCCTCGTGGCGTAACTGGCCGGCGCTGGAGCATGCCGCCGTGGGCAACATCGTGCCGGATTTTCCGTTGATCAACAAATCCTTCAACTTGTCCTATAGCGGGCATGATCTTTAGCCCAAAAAATTACCATGCATCAGCTACTTGAACAGATTGTCGTCACCGGCCTGAAAACCGAAGCTCCGCCTGCGCCGGACGAAGCGTTGCGCGCCATCGCGCAACGGCTGGGAAAGGCAATTCTGGACAAGCTTGGCCAGGCGCTGGTGATTCGGCACGTTGACCCCGGTTCCTGCAATGGTTGCGAACTGGAGATACATGCGCTGAACAATCCCTACTACAACATTGAAGCGCTCGGCATCAAGTTTGCCGCTAGCCCAAAACATGCCGACATGCTGCTGGTCACCGGTCCGGTCGCGAAAAACATGGAATTTGCGTTAAAGCGCGCCTACGAATGCACGCCGGAACCCAAGCTGGTAGTCGCTGTTGGCGACTGTGGCTGCGGCAGCGGAAAATGCGGCAAGATTTTCTGCGAAAGCTATGCCAGTTGCGGTCGCGTTGCCAATGTCATCCCAGTCGATGTCGCTGTCCCCGGCTGTCCGCCGACCCCGCTGGCATTGATGCAGGGAATCCTTACCGCCATCGATGGCAAGTAGGCATGGAAGTGCGGCGTCTGCATATCGTTGGTTATGTGCAGGGCGTCGGTTTTCGCTGGAGCATGGCCAGGGCAGCGCAACGTTTCGGCGTGGCAGGTTGGGTGCGCAACCGCCGCGACGCCAGCGTCGAAGCGTTGGTGGCGGGATCGCCCGAAGCCGTTGCCGCCATCATCGACTGGGCGCGGCGCGGCCCGCCGTCCGCCCATGTCGAGCGCGTCAGTATCGAACCGGGCGAACCCAGCGAGGTTTCTGCCAGCGGAGAATTCGAACAGCTGCCGACGCTTTGATCCGTGTGATTTGTTTTCAGAAACCGATTGGCCGATTTCGCTACAGCGAACTTGGTTTCCCCTCCCGTCAGGCGGGGAAACCAGACGCTATTTTTCGAACCCCGTTTTTTGCGGCTTGGACCAACTCAAATTACCGCCAGGTACGATTCCCGCCTCCTTGAAGAAACCAAGGAAGTCTTTCCTCAGGACGTGCGGAGCCCGGAAAATGGCGTAGTGGGCCAATGGGCTGTCAAAACCCACGATTTTCGCCCCCGGGATTTGCTTGCTTGTCCATTCAGCCATCCTGTAAATAAGCCAGTGATCGTTTCGCGCATGGACGACCAGAGTCTTGGCCTTGATCAGCGACAACTGCTCGTTGATATTATATTTGTCACAAGTCCTATTCCGGATAAGGATGTCGTTAGCATCGAAATCCTGGGCTCTCCTATCGAGATATGATCCAGCCCCTTCTTCAGGGTCCCAAGAGAAAACATAGCCCAGCACATCCTCCTGCCAATTCTGGGTTACTCGATAATTGAAATCATAGGCCGTATGTTCAAGTATGGACCATGCGAATTTAAGTCCAATACCAGGCTTTTCATCCCTCGGCAGTTTATAGTAATCTCCTTGGGTCTTGCGCCAGGCCGGATCGCTCTTGACCGCTTCGGTCATAAGCCTGAAGGTCCATCTGGCGACATTATCCGGAAATGAATTGGCGCCGATCGGGATGATGGCATCCACGAAATCCGGGTGCAGGATCGCAAGGACATAAGCAAGCCCCCCTCCCATGGAGACACCCGTGGCCAGTTTTACCTTTTTTACACCCAGGACGTCCTTCAGCAGGCGGTAATTGGCCTGTACGATATCCATATATGTATAGTCGGGGAATCTCATCCCTAGGCCGTCGCTCGGTTTGCTCGCCCCCCATAGGCCGATTGAATCCACATAGATCACGAAATAGCGGTCGGTATCGATGAGTCTCCCGGGACCGACCACCGGGCCTTCCGAAAATTCCACGCCTGGTTGTCCAGCCTGCCAAAAAAAGACCATGTCGGTCGCATCACCGGAATAATAGGAAAAGATGACGACCGCGTTGATGATCTTGCCCTCTTTGTCGCGTTTCGGTATTCCGGCAGTGATATAGGCTACGCGTAGTGGTTCCTGGCCCAGGGATTCCAAGGTAACGCCTCCATCACCGCCGTACTCGTAAGCGGCCTCATCACCAAACCGATATGCCCCCCCCAACCTGAAATTGGGGATGGAATGGAATTTCTTGAGCGAGTGGAGTTCCTCTTTGGACGAGAGCCTGGTGATGGATTCCGCGCCCAGAACGATATCGCCGAGGCCAAGGGAAATCATCAGGAAAGCAAACACAATCCAAGGCCGATAGTGCCTTAGATGCAATTTCATGGTTTCCTCCTTTTACAATGAATGTGGGAAGGCTGGCTTTTTTGTTCTTTTCCGATCGGCCTTCGCGCTCGCCGAGAATAGGAAATCCAACCGCACTAGCGCAATTATTTCCGGGTTTGCTTGCCAAGGTCAACCGAGGCCTGCAGGTTTCACGCTGTCATGGTAATCATCCCAGCTGTTTGCTCTTGGCTGGAAACAGTCTATGTACATTTTCGCTACTCCGTATATAACTCTTGTTGGACCGATCTTAGCTTGTCATCAATAAGATAGTATTGCCCCATACTTGAAGCTTTATTGAGGGGCGTAAAAGTGGCTGACGTAAAAGAATGTCGCCCCCGCGAAAGCGGGGATCCATGGATTCCCGCACCCCAAGCAACCGTGTTTCAAGTCAAGCATTTTTGTGGACTCCACGGCATGTTATTTTTGATCATAGCGTTCATGATAGTCAGCAGCTTTCGCATACAGGCGACGATC
>Ga0074195_1002015_pt1 | contig 24878 bp, 19 predicted proteins | sample EPASupsiteHSE623_FD_64525 | JGI IMG/M metagenome (GOLD analysis project Ga0074195, IMG submission 64525) | Bioremediated contaminated groundwater from EPA Superfund site, New Mexico - Sample HSE6-23 | ecosystem: Environmental > Aquatic > Deep subsurface > Groundwater > Contaminated ... | reverse complement strand
TTATCTACGCGTTACTCACCCGTGCGCCACTTTACTCAGGACCGAAGTCCCTTTCGCGTTCGACTTGCATGTGTTAAGCACGCCGCCAGCGTTCGTTCTGAGCCAGGATCAAACTCTCCAGTTCAATATCCTAGCCAGTCACTACAGACTGGACTTTTGTCCAAATCAAAAAATCTTGGCCCGCTTTTTTACTGTTCAGTTTTCAAAGATCAATATCCCGGCATCGCCCAGGATGGCTCCACGCAGCATTTGCTGCGAGTCAGCACTATAACTTGTCGTCGCTTGGCTTGTCAAGGAAAATGTTTGTCGCCTTTTGAGCTGGCTGCGAGTCACGCGTTCCTTGAAGCAACGGAGGGCGAAAATACAAAAACGGGTTGTGAATGTCAATGCCTTTTTTGGCCAACTTTCGATTTGCGTTAAGAATATCCTCAACCCTCGGGTTTTTCATATTTTTTTCTGTTTGCTTTCTTGCTCCACTTTATCGTACCATGCCGATGGGTTCCGTTTTTTCAATGGACAGAATGGCTTTCCCGCTCAAACCAGACAAAGTGCCTCTTTTCTCTCAACCGATAATTCAGCCCATGGTACCACAACCCATCCCTACGCTGCGAGATATCCCCAACGTCAACGATTGCATCCAGTATCTAATGCACATTGATTGTTTAGGCGGTATTCCTCGCGAGCGGCTCAAATACTGCACACGCCTTTTTCTTGATCGGGTTCGGCAAGCCCTCCTATCTGGCAAACCCAATGGCTACGTTTTCTCCGGTAGAGAACAATTGCTTCACGATCTTGAAGCTTTTGTACAATGCTATCATCGGCCACTGTTTTTGCAGGTCATCAACGGGACTGGGGTGATCGTGCATACCAATCTTGGGCGTTCGCTTCTTCCCGTTTCCTGCTTAAAGGCGTTGGGTGGTGCGAGCCAAGGATATTCAAATCTTGAGCTGGATTTGGAGACGGGAAAACGCGGTTCGCGCTATCAACACGTGGAGGGATTGCTCTGTGAATTGACTGGGGCCGAGTCGGCCATGGTAGTGAACAACAACGCTGCTGCCGTGTTGCTTGCTCTCGAAACCATAGCCAAAAGTAAGGAGGTGATCGTTTCACGCGGGCAATTGGTCGAGATTGGGGGCTCCTTTCGGATCCCCGATATCATGAGTCGCAGTGGCGCCAAATTGGTTGAAGTCGGCACCACCAACCGTACCCATTTCCAGGATTACCAAGCCGCCATCACAGCTGATACAGGCCTGTTGTTGCGGGTGCATTGCAGCAACTACCGTATTATCGGCTTTACCAGCGAGGTGGCCAATACCGATCTGGTTCGTTTGGGGCAAGCGCATCATATTCCGGTGATGGAAGATCTCGGCTCCGGTTGTTTGGTCGATTTGAGCAGGTTCGGTTTAACCAGGGAACCCACTGTGCAGGAAGTCGTCGCCAGTGGCGTTGATATTGTCACCTTCAGTGGCGATAAATTGTTGGGTGGGCCACAAGCCGGAATCATCGTCGGGAAAAGGGAATATGTTGACCGCATTAAAACCAATCCATTGAACAGGGCATTGCGGATCGACAAGTTGACCTTGGCTGCTTTGGAATCGGTATTGCGGCTCTATCTCGACGAATCCCAAGCACTGAAGGAAATTCCCACCCTAGCCATGATCGCTGCTCCTGAGAAACGCATCTTGCAGAGGGCGCAGGTCTTGCTCGACAAATGCCGGGAGAGGCTGAGCGAGCAGGGCGTGTTCTCGCTGCTCCGCACCCATTCAAGGGTAGGGGGCGGCGCCATGCCGGAACAGAACATCGAGAGTTGGGCAGTGTCTGTGCAACCAAAAACCATGAGCGTCAGTCGGCTCGAAAAACATTTGCGTCACGCGCCTATCCCGGTGATTGGCAGAATGGTGGACGACTGCGTTGTTTTCGATATGCGAACCGTTGCCGATGACGAGATCGAGCCCCTTGCAGAAAGCCTGCGGTTCGCATTGTCAGCAGAAAACGCGTAAAGCGCAAAACGCACAACCTCCACGAATACAAAGGATTCCATGCTCTCCCTGTGTGATTTTTATATTCTTCGGTCGTCACTAATCAAAGAAATCCAGCGACTGCTCCCTTTGCCGGCGACAGTCGATTTTGCCGTTCTGGCCCCCGACAATACTTTGCACCCATTAAGCGCGGATTCGATTGGAACATCAAACCGTGAGGAGCAGCCTGTCCTTTGCAACGATCCGATGATGGTTGACGATCGACTTGTCATTCCGATGAAACTGCCTTCCGAGGAGCATGTCGCCATAGTGATCAGCGAGGTGGATCCGGCGCTGTTGCGAAAGATGTCAACTGGTTGGTTACGCGAATTGCGTGTAACCGTCCTTCAGGAACTCGAGTTGGTCCAGTGGGGATACATCGATCCGGAAACGGAATTGTACAATCGCCGCGCCGCAACAATTTTTATGCAGGACGCCCATTGCGGGCATCCCGGATTTTTTCTCTTGCTCAATACGGTCTTTTACAGGCGGACTGCAGCAGGAAACCTGCAAAAATTACGGGAGATAGCCGATCTCCTTCAGGCGCTGACCCAAACGCATTGTTTTTCGTTTGGGTATGGAGTGTTCGGTGTCCTGCTGCCCCTAAAGAGCAGGGAAGAGGTGCTCAAGACAGCGCATTATTTGCAGCATCAAATGAAACGAGAGGGTTTAAGCAAGGTGCAAATTGGCTTTGCCCAGGTGGCGGGAGGCGAGGGGAAATCCGCGGCAAGCGTAATCGAGAAATATTGGCGGGCCTTGTTTATCGCGGAAAAGCGGGGGCCTTTCGGTTTGTGCGATATCGATGCGCTCGACGAAAGGCTGCCGCATCCCTTTCAACTCGCGCAACCCAGGTTGCTTGCCACCTTGAAAGAGCGGTGGCGCGGGCTTACCCGGTTCACGCTGGTCATGCTGTCCCGGCAGCCGGAAATCGAACAACCAATCGCTTTTTCGGAGATATTCAGCACTTCTCCCGCCGAGGGCATTGTGTATATCGGTGAGGAGGAAAATCTCACCCTCCTTTTATTGCCGGACATCGATCTTGAAGCCGTGGCGGAAGTCCTGGCTGCCATACGGAAGCAATACCGGAGGCGATGCGGGAAGGAGCAAAGCCTTGCCTTGGGAGCCGCATCCTGGCCCTGCTTGGATTTTGCAAAAAGCGATGTGCCGGGCAACTGTTTGAAGGCATTGCTCCACAGTTCGTATCTCGGTCCGGACGCCACGGTGGTTTTCGATCACCTCAGCCTGAATGTGAGTGGCGACTTTTATTTCGAGGAAGGGGATTACCGGGCCGCCATCCGTGAATACCGGCGCGGCCTGCGTCTTCGCCCCAGGGAATTGAACCTGAGCAACAGTCTTGGTGTGGCGTTGGTGGAGTGCGGTCAGGAGCGACAGGCAGCGGCATGCTTCCAGGAGGTGCTTGCGCAAGATCCTGCAAATTACATGGCCCTTGTCAATCTGGGGCATGTCCAGCAGAGTTTGGGGCGAAAACAGCAGGCGTTGGAGTGCTTCGAGCGTGCTTATCTGATGTTGGACCAGGCGACTGCCGCGCCGCAGGAATTGCTTTTGCCGCTTGGCAAGCTCTACGCGGAATGCGGCGATCATGCAAAAGCCCTCGCCGTCTTCGAGCGTTGGCGCAGTTCTCCTGGAAGCGAAAAAGACTTTATTCTCTTCCGCCTGCTCGGCCTGTCCCTTATGGAGACGGGTCGGTTTGAAGAAGCGATCAAAGCCTGTCAGCGCGCCCTGCGGCTCTTTCCCCAGGACAGTATTTCTCTGAGCACATTGGGGTTGCTCTACGTCGAGCAGGGGGAGGGGGACGATATTGGCTTGACGCTGTGCCGCAAGGCTTTGGCGCTCGACAACTTCAATCCGGATCACTGGTTCCGGTTGAGCCGCGCGCTGCTGCATGTCGGCGATCAAGGAGGTGCTTTGGCGGCCGTCAAGCAATGCCTGCAATTGCGCCGCAATCATGTCGACAGCCTTCTTTTGCTGGGACGGATTTGCTTGCTGCGCAAATGGCCAAAACGGGCTCGGCGATGTTTTTTCCAGGCTCAGGTGGCGAAGGGATGCACCCAAAGCCAGGCGAAGCAAGCCATCTTGTCGCTCGCCTCGCTGGACAATGTTTGAACTCGATGCAGTGGGCGAAGAGGGGAGGGAATTTTTTTTTCGTGGGCGATGATATCGTTAAACATCCTCGTGAATTTTTGATACCTTACTAGTACAGTTTTTACCGATGGAGCGAACCTGCACAAGGAGCAGCATATATGGCCCAAATAGACGCATTTTTTAAGTTGATGAACGATGAAGGCGCTTCCGACCTCCATCTCATGGCCGGTCAACAACCGGTTCTCCGCATTCGTGGCGATATGGAGCGGGTAAAATTCAAGGTCATGGACAACGAAACCTTGAAAAGCATGCTCTATGAGATTTGCCCGGAGGACAAGATCAAGATCTTCGAAGAAACCGGCGATATGGACTTCGGCTACGAGATCCCTGGTCTGGCCCGGTATCGCTGCAATTTTTTCCAGCAGAAGTACGGCATCGGCGCGGTATTCCGCGAGATTCCCAGCGATATCCTTACCTGCGAGCAGCTAGGCCTCCCCAAAGTGGTGTCCCGTTTGGCCACCTTGCCCAAAGGGTTGGTGTTGGTCACCGGACCGACCGGTTCGGGTAAATCGACAACGCTGGCCGCAATCCTCGACGAATGCAACCGGGCCCGGAAAGATCATATCCTGACCATCGAGGATCCCATTGAGTTCGTGCATAAAAGTCAGAACTGCATCGTCAATCATCGTGAGGTCGGCACCCACACGCGCAGTTTTTCCGCCGCGCTGCGCGGGGCCTTGCGCGAAGACCCCGATATTATCTTGGTTGGCGAGATGCGCGACCTGGAAACCATTTCCTTGGCCATGGAGGCTTCCATGACCGGTCACCTCGTGTTCGGCACCCTTCACACCATGAACGCCATGAAAACCGTGGACCGGGTTGTTGAGATCTTTCCGGCCAATCAACAGGGCCAGGTCCGTTCCACCCTTGCCGATGCGCTGCGCGCCGTTGTTTCGCAAACCCTGTTCAAACGGGTCGACGTCAAGGGGCGGGTCGCGGCCCTGGAGATTTTGATATGTACGGCGGCGGTCCGCAACCTCATTCGCGAGGGCAAGACCTATCAGATTCCCTCGATCATGCAGACCGGAAAGAAATTCGGCATGCAAACCCTGGACGATGCGATTTTCGATTTGCTGGAGAAGAAGAAGATCAGCCCCGAGGATGCCTACACCAACTGCTACGAGAAAGGGCGTTTCCTCAAATATCTGCGGCACCAACCCTCGGATTTTACCGAAATTTAGCCGATTGATGCCGTTGTTGAGCTAGATGCCGTATTGGACGAGACAGGTGAGCAGCACCTTTTTTTGCGCCTGATTGAGGTCGATGAACTTGGCGCTCATGTTGAGCATGGTGGTTTTCATCCCGTTGACATCCAGGATCTGCTCGGAGCTGGCGACGATTTTAACCGGGAGTTGTTCCAGGGAGGAACCGTCGTTGCAGTTATAGAGATCCAGAGTGACGTGAGGATCGGTGACGGGGGGGGCGTTGTAATGCTGATCGAAGCAGAGGCCGCCCTCGCTGATGTTTTTGATGCGCGCGTACTGGTTTGTGCCTCCGGAAATGCGAACCAGGAAGAAGGGGGGGAGCCGTTTGCGGACGTAATGCCTGTTTTCCACTCCGATGGAAACGGGAAACAGGTAAACGATCTGTTGCAAACACGCGGCGCATGCGTATGCCCGCGCTGTCGGCAGTGCAGCCATCCGGGAAACCGACTGCCTTGCAATCAGCTTCGTGCCGCCGCAGGCAGGGCATTTTTTTCCAATCGCCATCATCGATCCTTTCCCTCCGCATAAAGACGCACAGCTTTAATTAGGTAACATATCGTACTAGTCAGGTAACATACCGTATAAGTTTTGCCCTTTCAAGCCTCACTTTTCACGCCTAAATAGCCTGTCCGACTCGGCCAGCGCAAAGTGCTTTCCCGCAAACGTGTTCGCGCGCAAGTGTTTGCCGTCGGTCCGACAGGTTATTGTCCCCTCCTGTGCAGTGGTCAACACACAAATTTTTTTTTGGCGCCAGCGGCTGAGATGCTCTTGGGCCGGGAACATGTCCTGGCGACGATGACCGGCCGAGACCACAATGAGAGCCGGATCGACCGTCGCCATAAACTCGTCTCCCGCCGAACCGGCGCTGCCGTGATGTGGGGCAAGCAGCACCTCCGAGGCAAGGGGAACGCCGGAACGGGTAAGCCTGTGCTCACTCGCGCCGCCGATGTCGGCTGGCAAGAGGAAGCCATGTTCGCCATAGTGGATTCGAAGGACAAGGCTGCGGTCGTTGGTCGACCAGGGCGAATCGTTTTGGAGAAGGCCGTTCATGCCCATGCACTGTAACGTGAGATCGTCGCTGCGAAAGAGGATGTCGCCGGTTTGGGCGACTTGCACAGTGGCGCCATTTTCGCGGACAGCGGCCAATAACCGGCCATAGTCCGGAGTCTCGCCACTGTCGCCGTTCACGATAACGCGACGTGGCCGGAAATGGGCGGCGACAAAGGGAAGGCCGTTATAATGATCCTGGTGGGGATGGGTGACGATCACGCCGTCGAGCCGCCAGATGCGATTGCGCCAGAGAAAGGGGGCGATCAGGTTTTGCCCGGGATCGAATTGTTCTGTTTGATACCCGCCGCCGTCGACAAGAAGGGTGGTTCCGTCGGGAAACCGCACTACGGCCGAACTCCCTTGGCCGACATCGAGGAAGCTGACGGTGAGTTCCCCATCGTTTCGTTTGTACCACAGAGGCAAGGTAAAAGATCCGGCGAGGAGCAGCAGGCCGCCCACGGCCAACATTCGGTGGCGGAGGGTTTGTCGTTCGCCGAGCAGGAGGAAAAGCGCGAGAAAAAACAGGGCGATCTCCAACATGTTCGGGGTAATGGTCCAGATCGAGGCGTGGGGAAGTCCAGCAACCGCCTTGGTAATCCAGAGAGCGAGTTGGATGCCGGGCTGGCCGGCGTGCAAGAAGAATTGAGCCAGATCGGGCCAGATCGGGATCAGCGGAATGGCGAGCAGGCCGCAAGGAAGGGCCCAGAGGCAGAGCAACGGTTCGATCGCCAGGTTCATCACCGGACCGATCAGGGAAAAGCGATTGAAGTGATAGAGCAGGATCGGCAGGGTACCGGCAGTTGCGGCCAACGAGACGTAAAACATGGACTCAACAACCCGGAAGGCATGGACAAGGCACGGCTCTTGCCCGGCGGCTGTGTTGTGCCGAACGATGCGCAGGGGAAGACGGGGATAGATCAGGTTGATGGCCAGAACCGCGGCAAAGGAAAGCTGGAACGAGGGTGTGAAGAGGGCGAGCGGGGTCACGGTCAGGACAAGGAGGGCGGCCGCGGCAATTAGGTGAACCATGGATCGTTGCCGCCGCAGGATCACGGCGAACAGCACCAGGAGCGCTGTGGCCAAAGCCCTGATTGCCGGGACATTGAAACCGGCGACGAAGGCGTAGAGCAGCAGAATCGGCGCGGTCAGCAACAACGCCAGTGTGGGAACATGGGTGTGCAGGAGCAGCCAGGTGCTGCGTTTGAGCAGCCAGGAGAACTGCGTGACGCAGAACAACCCGAGCAGGCTCATGTGCAGCCCGGAGATGGACAGCACATGGAAACAGCCGTTATCTTTGAACTCCTCCATGTGTTGCGGCGAGACGTTGACCATCGAACCGACCAGCAGAGCCTGATAGAGCCCGGCGATTTCCCGGTCGAGCCGCTGTACAAGAAATTGGGAGGTCAGGTGCCGAGTCTGCTCGGGGAGAAAGCGCAAGGCGTGCCAGGCCGGCCGATGGGGCTCCTCCACTGGGAGGATCTCCTGGGGCGATTGGATCCATCCCGAACAGAAGATCGATTTGGTGGCCATCTGCAAACGATAGTCGAAGGCGCCCGGTGTCTGGTAGTTGCGGATGCGATCCACCGTTGCGATCGCCATGACGATGTCGCCTGGAGAAAACTGCACATCGATGGCTCCCTGGACCGAGAGCAGCACCTTGCCCCGCACTGGCCGGAATTCGGATTGCCGTGCCTGGTCGTGGACGAGCAAGGTGTTGCAATCCAGTTCGAATCGGGTCCGTTCGCCGGTGTATTCGGCCATGGTGAGCATGCGGCCGATCAGGGTGACCTTGGTGGGTCCGGTCACGATGGCGGCGATATGATTGGGGTCGGTTATCGGTTGCAGGGCCAGATGGGTATGAACAAACCCGATGAGGAGGAAAAAGGGCAGGGCGGCGAGGGGGCGGATCGGGCTGCCAAGGCATAAGGGCAGCACGGTCAGGACAGCCAGCGTCAGCGCGGCGAAAACGATCGACGGTTGTTCGCTGAGCGGCGAAGACATAAAGGCGGCACTGCTTGCACCGGCAATAAAGCAGAGGGTGACGCTGGGCAGGAGGTTGTCGGTACAGTGTCGAACCAGCCTCTCCATCTCTGTTACCTGGCGGGGGTGCGAGCAAGCAGCCGGGATATCGCTTCCAGATGTTTGCCGACCACGCCCCGGTTAGCCTGGACGCAGGCCAAGGCTGCCCCCGCCATCGCTTGTCGCAGAGGGGAATCGGTCAGGATGTTTTGCAGGGTGGTCAACAAGGTTGTGCTTGATGCAACCCGGCATGCGCCGCCGCAACGGATCAATTCCTCGGCAATTTCGGTGAAATCCTCCATGTGCGGGCCAAAAAGCACGGGAGCCCGGGCGGCAGCCGGCTCGATGGGGTTGTGCCCGCCTTCGGCCACAAGGCTGCCCCCTATGAAAACCACATCGGCCATGGCGTAGCAGCCGGCCAACTCGCCGATGGTGTCGAGAAGGAGCACCGGGCCATGGCCGGTCCGCTCGAAACTCCAACGTCGGCATGCAAGACCGAGCCGTTGGCCAAGCGCGGCGATTTCCTCGGCCCGCTCTATATTTCTCGGCGCCAAGAGCAACTGGAGATCGGTAATCATCTCCCGCAAACTGCTGAAGATCGCAAAGAGCAATTCTTCCTCACCGCGATGGGTCGATCCGCAGATCCACAGCGGCGAACCGGCGATAAAGCCGTATCGGTTTTTTTGGGTCAATACGGATGCATCGTTCTCCCCGGTTTCGTTCGCTTGGCTGGTGTCGAATTTGAGATTGCCCAGGGGGACCACTTTCTCCGGCGCGATGCCCAGGGCCGTCATCTTGGCGGCATCGGCCCCGGTTTGCATGGAGAGGAGGGTAAAGGCGTCAAACATCGGCCGGAAGAACATGGCCAAGCGCCGGTATCGGGCAAAAGAATGTCCCGAGATTCGACCGTTGACCAGCATGGTTGGGATGGACCGCCGAGCCAGGCAATGGAGCCAATGCGGCCAAAAATCGGTCTCCACCAGCACAAAGAGGTCCGGCTTGATGGTGGCGAGGAAATAGGGGACAATCGGACCCAGGTCAAGGGGCGCGGCGATCAGGGCGTCGACAAAGGGCGTGAGGAGCGTGCGGCCCACTTCGCCGCCGGCTCGGGTGGTTGTCGAAAAAACGATGCGCGCCTCTGGATAGCTCTCGCGCAGACCGCGCACCAAGGGCAGGGCGGAGGTCGTCTCGCCCACCGAAAGCGCGTGCAGCCAAAAGGTGGGCGCGGTGGTGGGCGGCAGGCGTGCCAACTGGTCGGCAAGCCCCCAACCCAACCGTTTTGGCATCCGGTCGCGGTATTTTTTTCGGAGGGCAAACAGCGGGAGGAGGGGCAATAAAAGGACCGCCAGGATGGTTGAGCCCAGCATATAAAGAAACGACATCGCGCGTACACTCCACGGAGGAAAGCAGGGAAGGGTTGCTGCGGTTGTGATACCAATAATCTGCGCCTCTGTCGAAGCCCAAGCGGATTTTCTAGGAAAATATTCGTGGATCAAGGGGGCGTGTTCTTTGAATTGCCAATAATTAAGAACGTCATGCTATTGGAATAGCTTTTTATAAAATTATAATGCCATTGCATGGCTTTTTGCTGAATTTTATTCTTGATCGACCCTGTGCTTTGCTGTAGGGTTTTTCCGGATGCTTGCATTATCCTTTCCTTTTTGGCAGGGCGTGACCGATGCTTGACGAAATCAGCCTGAACATTCTGAAAATACTCCAGGAAAAAGCGCGCATTCCGAATATCGAGGTGGCGCGGCAGGTGGAAATGGCGCCCTCGGCGGTGCTGGAGCGCATCCGCAAGCTGGAGCGACAGGGGTACATCGATGGATACGAGGTGCGACTCAATCCCGAACGGTTCGATCGCCGCCAGATTGCCTTCATCGAAGTCCGTACCCGCTCGGTCGGCGACCGCCCGGAAACCGGCGAACGGTTGGCGGCCATTCCCGAGGTGCAAGAGGTGCATTTCGTCGCCGGCGAGGACTGCTACCTGATTAAACTCCGGGTGGCCGACACCGCCGAACTGGCCGCTATCATCCGGGAAAAAATTGCCGTCATTACCGAAGTCGTCTCCACGCGAACCACAACCGTTTTACACACCTACAAAGAGACCGCGCGCATTCCCATCCGCGGCTGAACCATTCAAGGAACCCGTCATGCCGATGTCCCAAGCGTTCAAAGATCGTCTCTTCCCCCATCTACCCGCCATTGCCAGCCATTACGGCACGCCCTTTCACATCTACGACGAGGCCGGGATCCGCGAAACCGGCAGGCGACTGCAAGCGGCCTTCGCCGATATTCCCGTATTTCGAGAATACTATGCGGTCAAGGCCCTGCCCAACCCGTCGATTCTGGCGCTGATGCAAGACATGGGCTTCGGTTTCGATTGCAGTTCGATCACCGAACTCATGCTTGCCCGCCAGTTGGGGGCACGACCCGACGACATCATGTTTACCTCGAACAACACCAGTGTCGAGGATTTTGCGGCTGCTGCGGCCGAGGGAGGGTGCATTCTCAACCTCGACGACATCACCCTGATCGACAAGGTGCCAGCGATGCCCGAGTTGATCTGTTTTCGCTACAATCCCGGCCGCCGCCGCACCGGCAACGACATCATCGGCAAGCCCGAGGAGGCCAAGTACGGGGTCAGCCACGACCAGATCGTCGAGGCCTATCGGCAAGCCCGGGCCAGGGGGGCGAAGCGGTTTGGCCTGCACACCATGCTTGCCTCCAACGAACTTCATTATAGTTATATGGTGCAGACCGCGGCCATGCTGCTCGACCTGGTGGAAACCATCGGCAAGGAGCTGGGGATCGCCTTCGAGTTTATCAACATCGGTGGCGGCCTGGGTATCCCCTATCTGCCGGACATCGACCCGCTCAACATCGAGGCTATGGGCGAGGAGATCACCAATCTATTCGTCGATTTCAAGGATCGCCACGGGTATTGCCCGGCGCTGTGCATGGAGAGCGGCCGTTACATGACTGGCCCGCATGGCGTGTTGGTGGTGCGGGCGATCAACCGCAAGGACATCTATCGCACCTACATCGGCGTCGATGCCTGCATGTCCGCCCTGATGCGGCCGGCGTTGTATGGCGCCTATCATCACATCGAAGTCTTAGGTAAGGAGGGCGGTGAGATGGAGACGGTGGATGTGGTGGGTTCGCTCTGCGAGAACAACGACAAGTTCGCGGTCCAGCGGCCTCTTCCCAAGATTAATGATGGCGATATCCTCGTTATTCAGGATTCCGGGGCACACGGCCACGCCATGGGTTTTAATTACAACGGCAAGATGCGCCCCCAGGAACTGCTGCTCGCCCAAGACGGCACGGTGCGCCTGATCCGCCGCGAGGAGCGGCCGGAGGATTATTTCGCTACATTGAAGTTTGAGGAGAATATTCTGCGGTTGTGAACGAGCAGCGATGAATCTCTTGCTGTTTGAGCCGGCTGAACGGGTCGGGGGCGAACTGAGGCTCCAGGGCCGCCGAGCCGAGCATCTCGTGAACGTGCTAAAGGTCGTTCCTGGCGATCTGGTGCGAGTGGGCGAGGTGGGTGGTCGAATGGGCACCGGCCGTGTGGTGGCTGTCGAAGGAGAGTCGGTGCAGCTGGCGGTGGAACTGAGCCACCAGCCGGTTTGCGATCTCCATGTCGAGCTGATTCTGGCCCTGCCCCGGCCGATCATGCTCCAGCGGATTCTTAAGCAGGCGACCGTGTTGGGTGTGCGGCGTTTTCACTTGATCCGCTCGCGGCGGGTGGAGAAATCGTTTTTTCACAGTCCGGTGCTACACCCGGACAAGATCCGCACCTTCCTGCTCGAAGGCATGGAGCAGGCCATGGACACCTGGTTGCCCGAGGTCACCCTTCATCACCAATTCAAACCCTTTGTCGAGGATGTGCTGCCGACGCTGGAGGGGCAGGGGTTGATTGCCCATCCCCAGGCCGAGGGAACCCTGGCCGGCATGCCGGTTTCAGGCGATGCCGGCCAACGGCTGCTCCTGGCGGTCGGGCCGGAGGGCGGCTGGTCCGAGTACGAGGTGGGGCGGTTTCTCGAGCATGGCTTCCATGGTTTCACCATGGGGTCGCGTATCTTGCACGTCGATACCGCGACTGTAGCGTTACTTGCCCAGCTCCAACTTCTTCACGACCTGCGAAAGCGCTGAACCACCTTGCCGGTGAGCAGGGTGAACTCCGGCAGGCGCAGCAGTTGCAGGCTCACCGCATAGACCCCCACCGCTATCCCGATCAGTGCGGCCAGCGCCACCATCTGCGTGATCACCGAACCCTGCATCCACACGGCGCAAACCTGCTGCCCCCCCCATATCGCGCCGCACATCAGCGCCGTGGCTGCCAAAATCTTGGCGAGCCCTTTCAGTAGATACCCCAGCGGATACCCGGCAAGCTTGCGGTAGAGGATCACTCCGAGAAAGGAAAAGTTGAGGATCATGGCGCAGGAGGTCGAGAGGGCAATGCCCAGGTGTTGGAGGAGATCGATCACCTGGGTGATGATGAGGATGTTGATCGCCACGCCGAGAAAGCTGCCGATCACCGGATATTTGGTGTTGCCGATGGCGTAGAAGACCGGCACCATCACTTTGATCGCCGAGTAGGCGAAGAGGCCGATGGCGTAGTAGGTGAGGGCGTCGGCTGTTTGCAGGGTGTCGGCTGCGGTGAAGGCGCCGTGTTCGAAGATCAGGCGAATGATCGGTTCTGCCAGGAGCATCAGGCCGGCGGTGGCGGGGATGGCCAGGGTGAAGACCAGCACCAGGGAGGAGGTGAAGGTCTGCTTGAGGCTGGTCAGGTCCTTCTCCGCCGCCTGTTTGGCCAAGACCGGCATCACCGCGATCGACAGGGCCACACCGAAGACGCCGATCGGCAACTGCACCAGACGAAAGGCGTAATTGAGCCAGGAGACCGAGCCTTCGACGCAGGAAGCGGCGAAGTTGGTGTTGACGAAGATGTTGATCTGGGTGGCGGACATGCCGATGGTGGCGGGCAGCATCAGCAGCAGAATACGGCGCAGGCCGGGATCGAAGGGATTGCAGTGCAAGCGGAGTTGAAAGCCCACCCGGCGCAGGGTGGGCAGTTGCATCAGTAGTTGCAGCGCGCCACCGATCAGGGTGCCCCAGGCCATGCCGGCGATGGCCGGTTGCCCGAACCGCGGAAAGAGCAAGGCCAGCGTAAGGCCGCCGACGATCGAGCCGAGGTTGAAGAAGGTCGACGACATGGCGGGCACGAAAAATTTGCCCTTGGTGTTGAGGATGCCCATCACCACCGCAGCTAGCGAGACAAAGAGCAGAAAGGGAAACATGATCCGGGTCAACTTGACGGTCAGCACTGTTTTGCCGGGGACATCGAGGAAATCCGGAGCCAGGAGGTTGACGACCGGATCGGCCCAATACATGCCCGCCAGAGTGAGGGCGCTGATCAGGACGCTAAAAAAGACCAGGACATTACCAGCCAGCCGCCAGGTGGCCTCGGTTCCCTTATTGGTGCTGTAGTCGGTGAACACGGTGACAAAGGCGGCCGACAGCGCGCCCTCGGCAAAGAGATCCCGCAGCAGGTTGGGAATGCGGAAGGCGACGACAAAGGCATCGATGGCAAAGCCGGCGCCGAACAGACCGGCAAAGACCTGCTCGCGGATCAGGCCAAGGACCCGGCTGCACATCACAGCGATGCTCACCGCCCCGGCGGAACGGGCAATTTTCCCGGTGGATTTCGAGGGTTGCGCGGTTGCTGGGCTTGTCATGGGTTGTTCGGTGTTGCAGCAGGTTATCGCTTGACTTTGCAATCTTAATACGAATATAACAAGGGCTCGTTTTTGTGGACTCGATGGTTACCATTCCTGCCGCGAAAGAGCGAGGGCTTTTCATCGGTTTTCGGGCACGAATGTACACCGTGAACGTTGATACAACACCCGTTGCACTCACTGGAGGTCTCCATGCAGGACGTAGCGCACATCAGGAATGTGGTTTTTCTCGGCCATGGCAACAGCGGTAAATCCACCCTAGCCGAGGCCCTATTGTTTACCGCCGGTTCCTTGAAGCGACTGGGCAAGGTCGATGAGGGGACCTCCTCCATGGATTTCGAACCCGAGGAAATCAAGCGCAAAATCTCCATTGGCGCGGCTTTCAACCAGTTGACCTGGCAGAAAAACGATGTGTTTCTCATCGACACCCCCGGCGACGACAACTTTTTCAATGAGACCCGTTTCGCCGTCCAGGTGGCCGACAGCGCCATCCTCACCGTCGGTGCGGTCCTGGGCGTACGGCCGCAGACCGAAAAATTCGTCGACCTCATCAAGGACAACAACCTGCCCTGCCTGATCTGCATCACCAAGATGGACCGTGAGCGGGCCAATTTTCAGAAGACGGTCGACGGGATCAAGGAGGCCACCGACCTCAACCCGGTTATTCTTTATCTCCCCATCGGCGCCGAAGACCAGTTCAAGGGCGTGGTCGATATTATCGCCAAAAAGGCCCTGATGTTTGTCGACGGCAAGGCCGAGGCCGGTGCGGTTCCGGCCGATCTGGCCGACGAGGTCGAGAGCCTGCGCGAATCCCTGATGGAGAGCGTGGCCGAAACCGACGACGACCTGATCGAGAAATTCCTCGAGGAGGGCGCCCTGACCGACGAGGAGTTGAAAACCGGTCTGGTCTCGGCCATCAAGGCCGCCAAGGTGGCCCCGGTCTGCGCCTGCGCCTCCCTGGTCAACAAGGGGTCCAGCGTCGTCCTTGACACGATTATCGGTTTGCTGCCTTCGCCCGATCAGCGTCCCTCCCGGGTCGGAACGCATCCGAAAACCGGCGACGCGGTCGAACGGCCTGGAACGGCAGATGCACCGTTCTCCGCCCTGGTCTTCAAAACCATGGCCGATCCTTTTGCCGGCCGGTTGACCATCTTCCGGGTTTTTTCCGGCACCCTCAAGGGCGACACCTTCTACAACGCCTCCAAGACGACCTCCGAGCGTTTCGGCCAGCTCTATATCATGGCCGGCAAGGAACAAAAGCCGGTCGAGCAGGCCGTGCCCGGCATGGTGGTGGCGGTTGCCAAGCTCAAGGAGACCACCACCGGCGATACCTTGTGCGAAGAGGCAAAACCCGTTGTCTATCCGATGGTCGAGCCGTTGCCCACGGTCATCGCCTATGCGGTCAGCGCGAAGAAGGGTGACGAGGAGAAACTCTTTTCCTCCATTACCCGTCTGCTCGACGAGGACCTGACCCTGAAGCTCACCCGCGAGCAACAGACCCACGAGACCCTCATCTCCGGTGTCGGCCAGGTGCATCTTGAGGTGATCGGCGAGAAGATCAAACGCAAGTTCGGGGTCGAGATGGAACTGCGGCCGCCGCGCGTTCCCTATCGCGAGACCCTCAAGGGCAAGGTCACGGTTCAGGGTAAGCACAAGAAGCAATCCGGTGGTCGCGGCCAGTTCGGCGACTGCACCATCGAGATGGAACCGCTGCCCCGGGGCGAGCAGTTTCAGTTTCTCGACAAAATTGTTGGCGGCGTTATTCCCCAGCAATACCGTCCCGCAGTGGAAAAGGGTATTGTCGAAGCCATGGAACGTGGCGTTATCGCCGGTTATCCCTTTGTCGATCTCAAGGTCAGCCTGATCGACGGTTCCTATCACACCGTCGACTCCTCGGAAATGGCGTTCAAGGTGGCCGGTTCGCTTGCCTTCAAGAAGGGCGTGGTCCAGGCCAACCCGGTGCTGCTGGAACCGATCATGGAGGTGGAGGTCCGAGTGCCCAAGGATTTCGTCGGCGATGTCATGGGCGATCTCAACAGCCGACGCGGACGGGTGCTCGGCATGGATTCGAAGGACAAGTACGAGGTGATCAACGCCCACGTGCCCCAGTCCGAGATCCTCTTGTATGCACTGGATCTGACCTCGATGACCGGCGGCCGCGGCACCTTTTTGACTAAGTTCTCCCACTACGAGGAGGTGCCCGCGACGATTGCCGAGAAGATCATTGCCGAGTACAAGGCGGAGGCCGAGGAGTAGTGTCCGCCGCTGGCCGGTCGTACCGCTGCGGGGTCCTCACCCTGAGCGACAAGGGTTCGCGGGGCGAGCGCGAAGACACCAGCGGCCCGCGCATCCAGGAGATGCTACGCGATGCGGGGTACGAGATCGCCCTGGCGCAGATCCTTCCCGACCGGCAGGAGTCGATCGAACGGACCCTGATCGCCTGGGCCGACGAACAGGGCCTCGACCTGATCGTCACCACCGGGGGAACCGGGGTCTCCCCCCGCGATCGCACGCCCGAGGCGACCAGGGCAGTCATCGAGCGAGAGGTGCCCGGCCTGGGCGAGGCCATGCGGGCGGCCAGTTTGCAAAAAACCGTACAGGCCGTCTGGTCGCGCGGGATTGCCGGCATCCGCAAGCAAAGCCTGATCCTTAACCTGCCCGGTAGCCGTAAAGCTGCCGAGGAGAATCTCGCAGTGGTGCTGCCGGCCCTGGCGCACGGATTGGAAAAGCTGCAAGGCGGGGATGCCGACTGCGCGCAATCTTGATGAAAAAAAAACGAAGTGCAATGAAAACGCCCCGGGTGATCCACTCACCCGGGGCGTTTTTTTTGGTATGAGAGAAAAAGGCGGTACGCGTTCCGGCCTCTCAGTAGATGCCGTCGATCACAACCTGGTTGCCGTTGCCTCCCTGGGCGGCCTTGATCTCGCCGATAAGATAGGGTTGCTCGCCGTGGGCGGTGAACTGGAGCAGCATGTCGTCGACGCTGCTCTCTGGAACAATGGCCATCATGCCGATCCCCATATTGAAAGTGCGGTACATCTCGACGGCAGTAATGTCGCCCTTCTCCTGCAAATAGGTGAAACAGGGTAAAATGGGCCAGCTTCCCGGATGGATGTGGGCGGCGCATCCAGCAGGCAGGATGCGCGGGATGTTGTCGATGAAGCCGCCGCCGGTGATATGCACGAGGCCATGGATCTTGCAGCGCCGCAGGATGTTGACCACGCTGTCCACGTAAATGCGGGTCGGCCGCAACAGGGCCTCGCCGACCGTGCTGCCCAACTCTTCGATGAAGTCGTTGACGCTCTTCCCCAACTCTTGGAAAAAGACCTTGCGGACCAGAGAGTAGCCGTTGGAGTGAAAACCCGAGGAGGCCAGCCCGATGATCCGGTCGCCGACCCGGATGTCGCTACCGTCGATGATGGCATTCCGGTCGCCGATGCCGACCACGAAACCCGCCAGATCGTAATCCCCCGGTTGATACAGTCCCGGCATTTCTGCGGTTTCTCCGCCAATCAGCGAGCAATGCGCCTGCTTGCAGCCATCGGCGATGCCGCGGACAACCGCGGTGGCGACATCGAGATCCAGGGCGTTGCAGGAGAAATAATCGAGAAAGAAGAGCGGCTTGGCACCGCTGACAATCACATCGTTGACGCACATGGCCACCAGGTCGATGCCGATGGTGCCGTGCTTGTTGCACAGTTTGGCCACGTTCAGCTTGGTGCCGACGCCATCGGTGGAGGCGATCAGCACCGGATTCTTCAGGTCTTCATTGCCGATGGCAAACAGTCCGGAAAAACCGCCGATATCGGACAGGACGCCGCGCCGGTGGGTCTCGGCGACAATGGATTTGATGCGGGTAACAAAAAGGTTGCCCTTGTCGATGTCGACGCCGGCTTCGCTGTATTTGGAGGGTGATTGCGTCATGGATAGTCGGTGCGTGTCTTCCGCCTGCGTTCAGGTCGTCCATGAACCAGATCATGAACGGTATCAAGCGCAAGAGTTATCGATGAGTCGAGAAATGTTGAGGCAAAGTATTTTTTTTACGGGCCAATGTCAACACCTTTGTGCCTTGTTGCGCCACAGGCTGCTTTCTGGTAAACCGTTGCCATGAAACTCTTCCTGACCCTGCTGGGGCTTGTTTTGATCCTCGAGGGATTGCCGTATGTCGCCTCGCCCGAATCCATGCAGCGATGGCTCCGGCAGATACTGGAACTGCCTCCCTATCGGTTGCGCCGGGTGGGATTGGTCGCGATGGCGGTGGGTTTTGTGCTGTGCTATCTCGCGCAAAAGAGCAGTCTTTTCAATTAAATCAATCTATTACAGTGCGCGCGCCGTGCTGATGGCCGAATGTCGGTCTCACCCTGTTTTTTCCCGATTGACTTTTCCCGTTTTCGGTCAGTACAATAACTTTTTTTTTGGTAAGGCGCAGATATATTCCGCGCCAAACAGAAGAGCTTGCCTTTGCCGCACAAGGTATTCAGGCCCGAGCACCTCAGCCGACAATCCGATCCAGGAACGCTGCCATGGTCAATTATTTTTTCCTCGACAACAAGATGGTCAAGATGGAGACCGGTAACAGCTCCGTCAGCCCGAACATCTTCTGGATCGATTTAATCAATCCCACCGAAGAGGAGGCCCATCAAGTCGAGCGGGATTTCCGGGTCGAGCTGTTCACCAAACAGGAGAGCGAGGAGATCGAATCCAGTTCGAAGTACGTCGAAACCGAGGACGAGATCGGCATCAACCTCAACTTTCTGGTACCCGAAAACAATACCTTCTCCAACGAACCGGTTTCCTTCATCCTCAAGGACAAGATACTCTTTACCCAGCGTTCCCGAGAGTTTCGTTCGTTCACGGAAACGTACCGCAAGCTGCGGGCGATCAAGCCGGTGGATGGCGAGGACATCTTCCTTACCATCCTGGAAACCAGGATCGATTACGATGCGGACCTCATCGAGCACATCACCGATCGGATTACCGAGATCAGCAAGCAGATGATCGGCGACAAGGATCCCAACCGGGAACTGTTGCTGAAAATCACCTCTCTTCAGGAAACGACCATTGCCATCCGCGAGAATATCGTGGAAAAGCAGCGGATTCTCTCCTCGTTGCTCAAGAGCAAGATGTTCCCCAAGGAAGACTACGAAAACATGCGGATCATGATCAAGGACGTGGGCTCGCTCTTGGATCATACCTCGTTTAATTTCGAGCGGTTGGAGTTCTTGCAGAATACCTTCCTCGGCCTCGTCGACATGGAGCAAAACCGGGTGATCAAGATCTTCACCGTGGTCACGGTGATCTTCATGCCCCCGACCCTGATTGCCAGCGCCTACGGTATGAATTTCAAGTTCATGCCCGAATTGGACGAGATATGGGGGTATCCGTTCGCCATTTTGTTGATGATCCTCTCCTCGGCCATGACCCTGCTCTTTTTCCGACGGAAGAAATGGCTCTGATCCCAGATGGTGGTGGAGTTTTGCTGAAAAAAGCGTTCGATTCCGTATCGAGCGCCCTGGTTGCGGGGAATACATGAAACCTTTGTATCTGATCGTTCTTGTCGGTGTTGTCGGCTGGCTGTTTTATCAGACGTTTCAGCCCGCAATGCTGGATCCCAAGGCGGTTTCTCGTCCGGTCGAGGCCAGGGGCGATCTGGCCAGCGACGAGAAAACCACCATCGAGATCTTTCGCAATGCCGCCCCTTCGGTGGTCTACATCACCAGTATCGCGGTACGCCGCAACCTGTTCAGTCTGAACGTCTACGAGATTCCCCAGGGCACGGGATCGGGATTTATCTGGGATAAACAGGGGCGGATCGTCACTAACTTCCATGTCATTTCCGATGCCAGCCGGTTGGAGGTCACACTGGCCGATCGCTCCTCCTGGAAGGCGGTGCTGGTGGGCGCGGCTCCGGATCGGGATTTGGCGGTCCTGCAGATCAGCGCTCCAGCGGCCAAGTTGCAGCCGATTGCCATCGGCGAGTCCGCTAATCTGCTGGTCGGGCAGAAGGTGTTTGCCATCGGCAATCCTTTTGGGCTGGACCAGACCCTGACCACCGGCATTGTCAGCGCCCTTGGTCGCGAGATCACCGCCGTCACCGGCCGCACCATCCACGACGTCATCCAGACCGACGCCGCCATCAATCCTGGCAATTCCGGAGGCCCGCTCCTGGACAGCGCCGGTCGGCTGATTGGCGTGAACACGGCGATCTACAGCCCATCCGGGGCGAGTTCCGGCATCGGTTTTGCCGTGCCGGTCGGCGAGGTGAACCGGGTGGTGCCCCAGATTATCAGCAAGGGCAAGCTGATCAGGCCCGGGTTGGGGATCGCCTTGGCCAACCGCCGTCTGACCGAGGATTTGGGGCTGGAAGGGGTAATGATCTTGAAAGTGCAACCAGGAACGTCGGCGGAAAAAGCCGGCCTGCGCGGGGCGACCCAGGCACGTGACGGCTTGGTGCTGGGCGACCTCATCCTAGCGGTCAATGGCAAAAAGATCACCGATTACAATAGCCTGCGCGACGAGTTGGAACGGCACGAGGTGGGAGAAAAGGTTGTGCTCACCCTGATGCGCGACGGGACGACGGTGGACGTAACGGTGGGATTGGAGGCGATGAATTGAAAGACCGCCGGGAGCTATTTTTTAGGAGAGCAACGACGGCCGTTTTTTCTTGCCGTTGCTGGTCAACCGGCCGATCAGCCAGCCCAGCAGCAGGACAATGCCGCCGGTGAAGAACCACTTGATCGACTGGTTTTTTTGCAGAACCGTGCATTCGATTTGCGCGGCTGCGAGTTTTTGCCGCAATTCTTCGATTTGCTGCTGCGCCTCGCCCAGCGAAGTCTTGGCATAAAGTGCGCTGTTCGGATCGCTCGCCATGGTTTGATATTTATCGGCCAGGGTGCTGCGGTCGGTGGTGCATGCCGCCAGTTCCTTGCGCAGCCGGTCGTTTTCTTCGGACTGATCCCTCATCCGTCCCTGCACATCGATGACCTCGCCGTCCGCTCCCACGCCCGGCCTGATGTTCGCCACCGGGATGAGGGGAGAGCTACCGAGAAAGCGACTGCGGACCCAGCCCTCGGTCCCATCCTGCAAGCGGATGTGCGACCACTCCTTTCCCCCCTGAATCAGGTTGACGGCGGTGCCCATGGGCACGGTGGCGACAATACGGGAATTGTCGCCCTGATTTTTCCGCATCAGCACTTCCAGGCTGGGCTTGATATAGAGGATTTCGGCGCAAGCCGGCGATGCGGCCAGTCCGGCCAGCGGCAGGAGGGCGAAGGCGGTGCAAAGGAGCCTGTGAAAAAAAGACGACATGGCAATTCGGGGGCAGTCCCAGTTGGACGGCGGAAAAAAGAGTGGCCGAAAAGGCCGTCCCGCAAGACCATTATTGGCCAATAGCAACGAACGCGGGGGAGTTGTGGTCACCGACGAGGCGATTTTTTTACGAAAAAAACAGTTGGTTTACACCCGCCGGGTGACCTGCATGGGCGGCAAACTACCATGAATTGTTACAAAAAGCCAGATTCTGCTGGATGATCTCCGATTTTTTCGGATGCATTCAGACCGTGTGCAGTTTTTTCTTTCTGATCATGGCCAGTTCGCGCATGTTACGGGCCTTGTCCGATTCGTCGACAATCTCCCGGCCGATGATCTCCTCCAAAATATCTTCCATGCTGATCACGCCGGTGACGCTGCCGTACTCGTCGACCACGACAAAGAGATGCTGATAGCGCTCGAAAAAATCGACGAAGATCCGGTCGAGTGGGGCGGTTTCCGGAACAAAATGGACCGGACGCATGATCTGCACCAACTTGATGTCCTCCTGCCCGACAGCGGCGGCCATCAGCACGTCCTGACTCAGGACGATGCCCACTACGTTATCGGGCTCGCCGTCATAGACCGGAACCCGGCTGTGCATCCGCCATTTGCCCTCCATCTGCGCCGCTTCCTTGATGGTCAGGGCCTGCGAGGCGGAAAAAGTCACGGTGCGGGGGGTCATCACCTGGCGCACGGTCTTGTCGCCGAGTTGGAGGATATTGGAGATCACCTTCTCCTGGTCGGCTTCGATCTCTCCGGATTTCCTGCTTAAGCTGGCAATGGTCTTCAGTTCTTCCGCCGAGATGTGATGAGAAGTCTGGCTGTGGGGAACGATCTTGGTCATCAGTTGCGCCAACCAGATCAGTGGCAGGAGCACCCTGATCATGAACCGCAGCGGCGCGACGATGTAGGGCCCCAGTTGCCGGGCAAAGGTGACGCCGATGGTCTTGGGAACGATTTCGGTGAAGAGGAGGATCGCCAAGGTAAAGATCAGGGAAAACCAGACTAGGCCATTCTGGCCGAACAGGGCGACCGCCGCCGCGCCGGCGACCGAGGCGCCGATGGTGTGGGCCACGGTGTTCAGGGTGAGGATGGCGGTGATCGGCTGTTCGATGTTTTCTTTGAGTTTTTTGAGATGTTCGCCCTGACGGGGGTGGGTGTCGATCATCATTTCGACCTGCGAGGTCGATAGGGAGAGGAGCGTCGCCTCGAAGAGCGAACAGGTGCTGGAAATCAAGAGGGCGCTGCCCACCGCGAGAATGAACACAAGCAACACGGGAAAACCTCCGCGAAGTCGTCAATGAATTGTCGGGTTGTCGGCATGCCACGGTTTTGCCGATTGAGGTTCAACCCGGTTTAGTGTATGAAAAGCTAGAATAAACAGTTCTTGCCGCTTTTGAAAGCATTATGCCGTCACCTCGAAGGGAAGGAGCAAATCCCGTGCACGATCAGGCCGTGACCATCCAGTTGTTCGATAGAGAACCCCATGATTTTTCAGGCGATCTCCTGGCATGCCCGGTGGAGGAGGAAATTCCCCAGTTCGGGCCGGATGCCGGCGTGCCTCTCAACAAGCTGCTGCATCGGGTTCGGGAGACCGGCGATTTCAAGGGAGGCAAGGATCAGGCCTTTCTGCTCTATCCGCAGCTGACCGAGCAGGGAAAAGAGCCGGTTGTCAGGGCCAAAAGGGTTTTGTTCGTCGGCATGGGCAAGCAGGACGACGCCATCAATGTCCGCCGGGAGCAGTTGCGGCTTGTCGGCGGAACCATCGCTAAACAGGCGGCGGCGATCAAGGCGAGGGAGGTTGCCGTCGTTTTGCCCAAGGACTACCTCCTGGACGCCGTCGAGATCGCCCAATGTCTCGTCGAAGGGGTGATTTTGGGCAACTATAGTTTCGATCTCTATAAAAGCCCGAAGAAAGAGGACGATGCCCCCGTCCGGATCGAGCGATTGCATCTCCACGCCGGAGGTCTTGCCGCCAGCGCGGTCGAAAAGGGGCTGGAGCGCGGCCGGGTGGTGGCCCTTGCAACCTGCGCGGCCCGCGACATGGCGAACCAGCCCGGCAACGGCTGGACCCCTGGCGATTTTGCCGAATACGCTAAGAAAATTGGCAAAAAGACGCGCCTCAAGTGCAAGGTGCTCGAAAAAGCGGCCATCGAAAAATTGGGGATGGGCGGCCTCATCGGCGTGAGCCGGGGATCGGCCCAGCCGCCCCATTTGGTGGTCCTCGAATACAAGACCGATAAACGCCAGCCGACCATCCTCCTGGTGGGCAAGGGTCTGACCTTCGACTCCGGTGGGATCTGCGCCAAACCCCCGGCCGGCATGGAGGACATGAAGTACGACATGTGCGGTGGTGCGGCAGTGCTCGCCGCCATCCAGGCAATTGCCGAATTGGGTGTGGAAGGGGTCAACGTGGTGGCCCTGATACCTGCCACGGAGAACCTGTCCGGCCCAGCGGCGCTCAAACCCGGCGACATCGTCCGTCATTACGGCGGCAAAACTTCAGAGATCATCAATACCGACGCCGAGGGGCGGCTGATTCTCGCCGATGCCCTGGCCTACGGGATCGAAACCTACAAGCCCGAGGCGGTGATCGACCTGGCGACCTTGACCGGAGCGGTCATCGTCGGCTTGGGCCACCATCACACCGGTCTCATGAGCAACAATGATCGGTTGGCCGGGTTGCTGACCGAGGCCGGCGCCGAGGTCGGCGAACCGTTGTGGCGTCTGCCGCTCGGTCCCGAGTACCGCAAGCAGATCGATTCGCGGGTGGCCGATATCAAGAATGCCGCCAGTGACCGGAGCGGGGGCACCATAACCGCTGCCTGCTATTTGCAGGAGTTTGTCGGCGAAACCCCCTGGGCGCATCTCGATATTGCCGGAACCGCTTGGGATTTTACCGAGAAAACCTACATTCCCAAAGGCCCTTCGGGCACGGGCGTCCGAACGCTGGTGACCTGTCTGCGTCAATGGAAATCGTTGCATACCATCGAGAAGAAATAAGAAGCCGCGCCGGGCAGACCGACCGGCCAAGCGGCCACAAGGGAGAACGCGATGCTAGCCAAGAGAAAAGGAATCACCGTCAGTCGGCAAATCATGGACGACCAGTTGCTCCATCCTGAGGCCACCGGCGAACTCACCGGCCTGCTCAACGACCTGGTCGTGGCCGGGAAGATCATCAGCGCCGAGGTTAACATGGCGGGACTCGCCGATATTCTGGGGCAGTCGGGCCGGACCAACATCCAGGGCGAGAACGTGCAGAAGCTCGACGTCTTCGCCAACCAAACCATCAAGCGGCGGATGGAGCAGTGCGGGCATGGCTGCGGCATTGCCCCCCACGAAGACCAACACAACACTCCCGCGCGCCC
>Ga0074195_1002013_pt1 | contig 24910 bp, 21 predicted proteins | sample EPASupsiteHSE623_FD_64525 | JGI IMG/M metagenome (GOLD analysis project Ga0074195, IMG submission 64525) | Bioremediated contaminated groundwater from EPA Superfund site, New Mexico - Sample HSE6-23 | ecosystem: Environmental > Aquatic > Deep subsurface > Groundwater > Contaminated ... | reverse complement strand
AAACTGGTATTGGCACTCAGCGTCAATCCCAGAGTATAGTTGCCGGTAAAGGTAATGGTATTGTTGGTACCATTGGCAACGCCAGTACCGCCTTTGGCTGGGGAAATTGTGGTTCCGTTCCAGGTGCCGGTGGTGATCGTGCCCACGGTGGCAATGTCAGTGCCAATAAGTTTGCTGGCCGCGATTGATCCAGCCAGCATGGCATTGGTAACTTTTGCGTTACCGATTGTCGCGGCAAAACTGGCCGTTCCTGATCCGGTGATATCTCCGGTCAGGGTGATTGTCTGGTCGCCGGTATTGGTGCCGCTCACGGTCGCGTCATTGGAAACAGTCAAGGATTTGGTGGTGGGATTGATGGTTAATCCGTTGTATTTTCCCGCGGTAATGTCTCCGACCAGAACCAGGTTGCCAGTGGCGTCAAGGTAATTGTTCGCGGTTTGGAATTGTAGTGTGCCGCCATTGTTTGTGGCAATCATTGAATCTTTGATGGTCACATTGTCAGCCTGCAAAGCATTGCCGCTGCCGGTTTGCTCGACAAGCAATGCAGGAGTGGTACTGGTGGCAGTAAAGCTTGCCGCGCCCGAATATGTCTGACTGCCGCTGACTGCAAAGTTGCCTTGGACAGTGAGGTTGCCATGACTGGTAATATCATTGGCAGTCACATTACCGTTTTCATCAACATTGAAATCTCCGGAAGTGATGTTTAATGTTTTTGATACCAGATTTGCCGGTAAAGATGCTGCTTGGCCAGTGGAATAATTAGGCCTATCTGAGTTTAGCTGGTGCAAAAGCTGATCTACTTTTGCTTTGGTATTATTATCAATAATTACAGTATTGGTATTGTTGCTGATTGTATGAATGGTTTGGATTTCTTTGGTGGGATTGATGATTTGGGTGATTTGGGTTATTGGGACTTCCTGATGGTTGGTTTGAACAGTGGTTTGCGATTCTATCTGTTGGATTTTCGGATCCTCGGTTATCGGATTTTGATTCCTGGCTATCTGGTTTTGGTTGTTGGTTATTGGTTCTTGGCTATTGGCTGTTTCCGCGCAGTTAAAGCCAAAGAAGCATTGGATGTCATTGAGGACCGAAGTTAAACTGGCTTGGTTGAAGAATGACGGGAATACTTCGGTCATTGCAATTTGGCTGCCTTCGGCTAACTGGCTTGGCAATGACAGAATATCGTCGAGGAAGCTTGCCCGAACAGTTTGCGCCGCGGTTAAAAACCCGAAAAACACTAAAAATGCCAGGGCCATTTTCAGTAAAAATTGTGGTCGCGGATTGGGTTGTTTTTGCTTCATATGATCCAACGTTCGGGAAGCTCGTTTCTTGATTAAATTATAGCTTGAAAAAACATACTTAAGCAAACAACGAAAAAATTTATTGCCCACGGGGATCAAGAAAACCAAGTTTGCTTTTTTCATTGGCCCACCAGACAATAATTCCCAATCCGGCATATGAAACAACCAGCCAAATAAAACCAATTTTTATGACTCCGGTCGCATATGGCAAATTGCTGAAAAAATCGGCAATCGCCAACAAATATGATAACGCCAACCACATTGGAAAAAACAGCAGCCATCCCAAACCAAAACTGATCGCGCCGGCAATCGCCAAAACAAACCCATAAATGGTAATGAACGGCACCACCGGTTCAACTAATAAATTTGTAAATGGCGCATAAAGGGAAACATAGCCGAAATTATATATCAATATCGGCAAAGTGAATATTTGCGCCGCCAAAGTTATCGCCAACGCTTCGCGCAAAAAATTTGGCCTTTTGGGAATAAAAAACAATCCCGACTCAATCGGTTTGGCAAAAAATACCATCCCCAGCACTGCCAAAAATGACAATTGGAAACCAACATCAAAACGCAATGCCAGCGGATTCTGCCAGACCATCAGCGCAACGGCAATAATTACCAGGCGCAGGATATCGCTGGGCCGGCCGACAATTTGCGCCAAAATCATCAAACCGCCCATGATCCCCGCCCGCACCGCTGACGCGGGCAAACCGATCATCGCGATAAACGCCCAAATAAAAATCAATGTCAGCCAAAGCGCCTTTTGGCGCCACAATCCCAGCCAAATCAAAAAAGGTCCGATAATTCCCGCCATGATCGTGATATGGGTTCCGGAAACCGCGGCCAAATGCCGCAATCCGGAAATATTCAATTTCTCCTTTAACTTCATGCAACCTGGCTCGGTCTCCCCGTTTGCCGACTTGCCCTCCGAAGCTTTAGCGAAGGAGGGACAACCGCCCAAGCCGCTCTGGTCTCCCAATAAAATCGCGATCAAAAGCGAATTATGAGGCGCGGACAAACTTTGGCTTATCCCCTCTTTCAATTTATGTTTTACCCAAAGTAATCCGGAATAAATCAGATTACCGTTATTCCCCGAAACTAACTTAATTTCAGGATAGCGAACCGTTGAATATATCCCATCTTTTGCCAAGTAATTGCGGTAATCAAAACCGGAAATATTTTGCGGTGTTTCCAAGCGGGCGTTAAGTTCAATCCGATCACCATAGCGATATTCCGGGTAAGCCCGCGCGATAACCAGAATTTTCCCGTTGATGCCGTCGGGTTTAATGATAATTTGCTGGTTTGATTCCGTAAAAACCGGATCGTTAACAACCATTCCCGCAATATTAGCCGACTTGCCGTTGAGCTCAATCAATCGGTTTGCCTGAGACGCCCTCCAAGCAAATTCAAATCTTAAAAAACCAAGAATAAAAATTGCGAGCAACAATGCCGCAACCGCAATTAAATGTTTTTTTGTCCGCGCTCCCAATATAAGCAAAACCGCGGCAAACGCCGCGGCAAGCCAAAATAAAATTGAAGAAATTTGAATCAGCGACGCTAATCCCGCTCCCATTATCATTGCCAGGCACGCATATAAAAATATTTGCGCGATATGCATATATCAGCGGATTTTGCATTCCGGCACGAAAAGTTTGATCTTTTCGATCGCTTCATTAAAGAATTCCGGCGGAAACGGCCGCAAACTTTCGAACTTCGGATCAATCGTCCGTTCGGGGCGGAAATTCTGCAAAAAATACTTCGGCGATTTTCCGGGAACCCTTTGTCCGATCCACTCGGCCATCCTAGCCAAGTCATCAGTCGTGTGAACGCCCGGCGCGCAAGTCGTGCGGAATTCAAAATCGATATCGGAATTCTTAAGAATAAAAATGCTTTGCTCGATAAGTTCGGAAGACATTGCCGCCCCAAAAACAAGCGAATAGCGGTTTTTCGGCAATTTGATATCCATGGCAACGTAATCAACCAATTTACTCTCGATTAGATCTTTTAACATCTTTGGATTTGACCCGTTGGAATCAAGCTTCACCAAAAAACCCAAATCTTTTATTTTTTTAATCAATTCGGGCAGGTCGGGATTCAGAGTCGGTTCGCCGCCGCATAAAACCACCCCTTCAAGCAAACCCTGCTTCTCTTTTAAAAACGCGAGAAAATCTTTCAAAGCGATTTCCGGCTGCTGACTGATAAGCTCCGGCAAAACCAATTCTTTGGAATAACACCATGGACAGCGGAAATTGCACCCGGCAAAAAAAACCGTGGCCGCCACATGTCCGGGGTAATCGATTAAAGTCGTTTTTTGTATTGCGCAAATTTTCATAATTGTATTTTAACAAAAAAATCCGGCCTTGGCATCACGCCATGGCCGGATCCGTATCCATTTAGCGTAAAAGATAATTTTATGCCAAAGTTTCCTTTTTGACTTTATACTCCTTGCGGTCTTTATACTCCTGCTGCTTGCCCAAATTAAACTGGCCCACTGGCCGCAAATAACCCACCACGCGGGTATAAACTTCGCAGGGCTGTTCAATGGTGCATTTGGGACACTTGAAATGCTCGCCCTCGATGTAACCATGGGTCGGACAAATCGAGAAAGTGGGCGTCAGCGTAATATAAGGCAAGCGGAATTTTTCAAAAACCTTGCGCACCAGCGCTTTAACGCTGGCCGTATCCGACAGCCTTTCGCCAAGAAACAAGTGCTGCACCGTTCCGCCGTTGTAGCGGCACTGTATATCATCCTGCAATTTCAGCGCCTCAAACACATCGTCGGTAAAATTAACCGGCAGTTGCGACGAATTGGTGTAATAAGGACTTTTCTTGGTGCCGGCAGTGGCAATATCCGGATACTTGGCCTTGTCCTTCAAACACAACCGGTAGGAAGTCGACTCTCCGGGAGTGGCCTCCAAATTATAAATATTATTGGTTTCCTTCTGGTATTCCACCATGCGGTTCCGCATGAAATCCATCACCTCCAAAGCGAAAATCCGGCCCTTGTGCGATGCAATGTTTTCGCCCAAGAAATTGACCATCATCTCATTCATCCCGACAAGCCCGATAGTGGAAAAATGATTACCGTAATAAGCGCCGCGCGATTTTTTGATGTTCGCCAGATAATAGCGCGAATAAGGATAAAGGCCTTTCTCGATATAATCTTCAATGACTTTGCGTTTCAACTCCAAGCTTTCCTTGGCCAAATCCATCAAATGCCCCAAGCGTTCAAAAAATTCTTTTTTAGTCTTCGACAAATATCCGATGCGCGGCATATTGATCGTTACCACGCCGATAGAACCGGTCAGCGCGCCCGAACCGAACAGCCCGCCGCCGCCGCGGTTGTGCAACTCGGTCAAATCGAGCCGCAAGCGGCAGCACATGCTGCGCACATCCTCGGGATTCATGTCGGAATTAACGTAGTTGGTGAAATAATTTATTCCGTATTTGGCCGTGGCTTCCCACATCGGCTCCAAATTGGGATTGTCCCAGTCAAAATTCTTGGTAATGCTCACGGTCGGAATCGGGAACGTGAACACCCTCTGGTTGCGGTCGCCTTCCAGCATCACCTCGTAGAACGCCTTATTGAGCATGTTCATTTCTTCTTGAAACTCGCCGTAGGTTTTATCTTGGGGCACCCCGCCGATGATTACCGGCTGCTTGGCAAACGACGGCGACGGCGTCAAATCGAGAGTAATGTTTGAAAACGGACATTGAAAACCAACCCTTGTGGGCGTGGCCATGTTAAAAAGAAACTCCTGCATGGCTTGTTTCACTTGATGGTAATTCAAACCATCGTAATAAATAAACGGCGCAATCAAGGTATCGAAATTGGAAAACGACACCGCGCCGGCCACTTCGCCGGCCAATGTGTAAATGAAATTAACGATTTGCCCCAGAACGGTGCGGAAATGCTTGGGCGCCTTGGATTCAAGCTTGCCGGGCGTGCCGCCGAAACCTTTTCTCAGAAAATCATATAAATCCCATCCGGAACAATACGGCGCCAAGGTATCCAAATTGTGCAAATGGAAATCACCCGATTCGTTTGCTTCGCGGATTTCTTTTGGATATACCTTGTTTAACCAATATTTTTTGACAATATAGGAAACCGCGTAATGATTAAGCCCCTGGAGAGAAAAGGCCATGTTGGCGTTTTCCTGCACTTCCCAGTCAAGCTTTTCCAGGTATTGGTCAACGCGCTCCATCGCCTCATCGGAAGCCACCGCCGCTTCGCGGATGCGGCGGCGCTGTTCGCGGTAGAGAATGTAGGATTTGGCCGTATCGACCAAGCCCTCCATGATCAAAACCTCTTCAATGATATCCTGGATCTGCTCCACGCTGGGAATGCCGTCGTTTTTAAACCGCCGATTAAACAGTTTCAGCACGTCATCGGCAATTTTCTTTGCCTTTACGTCATCGCCCTGGCCGGTTGCCGTTATCGCTTTGAATATCGCGCTGATTACCCTGTCAAAATCGAAATCGACGATTCTTCCATCTCTCTTTTGGACTTTGGTGATTTTGTTTTCCATAGGTTGTGACGGTTTAAAGTCTAGAGTTGAAACTTCCGACCATTATCAAATAGTCTGAGATTTTGCCCCTTGATTATTGGATATTTCCACTTAAAACACGGTTAAAAAACAACTGGGGACGATTTAAAATCCGATTTATGTTTTTCCATAAACCAGTTTTTGAGAAAATTCTAAAGATAATTACTTATTTTACTCCAGCTAATAAATCCGTCAATCCGACAAAATCCGCCTTATTTTTTTGACTTATCCACTTTTGCTTTCAAAAACTATAACCCGCTTTTTAAAATCCGGTGGCCACTACCGTGATTTTTATTTCGCCCTTGGGAAGCGTTTGGTCATGAACCGCGCCAAAAATCACTCTTGCTTGCGGATTAATCTCGGAAGTTATGATTTTGGCCGCTTCCTCGATCTCGGAAAGGCTGATATCCGTCCCGCCGGAAACATTGAAGAGCACCCCTTTGGCGCCGCGCGCCGGAACGTCGAACAACGGTGATTCAATCGCCGCGCGCGCTGCCGCCTCGGCGCGCTTTTCGCCTTTTGCGCGGCCGATGCCGAATATCGCCCGGCCCGAATTTTTCAAAATGGACCTGACATCGGCGAAATCAACATTAATAATGCCGGGAGACAAAACCAAGTCGGAAATACTTTGCACCGCCTGGCGCAAAATCTCATCGCAAATCCAAAAAGCATTCGCAAGAGTTGTGTTGGGATTAAGGGTGGCCAGCAATTTATCATTTGAAATCGATATCAAAGAATCGACCTTGCCCTTTATCAAATCCATGCTTTCCTGGGCCACGCGCTGCCGCCACACACCCTCAAAAGAAAATGGCCGGGTAACCACCGCTACCGTGAGCGCGCCCGAATTCTTCGCGATCTCCGCCACCACCGGCGCCGCGCCCGACCCGGTGCCGCCGCCCATTCCGCAAGCAACGAATACCATACCCGCCCCTTCCACCGCCTTTCTGATTTCGTCCCGCTGCTCTTCAGCCGCCTTGCGGCCGATTTCCGGGTTCATTCCGGTCCCCAAGCCTTGCGTCAGCTTGCGGCCGATTTGTATTTTTACGTCCGCCCCCACTTTTTTCAGATCCTGATAATCCGAATTCAGCGCAATCAGCTCCACGCCGCGGATACGGTCTTTTTCCATTCTCCCGATGGCATTGCAACCCGATCCCCCCACCCCGATCACTTTTATATTTATTGGATTAAACATTGAATTAAAAATCCCAATTCCAAATTTCAAATTTCCAATAAATACCAAAATTGATTAAATGTTGAAATCAAGCCCTCGTTATTTTTAGTATCGAATATTGGAAATTTTGAAATTTATTTGATATTTGTCATTGGAAATTTGACATTAACACCTCCCCCGCCGGCCATCAATCCAAAATCATAACAAGCAATTCTATGGAATGAAAATTTTGAAAAACTTTTTCACTTTTTCCCAACCGCCTCCCCCGATCGAAAACCTTGGCGCGCCCACAGTCTCATCTTCAAGCTCCTTCCAGCCGTCAACCGCCAAACCGCAAGCCACCGCGAGCGTCGGATCCTGGTCAATGTTATCGAATCCGCGCGGAATGCCCACGGTCACTGTCAATTGAAATACTTTCTTTGCCACATCCTCGATATGCGCCAGCTTAACCCCGCCTCCAGTCAGCACGATCCCCGCCGGAAGCTTTTTGTCACGGCCGATTTTTTTTAATTCCTTGTTCGCCAAGTCGAAAATCTCGGCAACTCTTTCCTGAATTATTTTTGATATTATCCGTTGCGAAAAAATTTCACCTCCTTTTTCAGAATCGTCGTTCAGTTTTATTTTCTTGTCGGCACCCTTGAAAACGCAATTGCCTTTTTCTATCTTCAGGCGTTCGGCGGTTTCCACGTCGGTTTTCGCGCCGATCGCAATGTCATTTGTGATGTTCGCCGAGCCGATGGGTAAAACTGCCATGTGCAAAAGGTCTCCTTCCACAAAAACCGCCAAGCTTGACGTTCCGGCACCGATATCCAGGATTGCCACTCCGAGCTCCTTCTGCGCATCCGTAAGCGCCGCGGACGCGGCCGCCACGATTGTCGGTTCACGATTAAAAATTTCCAAGCCTCCCCTCAAAACCGCCTGATCGGAATTTCTCAAGTACGGAGAAAAACCGGCAACGATCAAAACTTCCGCCTCAAGCCGCACGCCATGCATGCCGATCGCATCCTTCACTCCGCTTTCCCCGTCAACGATAAATTCCCGGGGATAAACATCGATTATTTCCTTGTTTGAAGATAATGAAATCGTCCTTGCCGCCTGCAATACCCGGTTCACGTCTTCTTCGGAAATATTGCCATCCGCGCGGGACACCGAGACCAATCCATGCGATGCGGTGCAAAAAATATGGCTTCCAGCCACGCTGATATACGCCCCGGCCAACTTATGTCCCACCGCCAATTCGGCATCTTTCACCGATTCCTGCACGCAACGGGCCGCCGCTTCAGCATCAACCACCACCCCCCGCCTTATACCGCGCGATGGCCTATGACCCGCGTAAAGAGTCTCCAAACCCTCACCCGCCGCCTTCTTCTGGGCAACAACAATTTTTATTGAGCTGGTACCGATGTCCAAACCGGTGATTAATGTTGGGAATTTTGCCATGAAACTTAAAAAGTAAAATGTAAATATCAAAAATCAAAATGACAATGTAAAATTATAAAATTTGCCCATTGCGATATTTTATTATTTTAAATTGCCATTTTCCATTTTGATTTTTAAATTTTAATTTAAAAAACATTTTTACATTGCGACAAATAAAACTGCTCTTTCTGTCTCATTATAATCGCATCCTTTTTACTGGTTTCATGGTCATAGCCCAACAAATGCAACATCCCGTGAACCACCACCCATGCCAGTTCATATTCAACCGACTTTCCGGATTCTTTAGCATCATCCCTTACCTGTTTCAAACAAATTGCCAATTCTCCCAATATTCTCGGAAGCCCTTCCCCCCTTCCCATTGCATTCCCTTCCGCAAATGATAGGACATCGGTTACCTGGTTCTTCTTTCGGTATTTTTTGTTGATTTCCTGAATTTTTTTGGGGCCGACGATTATAACTGAAACTTCGATATCGCAACCATCGGACAAGATATCGGTTTCGCCTTCAATAACGGTTCCTGCCGCCCTTTTAATCAACTCTCCGTTCACGGCCGCTTTAACCAAACTGTTTATTTCGATATTTGTTTTCATCAAAAAACAACCCGCGCTAATCTATTATTTTAACAAACAAAAAAGGCAAGCGCAATTGCCTTGGCTGCCCGCCTTTAATTTACGGTTTTTAGAGTCAAAATCACTAATTGGTATACCTGATCCTCGTAATCGTCGGTCCCGCCGCATTTTGAAAAGGGTTCGTTGGCAAGCAAGCCAAATTCGAATATTTTGTTTCCCTTTTCGAAAAAGACGCTGCTGCCGTTGAATCCCATGCCGGCAGTCACATAGTCGATTTTTGTGGCCGGCATTCCAGCCACAATAATATCAGCCCTGCTGTCAATATTCATCCCTTCCAGCTCGCTGCTGATAAAATCAGCCAGTGGAACTTTTGCGTCGACAACGGATAATGAAAAAATCCCCAATGACACGCCGGTATCGGTTTTTTCCAGTTTCGCGCATTGCGGATCGTTTTTCGCAAAAACCGGATACTGGAATTCAAAACCGTAGCGTTCGTCTTTATAGGCCTCGGCCTTGAAACCATCGGCAACCGCAATTTGTTTTTCCGCGACGACAACCTCTTTTTGAATGGGCGCGGTCGCGGACGGTTCCGCGGGTTTCTTTTCCGGGGATTTCCCAGCGATATTAAAATAATAATCGGCTGCGAGCCACGTGCCCGCAACCAAAACCAACCCGATCAATATTAAGTTGAAATTGAATCTCTTTTTCCTCCTCGGCATATAATTTATTGAGTGCAATACCTCGGGGCTTTGCCCCGGGGTGCACCAAGATGATTCCTTAGGTAATCCGGGAGTAATCTCCTAAGGGGCGCCCCCTTTGGTCCCGCCAGAGGCGGGAAATACATTTGGGAAATATATTTTTGATTAAGTAACTTCATTGTAGCATCACGGCAAAGAAACAAAATAACCGGCCGCGATAATTTTACAAACCCAAAAGGCTGTCGGAAGAACATTCGGGATATTTATTGCCGGCCATTTTGGATTCCGCGCAAAACCCCAAGAGGCTGGCCGCGACCCTGGGTCCGGTTAAATCCATTTTATAGCCGATTACCGCGCGATAACCGATTTGGCATGATCTGCAGCCAGTGGTTACGTCGAACGTAAATACGATTTCGCTTTTTTTGTTCAAGCCGACGAATTCGCCGTTGCTAAAAGAAATTTCTTTGCCTGAAGAAAACTCCTTGGCCAAACGGTCGTTTCCGGTAATTTTAGAAAAATCAGTATCCATCAAATACCAGAGATTTTTCCCGGAAAGAAAAGAATACTGGTGATTGCTGTTTGCCGCCAAAGGGCTGAAAACATCAACCAGTGCGTATGAGCTGTAGCCGATATAATTGGACATCACTCCCCATCCGGACTGACGATAAAAATCAACCGCATCATTGCCGGCACCGAGTTTTTTCAGTTCCGCCGCTTGGCAATCCATGGCCGCATCTCCGGAACATTGTCGCAAATTCGAAAAATCATACTTTTTGCCGCCAAACATCGCGCTCGAACTGAATTGGCCAAGAAGCTTTTTCGGTTCAATCGCACCGGACGGATTGCTTTGCTTCTCAATAAATTTGAAAGTAGGAAGCATTGAGCTAAGAGTGCCGGTTTTATCTCCAAAACTTTCAAATACTATATAATTGGTATCGTTTCTTATTTGTATCGCCGCGGCAAAATCCGGCGCCAAATAATCCCGGTTTAATTGGAAAATCTGATAGCTTCCGCCTGCAACCATTCCGTATTCCGATAATGAATATTGTTTTTCAAGCTCTTGTTTGTCTAAAATTCCAATAAAGATGCCAACCCGGCAACCAGTCGGTCCGAAATTAACCCCCGACTTTATTAACCCCGCCTCCCTCGCCTTGCATTCGTCTTCAAGTGCAACATCTTCTTTTGTATAAATCCGCGCCAATGCGCTGCCGCTGGAAAAAGATATATCCCAGCCATTTGGATATTTGATCTCAAATCCATATTTTTCGCTGTGATACGTCTGCCAGCCCGAAACGTCGTCGGTTCGCGCGTCCGTTTTCTTGGCGACAATAGGCTGCGATTTTGTTTTTGGCGCGTTTGAAATATCAGTCGGCCGGTCACTATTATAATAGTTCGTATATACAAACCAGGCGCCGATAATAATCGTGAAACCGATTAAAACCAAAGTAAAAGAGGCAAAACCTTTTTGATTTGTTTTCATAAATTTGGTCAAATTAATTTATTTTACCAAATCGGCCAATTAAAAAACAGGGATATCTCCCCGCTTTTTCGTAAATTTGATTTCCGCTATTTGCCGTCGATTTTTATCGAGGGAATTATTTTTTCAATCGTTTCGGAATTGGCAGCGGCATTCGCGCCGTAACCGGCAAAAACATAAATGAAATAGCCCGAATCGGTTTCGAAGACATAGAGCGGCCCCGAGCATATCCCGTTTAACGTCTTCGTGAGCGCGCCGTCATCCACTTTGAACACTTTTTTCGAACCCATTTCCAACGGCGTGACCAGGGGCGATGTGCCGGAAAAATCCCGGATCATCATGAAATCTTCGTAAAGCTGGGCCAACAAACCGGTGCTCTCCCCGACCAAAGGCTTTTTTCCCGCCAAAATCCTCACATCCGCGCAATCAGCGTTGCATTGCTTGGAGTTAAATCCGCATTTTTTATTGTCGAGATCAACGTTCATCAGCCCTCTGGCGTAATGGTCATAACCGGTATCAAGCGACCATCCGGACGGATAGTCCATTGAAAAACCATAATTTTTTTCCTGAAAATTTTTCAATTTGGCCGGATCGGCTTGAGCCTTGGTTGAATTCGAATACCAAAAAAATAAAAAACCGGCGGCGGTCAACACCGCGGCTCCTGATAGAACGGAAACAATCTTGTGTTTCAAAACCAGCTTCATGAATGTTATTACAAATTCTTTGGCTTTTTTGTTTCCAAAGCTAATTGGCATATGTGTGATATTGCGCAAAAATTTGCCAAATCGCGACAATGACAACCGCGCAAAATATCGCCGCCGCGATCATTATTCCCCTTTTGCATTTTTTGCACGGCGCGTCGTTTTTTTGCCCCCCATTTTCCATAAAAATCATTTTATCACGATATTTGATTTTAGCGAAACAAAAAACAGGGCGCACCCTGTCTTTTTTTAATAATCGCAACCGCTACTGCAGCGCTTCCTTAACCAACCGGCTCACCAGCCCGCTGTCCGCCTTTCCCTTCACCTTGGGCATCAGCAGTCCCATCACTTTCCCCATATCTTTCACGGTTGAAGCGCCCGCCGCGGCCTTGGCTTCATCCACCATCTTTTTGATCTGGATTTCGTCCAGCTGCTCGGGAAGATAGCGCAAAAGGATATCTATTTCCTGTTTTGCCTTTTCGGCCAAGTCGTTCCGGCCGCCCTGAATGAAAAGCGCCAGCGAATCCCTCATTTTTTTGATTTCCGAAGCGACGGCATCAATCACGTCCTCCTCGGTCAACCCTGCCAGAGCGGCATCTTTGCCTTGTTTGTTGGCCTGGTATTCTTTTTCCTTTTCCTTGTTGAGAAGCGAAGCTTTCAACATCTTCAAAACCGAAACTACCGCGTCGTTTTTGGCTTTGAACGCGGCCTTGAAATCCTCATTGATCTTGTCTTTCAACATAGTTGTAATTCAATTCGGATATTCGAAATATTCGAGTTTCGAATTTCCGCGTTAGCGGCTATGCCTTTTTCATCTTCTTGATCAAATCGTACTTCTTTTTGTTTTCCGCCCGGCGCATTGCCGATTTTCTTTGCATGTTATCGGATTTTTCGCGCTTCATAAACTGGCGCTTGCGCGTTTCCAGCAAAATTCCGCTCTGTTGCACCGCTTTCTGGAAACGGCGCATCATCGCCTGGACGTTCTCTCTTTGTTTTTTTCTGATTTCTAATGCCATTTTGTTTATTACTTTTATTTTATTTGAAAAACAAATTTATTGAGGTCGCACCTTGCAATTTTATCCTGTGGCAAAAGGAAGTTCCTCGCCGCCGACCAAATGAACGTGCAAATGGTCAATCGTCATCCCCGAATCCTTGCCGTAATTGATTATCAGGCGATAACCGGTTTTGTCCACGCCCTTGATTCGGGCAATTTCGGATGCCGCCGCAAGCATCGCGGACAAATATTCCGCGTCGCTTTTAGCGACTTCCTGGACATTGGCGATATGCTTTTTGGGAATGATTAGCGAATGAACCGGATGCACCGGCTTGATATTGTCAAACGCCAACGCCAGATCATTCTCAAAAATTTTTTTCGCGGCGATCTCGCCGTTTATTATTTTGCAAAAGACACAGTCCATATAATAACCCTTTTTCTTCAAAAAAGCAAGCGGCGATGAAGAAAAAGGGAGTTTAAATGCCAAAGCTCAAATATCAAATCAAATTCAAAGTTCGAAAGAATTATATTTGATATTTGTCATTTTGATTTTAGATTTATTTTCGGAATCTCTTCTTTATCTCGGCCACCACGCTGTCCAGCCGCAAGCTTTCCTGTTTGCCGGTTTCCATGTCGCGCAGGATAATCGACCCCTCGAGCGCTTCCTTTTGCCCTAAAAGCAAAGTGAATTTGGCGCCATATTTATCGGCGATCTTCAGCTGGGATTTCAACGAATCGCGGTCAAACGACTCCCCTGCCGATATCCCGGCCTGGCGCATTTCTTCAAACAATTTCAAGCTCTTTTTCTTGCCCAAACCGCCCAATTGCGCCAAGAAAACTTTTGCTTTTTTCTCTTCGCCCACCTTGATATCGGCGGCTTTCATCGCCATGACGATGCGGTCGACTCCCAATCCGCCCCCGACCGCCGGAGTTTCTTTGCCGCCCAGCATTTTTACCAGCGCGTCATATCTGCCGCCGCCTCCGAGCGCGACCTGCCCGTGGTTTTCCTTGCCATCCTGGAAAATCTCGAAAACTGTCCGCGTATAATAATCCAGCCCGCGCACCAGATAAGGATTCAGCCGGTAAGGCAAACCAACTTCTTCAAGATATTCCAAAACCTCTTTGAAATGGGCCTTGCATTCCTCGCAAAGATGATCGACGACCTGCGGCGCCTGCGCCTTGACGGCTTGGCATTTTTCCTCTTTACAATCAAGGATCCTCAGTGGATTTTCCTTGATGCGGTGCTTGCAGTCCGGGCAAAGCGCGGATTCGCGGCTCCGCAAATAGCTGGCCAAAGTTTTGCGGTAATAGGGCCGGCACATCATATCGCCGATGCTGTTTATTTCAATCGAAATATTTTCCAATCCCAGTTCTTTGAGAATATTGTAATAAATCTGAATGATTTGCGCGTCAATGATGGCGCCCTTTTCGCCGATAACCTCAAAACCCAACTGCCAAAATTGCCGAAATCGCCCTGATTGCGGTTTTTCGTGGCGGAAGAACGGCCCGTAATACCAAAGCCGCACCGGTTGGGGCCAATTGGCCATTCCATGTTCCAAATACGAGCGCACAATGGAAGGCGTGCCTTCCGGCCGCAACGTCAGCGAATCTCCGCCTTTGGTTTTCAAAGAATACATTTGCTTCTGCACAATATCAGTGGTGGCGCCGGTTCCTTTGACGAAAAGTTCGCTGTCCTCAAGGATCGGAGTTTCAATGCGGCTGAAATTGTAAAATTCCGCGATTTCCTTGGCAGTTTCGTAAACTTTTTCGTAATACTTCTGGTCATCGGGCAAAATATCGTGCATGCCGGTAACCGACTGGAATTTGAGTTTCATAAATGGGTATTGAATCAAGAATCCGGGGCGTGGAAATTAAAATAAACGCGTCATTTTAATTTCCGATCCAGAATCCAAAATTCCGTGTTTCTAATACTTCGGCGTTTCAATCAAGGAAAGGTCATTCAGCGGCCATAACCGCAATTCAACTTTTCCGATAATGTTTTTTTTCGGCAATTCGCCCCAGTCCTGCGAGTCGGAAGAATAGGGGCGGTTATCGCCAAGGACAAAGTACTGGCCGGCCTCCAACCGATACGAACTCATCTCCGGAGCTTTGAGATCCGAAGGAATATATTCCTCGCTGAGCGTTATCGTTTTCCCTTCAACCGTGGTAACGATAACCTCGCCGTTCTTTATTTCCACCGTTTCTCCCGGCAACCCGATTATCCGTTTAATAAAACGCTTCGTGGTGTCCAGCGGATATTTAAAAACGATAACTTCACCCCTCTCCGGCTGGCGGAAGCGGTAGGACAGCTCATCCACAATCAAATAATCGGCTTCGTGGAAATTCGGCTCCATCGACGACCCCTGGATGACGAAAGGCTGGAATAAAAAATAGCGGATCGGAATCACGATCGCAAACGCCAAGATCACGATCTTGGCCACTTCCCAGATAAATTCACCCGCGTTCTTAATGGCGGAAGACATGAGAAATTTAAGTTAATTTACATTAAAATATCTTTTATCTTACCATAAATTTCCGTCTTCCGCAAGCGGTCCGATTTTGCTATAATGGCTAAATTATGACCAAAATCAACGAACAAAAAACCGTATTGGTTATCGGGCTGGGCAACCCCGGCGACGCCTATTATCGCACCCGCCACAGCCTCGGCTTCATGGTTGTTGACGCCTTCGCTCAAAAACACGGGTTTGGCCCTTTTTCCATGGTTAAAAACAACACCATGGCTTCCGAGGGCGATTTTTCCGCCGTGCGGGTGATTCTGGCAAAACCCCAGACTTTTATGAACAAATCCGGAGACTCGGCGAAAAGGATGATTAAACACTATTCCCTTCCCAAAGGCAAAAATCTTCCGAATCTTTGGGTAATCAACGACGACCTTGATATTCCGTTAGGAAAAATGAAAATCGCCCAAAACCGCGGTCCGGCCGGACACAAAGGCGTGCAATCGATAATCGATCAACTGAAAACGAAAAACTTTGTCCGCTTCCGCCTGGGCATCCAGCCGCAAACCGCGGCACTCAAAAAAATCCCGGGCGACAAACTCGTATTAAAAAAAATCTCCCTGGCGGAGCAAGTTGAATTTAACAAGATTATCGATCTGGCGGTCGCCGCCATTGAAACCGCCCTGACCGAGGGAATTGACAAGGCAATGACCGCCTTCAACCAATAACCTTAATTCCTAGCGCTGATCGTTGATTTCAATCGAAAACAGTTATAATAAAAAAATTTTGCCGTCTCCCTTCTGGATTCGGCCCGATGCCTCTCAATTTCAGCCGCACAGTTAAGGCAAATCGTTGCTGCCTTTATCAGCTTCTGCGGATCTAAAATTCCCGTAAAAGAACACCTTAAAATTTTATCTTTTTTTATTTCATACACCGGAGATATTCTAAGGTTCAATATCTCCTCCACACACCTATCCCAATCGGCTGGCAAGGCGCCTTTGGCTGCCACCCTTAAACTTACCCTTTTTTCGCAATCCCCTCTTTTCATCCTGCGACTCCCCCTGCAAGATGAAAATATTATACAACTTTTTTTATTAATTGTAAATTAATCCCGCCACGGCGGGATTTTTTGCGTTTTGGAAATAATGATATAGTAAAACAGTGATGGATTACATCATCAAAAAAATCAGCGAAACAGGTGCGGATTTCCCGAATTGCCTGCGCGCGATCCCTTCGCGGCCGAAAGAATTATATTTGCGCGGCAATCTGGATTTGGCCGCGCCGTGCGTTGCCATGGTGGGCAGCCGCATCCCTTCAGCCTACGGGAAGCAAGCCTGCCAGGAAATTGCCGCGGGCTTGAGCCGGGCCGGCGTTTGCGTTGTTTCGGGAATGGCGCCCGGCATCGATACCATCAGCCACAGCACCGCGCTGGAATGCGGCGGCAAAACCATCGGTGTGATCGGTACCGGACTCGATGAAAATTCCTTTTTCCCAAAGACGAACCTTGACTTGGCCCAAAAAATAGTTGATACTGGCGGCTGTCTGATCAGTGAATATCCGGCGGGATTCAGAGCCACGAACTATTCGTTCCCCCAGCGCAACCGGATCATTGCAGGCCTCTCATTGGCGGTTATCGTGATCGAAGCCCGGGAAAAATCCGGCTCGCTCATTACCGCCGAATGGGGAAGAAAACAGCACAAAATGGTATTCGCGGTTCCCGGATCGATATATTCGGCAAACTCGAAGGGCTGCAACCAGTTGCTGAAAAACGGCGCCAAAGCCTGCGATTCGGCAGAAGATGTCTTAAAGCTGCTGGGCATCGCCCCGGCAATGTCAAAAATCGCGGCCGCGGCCGGCAGTGCGGAAGAACAAAAAATTCTGGACGCGCTGAAAGACGGCGCCCTGGATATCGATCAAATAATTATCGCCACGAAACTGCCGCCGCAAACCGTAATGGGCCTGATCACGATAATGGAATTGAACAATCTCATAAAAAACATCGAATTAAACACCTACGCCATCAAATCTTCCTAAAAACATTAAAATTTTTAAAATTTTGCCACCAACACCCATGCAATTAATTATCGTCGAAAGTCCCACCAAAGCCAGAACCCTCCAGGGTTTTTTGGGTTCGGGTTATAAAATATTATCATCGTTCGGACACGTGCGCGACCTTCCCAAGGGTTCTTTCAGCGTTGACATCGAGCATGATTTCACGCCGAAATATACACTCACCGCCAAAGGCAAAACCACGGTCAAAGCTTTGAAGGAAGAGGTGAAAAAAGCGGACAACGTACTAATCAGCACTGATCCGGACCGCGAAGGCGAAGCCATTGCCTGGCACCTGATCGAAGCGTTAAAGCTCGACGGCAAGTCCGGCAAACCCTACCAGCGCATCGAATTCCACGAAATCACCAAAAGCGCGATCAGCGCCGCGCTGGAACATCCGCGCCAGATAGACAAAAACCTTGTCAACGCCCAGCAGGCGCGCCGCGTGCTTGACCGTATTGTCGGCTACCAGCTCTCCCCCTTCCTTTGGAAAAAAATCGCCAAGGGCCTTTCCGCCGGCCGCGTGCAATCCGTGGCCGTGCGCCTCATCGCCGAACGCGAACGGGAAATTTTAGCCTTCAAACCCGAAGAATATTGGGAAATCGCCGCGCTGTTGAAAAATACGAAAAACCAGCCCTTGAAAGAATTTACCGGCAAACTTGCAAAGATCAACGGCAAACCTCTTGATAAACTGGAACTGAAAAACAAAACCGCGACCGATGCGATCGTCGGAGATCTTGAAAACGCGGAATATTCAATTGCCGCCATCGAGAAAAAAGAAACCAAAAAAAATCCGCTGCCGCCTTTCACCACTTCGACTCTCCAGCAAACCGCGTTCCAAAAATTCAGCATGACCGCCAAAGCCACAATGACCGTGGCCCAGCAGTTGTATGAAATGGGCTTGATCACCTACCACCGTACCGACTCGCTCAACCTGTCGGAACAATCCCTTGCTCAAGCCCGGGATTTTATCACCAAAAATTACGGCAGCCAATACTGGCCCGGACATTCCAATACCTACAAAACCAAAGCCAAGGGCGCCCAAGAAGCACACGAAGCGATTCGGCCCGCCTACAGCGACCAAACTCCGGAAATGGCGGCAAAAGACAAAAATCTGGTAAAGGCGCAGCACAAACTCTATGAATTGATCTGGCAAAGATTCATCGCGAGCCAAATGATGCCGGCGGTTTTTGATTCCGTAACCGCAGATATAGAAGCAACCCCTTCTTCCGCAAAAACCGCAGAACGCAAATACGGCTTCAGGGCCAACGGCCAGACATTGAAATTCGACGGCTATTTGAAAATCTATCCGGTAAAATTCGAACAAGTTGATTTGCCGCAAATGGAAACCGGCGAGGCGCTGGAATTCATCAAACTCGAACCGACCCAGCATTTCACCAAACCGCCAGCAAGATTCAACGAAGCCAGCCTTATCAAAGCTTTGGAAGAACAAGGCATCGGCCGGCCGTCGACCTACGCGCCGATCATCACCACGATCCAGACCCGCAATTACATTGAAAAAGACGACAAAAAGTCTTTCAGACCCACGGAAATGGGTTTGATGGTCAATGATATTTTGGTGGCGCATTTCCCGCAGATCGTGGACATCGGTTTCACCGCCAAAATGGAAGAAGAGTTCGACGAAATCGCACAAGGTTCAATGGACTGGGTAAAGGTTTTGCGCGATTTCTATGATCCGTTCAAAACCAATTTGGATGCCAAATACAAAGAAGTGGAAAGCAAAAAACCCGAAGCAGTTATCACCGACAAACTCTGCCCCAAGTGCGGCGCCAATCTGGTGATCAAAATGGGCCGCTTTGGCAAATTCTACGCCTGCCCGAAATTCCCGGAATGCAAACACACGGAAAACATGGCCCCGGAAACGCCAACCTTCGCCGAAGAAATCGCCTGCCCCAAATGCAAAACCGGCCACATTGTTGAAAAACGAACAAAAAAACGGAAAATCTTCTATGGCTGTTCGTCCTATCCCGGCTGCGACTTCGCCCTCTGGGACAAACCCACCGGCAAAATCTGCGAAAAATGCGGCGCGATGACAGTGGAAACCAAACGCGGCCAGGAAAAATGTTCCAACAAAGAATGCAAATAGCGTCACAAGGTCGCACCTTGCAAGCTTGCAAGGTGCGACCTTGGCAAAGCTTAAGTCTTGCCTTGATATTTTCCAATTTTTGCGCTACCTTACAATCATCAAAATAACGCCGAAGTGGTGAAATTGGCATACACGTAGCACTCAAAATGCTATAAGGGCAACCTTGTGTGGGTTCAACTCCCACCTTCGGCACTAAAAAATTCCGCGCTTATGCGCGGAATTTTCGTTAATAGTTAATAGTTTATAGTTTATAGAAAAATACAAATTCAAATTCCCAGGTTCGGTTCGGATTGCAGTTCTTCCGGATTCTCAACAATCTCGCCGCGTTTCCAGGCAAAATAAGCCGCGACTCCGGCCATAGCCGCGTTATCCACGGATAAATCGGGCGATGGTGCGAGAAATTTCATCCCCAACCCTTTTGCCGCTTTTTGCATGCTGTTCCGCAAAACATCATTCGCGCTGACCCCCCCGCCAATGATTATCGATTTAACGTCAAATTGCTCCGCGGCGCGCTCGGTTTTCGCAACCAGCACATCAACAATCGCTTGTTGAATTTCATGGCTCATATTCTGCAAATACTCCGGCAGCCTCTGTGTTTCCGAAGTTTGTTTCTGATGAAAATACAATATCGCGGTTTTTAATCCGGAAAAACTGAAATTATAATTTTTCTGATTCAGCATCGGCCGCGGCAAGTTTATCTTCCCATAAGAGGTCTGTGGAAGTCTGACTTCCACAGACCTTAAATATTCTTTTGCGTATTTGGAAATTTCCGGCCCGCCCGGATAGCCAAGGCCGAGGATGCGCGCCGCCTTGTCAAAACACTCGCCCGCCGCGTCATCCTGGGTTTCGCCCAATAATTTGTAATCTCCGATCGCTCTGGCCAAAAACAAAAGCGTGTGGCCGCCGGAAACCACCAAACAAATTGCCGGCAGATAAATTTTTTTGAATTTTTCTTCGCCGATGCCCAAGGTGAGCAGGTTCGCCAAAAAATGCGCCTCCAAATGATTGCTGCCGACCAGCGGAAAACCGCATTTTTTTGCCAGGTTCTGGGCAAAATTTATGCCTGTCCACAAGCAAGGATCCAGCCCCGGACCCTTGGTTACGCCGATAAATTTAATTTTGGAAACATCGAATTTCTTGATCGCCTGCTCAAAAATCACGGGCAGGTTTTTCTGGTGTTCGCGCTTGGCCAAAAAAGGATACACCCCGCCGTAACCGGCGTGCAGCTCGGTTTGTGAAGAAACGACGTTGGAAAGCGCGGAAATTTTTTCCAACTTGCCTTTGTTTTCCCTTGCCCGCAAAACACTGATCGAAGTATCGTCGCAAGAAGTCTCCACGGCCAAAAAATAAATATCTTTCATAAATGTCAAAATCCAAATGTCAAATCAAGCTCAAAATTATAATATCAAATAATTGGATTTAATTTGAAATTTGAGCTTTGATATCCGGATTTATCTCTTCGCCTCCAAAGCCAATCTGACCGCGCCGGCAACCGGATCGCTGACGACGACAAAATCAAATTTTTTCGGATAATAACGGTCAATTTCGTTCATCGCGGTATCAGCGACCCAGCGGGAAAGATAGGCGCCGCCCACGAGAACCAACGGCACTTGTTCAAAAAAATTAAGTTTTGACGCCACCTCGCGCACCGACAAAGAAATTTCCTTACCCGCCGCGATCAATATCTCGCGCGCAACTTTGTCGCCGCTGCAAGCCGCTTCGTCGCAAACCCGGAAAAGCATCGGAATGTTTTTCGCAAAATCCGCGTAAACAAAATCAACTAATTTATCAAGGCTTTTTAGCTTTAAATTTTTCAAAGCCACTTTTTCCAAAATCGTATCTGTCACGCGACCATCATAACTTTTCAGAATGGCTTGGAAAGTTTTTTGTCCGATCCAGAATGCGGATCCTTCATCAGCCAGCCAGCCCCATCCGTTAACTTTTGACTGGCGGCCGCCGTTCCATCCGTGCACCGCGCAGCCGGTTCCCGCGATCGCCACAATCCCGTCTTTGCCGCTCGCGCCGGAACGGAACGCCACCATCTGGTCGGAGCCGATCTGGACATTGCCTTTGAAAATAGCCGCGATCTTCTTGTTTTTTTTCAACTCGCGGATTATTACCGGTTTTTTATCTTTGTATTCCTCCTCGATCGCCGGCAAGCCGATGAAAGTGGAAATGATTTTGATGTTCCTCTTTCCTTTCAAAACTCCGACAATGCCTTCGGCAATATTCTTGGCCGCGGCTTCAACACCAACATTCCGCGGATTGGAAATCCCGGAAACCGCGCGGACAACAATATTCCCCTGCATATCGGCCAGCGCCACCCCGGTCTTGGTTCCGCCGCCGTCAACGCCGATAACAAAATCCCGGCTATTAATTTTCGTTTTTTTGCTTTTAGCCATTGAAAATCGATTATTTATGATTCTACCATATTTATAAAAAAAGGAGGCACAATACGCAAGCGCGCAAAGGCCATGTCACCTCAGAATCGTAACTTCCAATAGATTACCTTCCGAAACAATCGAAACGTCCAAATCCTTTAAACGTCTATTCAATTTTTCAAAGAACTGCCGTGCTTTGGGATTTTCGCACTTGTCAACGGTAAAGCAAACCACTTTTTCTGTCTTTGCGTGGCACCCGGGTAAAACTTCTAAACCGCCGTGAGCCATTCCCGAATTTCCTGTTTCCAATTTATTTTCCTCCTTATAAAACAAAAAAGTAATCTACGAGCTTTACTCGTAGTTGACCGCCTGGCACAGAAAGCACCAAGCAACAGTAAAAATATAGCAAAAATCGCTTCCGCTGTCAAAAAATTAGTTAAAAAAATTGGAGTCATGCTTAGACTCCCTACTCTTTTACAAACATTATACCGGTCGCTGGTAACCCGCGGCCGCTATTGAACTCTATCAAGGCAACTGGACGCAAGGCGTACTTTTGACCACACTCTAAAACTTGTCGGTTTTTATACCAGCGAAATTCGCGCATACCTTCTCGCTGACTCGAGGAAAGTTTTTCAATAATCTCGTAATTGGCCGAGTTGATTGCTTTCTTTAACATTGGTTCTTCGATCTCAACAATTCCAAGATAATGGTCTAAAATATTCGCTTTCAGCCCGGTTGTCCGAGTAAATTCTTCCCAATTAACCCATCTTTTAAAGATGACCGAGAATACTCCGCCCGCCCGAAGCACCCTTGATACTTCGGAAAAAGCCTCATAAAGCTCGATATCTTCAAAATGCTGGATAACGAGATTTGAAAATACGAAATCCATTGTGGCGTCCCTAAACGGAATACCATTCAGAAAATCGCAAACTTGATACGCTTCCGCTGATTGAGGGTACTTTAAGCGAGCATATTCTATGGCCTCTTCCCACTGATCAAAACCAATGGTTCCCCAACCGTATCGTTCCCTCGTATAGTTGGTAAAAAAATGCGCGCCACATCCAAGGTCAATGCCAACCGCCTGCCTATCTTTTGGCATCATCTCGGCCAACATCTCAATAAATGACCCAAGATTCTTAACGGGTCCCTTGAAACGTTTTTTATTCAATTCGCTGCTCTCCCTATCTAACCCCAAAAAAACATCTTGGAAATAGATTGGACCTAACGCCTCATAATACATTCTTGTTGCCCTTAATAATTTGGAAATTTTTCCACCTCCTTGGAAAATCTGAATTTTATTTAATACCAAAATTGTTAATTTGTCAAACTTAGTTACATTGCACTCTATCTAAATATTCGCTAATTTATCATTTTCAATATATAAAAAATTCCAAGTGGCGGAGAGTATGAAGTAAAGAATCTAATCTTAACAACTAAGGATGTCATCAACCGATATCCTTAGTTTAATTTTAAAAACGTAGCCAAAACCACTATTTTTCAATAATTCAAAATTGAATTTAGTTTGCCGACGTACCGTCATCCATGTTTCGCGTCACCACCACCGCCGGGCCAACTTGGCAGTTTTTGCCGATGAAGCGGGCGGGCATGATCGTGGCGCGCGTGCCGATTTTGGCGTTTTCGCCGACAATCGTTCCCAGGGATTTCAACCCGGTATCCACTTTTGCCAGAACCTTCACGCCATTTTTTTCTTTTTTGACCCGGGCCGATATCGCGCCCCGGTCGATCCGCACATTGGCGGTAATCGCCCCGGCTCCCACTCTCACCCCGGAAGACAAAATCGAATCGCCGAAATATCCCGAATGGACATGGACATCGGGCTGGAAAATCGTCCGGCCCACTTCGCACAACGCGCCCACCATCGCGCCGTTTTCCAAATCGCAGTAATCGCGCACGATCGAATTGTTGCCGATAATGGAATTATCGCCGATGAAGCAGGAGCCTTTCACCACCGCGCCCTCGTAAATTTTGCAATTTTCGCCGATCACCACATTGCCTTCGATTATCGCGTTTTTCGCGATCCAAGCCGATCTGGCGATTGATTTTTTGGTCAAAAATTTATCCAGTAAATATTTGTTCGCGTCAAACAAATGCCAGGGATATTTCAGCGAAACGCTCGAATAATCTTTGTCCAGAATCACGATGCGGGAATCGTTTTCTTTGGCGTAAAGAGACATCGCCACTTCAAATTCTTCATTATGGTTGGCGCTGCCCAAAACATTTTCTATGTGGCCGAAAATTTTATTGTCAAGCAAATAAACTCCGGTAATTTTGATGTTCGACGGCTCCTTGCCTTCGGCGGGTTTTTCAACCACTTCAAGCAACTTGTCTCCGTCCAGCCGAGCAACTCCGTAGAGCCAGGGCGATTTCGTTTCCTGGCCGGCCAGCACCATTTTGGCTCCGGTCTGCCGGCTTTTTTCAAGCATCAGCGCCGCGATGTCCTGGCAGTCAATCCGGCCGGCGTTTAACACGAAAAATTGCCCTTTTATATGGTCTTTGGCGCTCATTATCGCGTCGCCCATCCCCTTGGGCTCCCGCTGGATCGCATATTGCACATTCTCGATGCCGAACGGCAAAGTTTTCAAATCCTCCTCAACCTTGCGGTTCGGACTTTGCACGATCACAATATCTTTAACGCCAATTTTCCTCAATCCGTCGATCGTATACCAAATCAGCGGCTTGCCCATGATCCTGAGCAAGCTCTTATGTTTCGAATTCAGCGGCCAAAACCGCGACGATTCTCCCGCGGCCAATATTACCGCCTGCAATGGTTGGCTATTCATTTTTTTTAAATTGAATAATTGAAATGCACAGGTCGCGCCTATGCAATTTTTTTACCGATTATTTTGAAAATATTGGAAATGACTTTTTGGGGATCATAGGCGAACTCGCCTTTTTTCAAGATATCCGCGCCAATGAATTTATCTTTGGGCAAATCAGAATCTATTTTCAGCGGTTCGCAAACCATCGCCTCTTCCTTTGCGTATTTTGCCAT
>Ga0074195_1002012_pt1 | contig 24937 bp, 22 predicted proteins | sample EPASupsiteHSE623_FD_64525 | JGI IMG/M metagenome (GOLD analysis project Ga0074195, IMG submission 64525) | Bioremediated contaminated groundwater from EPA Superfund site, New Mexico - Sample HSE6-23 | ecosystem: Environmental > Aquatic > Deep subsurface > Groundwater > Contaminated ... | reverse complement strand
GGAGAAGAAAGGCAGCGGCCTGGTGCTGGAGGGCGATGTCCCCGAACTTGCCGATAAACTGATCCAACTGCTCAAAGAAAAAACCGGCGTTTTGGCCTAGGAGAACACCATGAAAACTCTACTTGTGGCGGAATTCCGGGAAGGAAAACTGCGTGCCGAATATTCCCAACTCATTGCCTTTGCCCAGCAACAGCAAGCCGAAGCCGCCATGTTCCTGGTGGGTGACGCGAATGATTCACCCCGGTTCAACGGGACACTCTATCTGGCCGACGTAGCCAAATACGGCGAGTACAACCCCACGGTGCACAAACAACTCCTGCTGGATGTCATCGCCAAGGAGCAACCGGCCCAGATCGTCTTTCTCCATTCATCCTACGGCTGGGATCTAGCGCCCAGGATTGCCGTGGCTTTGCAGGCCGCGCAGATTTCCGAGGTTATCGCCATGGACAACGGCGTACCGGTCGTGCCGGTGTGCAACGCCAAGCTCCGGCGCGCAATCAAGGCGACAACCGGACTGACGGTCTTGACCATTCAAGCAGGCGCCTTCGGCTTGGAGACCGATCCCGAAGGCACCCCGACCGTGGTTGCACTCGACACCGCTGTCGGCGGCAAGGTCCAGTGCACCGGGTATGAGGCTGCCAAGATCGAAGGCGTGGATTTGACCAAGGCCGAGATCATCGTCAGCGCCGGCCGCGGCGTGGGCAAGCCGGAAAACGTGGCCATGGTGCAGGCTCTGGCCAAGGCCCTGGGGGGCGAATATGGCGCCAGCCGGCCGGTGGTCGATGCCGGTTGGGTCGATCACAACCGCCAGGTGGGCACCACCGGCCGCACGGTTACCCCAAAGCTCTATGTGGCCTGCGGTATCTCCGGTGCGATCCAGCATCTGGCCGGCATGAAGAAATCGGATTTCATTGTCGCCATCAACACCGACAAGGATGCCCCGATCGGCGAGGTGGCCAATGTCCTGGTGGTGGCGGATCTCAAACAATTTCTGCCGGTCCTGACCGAGAAACTCAACGCGCGGTAAGCAACGCAGCTCCCGCTCGCCGCCACCCTCTCACTTTGCTGCGCGGACTGGCAACGGTCCGCGCAGTTCTTCTTTCCTTTCAGCCGTTCTTTCGTTACAGCAGTTTCGCCCCCAGGGGGACCGGCCGTTCCGGCATGCAGAGCACCACCTCGTTACGTTCGTTGCGAAACCCGGTGATCAGGCATTCCGACATCAGCGTACCGATTTGTTTGCTCGGGAAATTGACCACCCCCACCACCTGACGGCCGACAAGTTCGTCGGGCTGATAGCAGGCGGTGATCTGCGCGCTCGATTTCTTCATGCCGATCTCCGGGCCGAAGTCGACGTGAAGGATGTAGGCCGGAGTGCGGGCCTCGACAAAGACCTCGGCCTTGACGATCCGGCCCACCCGCAGTTCCACCTTGGCAAAATCGTCCCAAGTAATGGTATTCATCTTGTTTCTCCCCTCTGATCGAGGTGCCCCCTCACAAAAAAAGAGCCGCATCCCTTCGCGGAAAGCGGCTCACGCTAATTCTCTGGCAAGAACAGAAAGACGTCAGTCTTCTACGACCTCGATCCCTTGCAGCTTCCAGTCTTCAGTGCGAATCGACCGGGCCCAAGTCCATTGCTCGGCGAATTTGACCGGTTCGGTCATGCTGCCCTCCACGAGGGCACCGGTTTTGTCGTCCACGGTATAGTCAAGCAGGTTAGCCGTGAACAATACGGTAACAAAGTCCTCTCCGCCGTTACTGCCGGCGGCCACGATCTCCAGCCGGCGGATGGCGATGCTTTCCAGCTTGTTGATCCTGCCTTGCTCGCGCATGCGGGCAAAATGCTCTGCATACTCCGCAGCAAGTTGGCTGCCCAGTAGGTTCTTGTACGAATCGAGATCGCGACGCATCCAGCCGGCCTGCACCTTGAAAAAGACGTCCGAGGCGACTTCGAGAAAATACTTCTCATCGAATCCGGGGTCGGTCCTCCGAATTTCCGCCAAACCCTGCTCCACGGTGCGCACCTCGCCGATCGGCGGCACGGGCGGCACCGGAGGAACGGAACCGCCACCGAAAGCCCCCTGACCGCTTTGGAACCTGCTAGGATCGGGGGGCATCTGATACCCAGACGGCGGGGAGGTCGAAGGCCGATTGGCAAAACGTTTGTAGAGAAAATAACCGACGCCGCCAAGCAACAGCAACGGCAGGATACCCATGCCGCTGCCACTGGCACCGAATAGACTGCCAAAAAGCAGGCCACCGATGGCGCCGCCCAGCAATCCGCCCATGAGCCCGCGGCCGAAACCGCCGGGTTGCTGAGGCATCTGCTGTTGTTGCCGCTGCTGCCCGAACTGGCTCGGCGACGACTGGGGCGAGGGTTGGCTGGATGGGCTGCTAAAGGAGCGCCCACCGGATTTCGAACGGGCATCGGCGTAATCCGGTGTGATGCCGGCTTCCACGAAGGCGAGCGTCAAAAGGACGAGCAAAAACGGGGTCCATCTTGTCAACAGTGCAAACATAATCAAATTTCCGTCGTTAAGAGGTGAAAAGGAGGCGGAAAAACTATCTTCCGGGTAAAGAGTTGCTACATTGTAATGGCGGCAGGCGTATTGTCAAGACAAGCGCGTGACAATCGCACCGGCAGACACCCTTTCCCCTTCTGCACAATCGGAAACATCACGCCCTCTGCGACCGGCATGACGAACCAGGAAGCTACCAACGGAGCCGATCGCATCCCCATCGCTGCGGGCTCGCTCATTCATTTGGAGAACCTCGCCCTGGTCCTCGAGGCGGTCGGCATCGCCCACTGGCTCGATCGGCAGAGCGGTCAGCTCCTGGTGGCTGCCGAGGACGCCCAAGCCGCCCGCTCCCAGCTCGATCACTACCGGAGGGAAAATCGCGATTGGCCACCCGCGCCGCCGCCGACCCAACCTTGGTCGCCGAACGGCCAGCCGACCTTTTCCGCCATCGTCGCACTGACCCTCTTGTATCTCCAGACAGGCCCCTGGTCGATCGGTACCATCTGGTTTGCCCAAGGAGCAATAGACAGCAGCGCCGTTCTTCATCAGGGCGAATGGTGGCGGCTGTTCACCGCCCTTACCCTCCATGCCAACCTGGCCCATCTGCTGGGCAACTGCCTCATCGGTGGACCGGTGATTCACCTCCTTGGCGGGACGATCGGCTATGGCCAATCCTGGCTTCTGCTCCTCCTCTCCGGCGCGATCGGCAATCTCTGCAATATCCTCGTCCGACAACAGCCCCATCTTTCGGTGGGATTCTCCACTTCAGTCTTTGCCGCCATCGGCCTGTTGACCGGCCTGCAGTTAGCAAGAAGCGCGAGTCGTTCCCTCAAGACACTGCTGCTCCCGTTGGGCGCTGGCGCAGGGCTTCTGACCTTTCTCGGCAGCGAGGGGGCCCAAGCCGATCTGGGCGCGCATCTCTTCGGCTTTGTCTGCGGCACGGCGTGCGGCTGGCTGGGCTGGCGCACCGGCCTGATCGAACGGCTCCACGCCCCGAAACGCCAACCCGGACTCTTTGTTCTGGCAATGCTCCTCGTGCTCGTTGTCTGGTTTAGGGCTTTGCACTGATCGCTCCTCGTTCTCCGCCCTCCAGAAAACACCACCGCCGGCCGATCTTGTTTGACGTCATAGAAGAGAGTGCATATATAAACAGAGTTTACCTTCGTCCTCTCGAACTGATCCAGGCGTCTCCAAGCTCTTTTGCGCCTTCGGATCAGGCAACCTTCAGTGCAACCGATGGAGTCCTATCCATGCCGATGAACGAACAACCGCCCTGGGGCAAGAAAAAGAAGCCAACGGGACCGGAAGACCTGCTTGCCCAAATCATTCAAAAGATCCGGGATGCCTTTGCCGGCAAAGAGGAAGGCGCCTCTCCGGGCAGTGGTCAAGAGAGTCAACAATCGAATACGCCGTCGAGCCCCCTAGCCGGGGCGGGCAAGTTGCTGGCCGTTGTCGCCGCCGCCTTTCTTCTCCAAGGCGTCTTTTCCAGCTTCTTCACCATCAAGCCCGGCGAGGTCGGCATTGTTCTCCGCTTTGGGCAGTACACCCGTACTGCTCAACCTGGATTAAACTTCAAGATCCCCTATGTGGAGGAACTGGTCAAGGTCGATGTCGAAAGCGTGCGGAAGGAGGAATTCGGCTTCCGGACGCGCACGCCGGGGGCAAGCACCACCTTTGACCGCAAGGGATACGATATGGAAGCCTTGATGCTGACCGGCGACAAGGACGTGATCGAGGTGGCCTGGATCGTTCAATACAAGGTCAGCGATCCCTTCAATTTTCTGTTCAAGGTCCGCGATGTCTCCCAGACGGTCCGCGATGCCTCGGAAACCGTCACCAGGCGGATTGTCGGCAACATGGACTTCGATTATGTCCTCAGCAATCGCGAGGTCCTGGCGGCCAATGCGAAACGGGAGCTGCAAAGCCAGGTCGATCGGCTCGAATGCGGCATCAGCATCGTGACCCTGCAACTGCTCGACATCAACCCTCCCGAGCAGGTCAAGCCCGCATTCAACGAGGTCAACGAGGCTGATCAGGACATGAAGCGCCTGGTGAACGAGGCCGAGGAAACCTACAACAAAGTCATTCCCAAGGCGCGCGGCAGCGCCAAGCAGATCGTCGAGGAGGCCCATGGCTATGCGGCCGAACGCCTCAACCGGGCCAAGGGCGAAACCAATCGCTTCAAGGCGATCGTGAAGGAATACCAGGGCGCGGAGGAAGTGACCCGCCAGCGGTTGTACCTCGAGTCCATGGAAGATATTCTGCCCCGCCTTGACCAGCTGTATGTCATCGACAAGGATCAGCAGAACATCCTGCCGCTTTTCGATCTCACGCGTAAACCGGTGAAGGAGCAGCCGCCGGCAACGGCCAAATAAAGAAAGCGGGGCCGCTCGTGCGCGCCGTCAGTTATTCACACTCACTCTCGACGGGATCATCATGAATACCATTCTACGTCTCTTTCTGTTGCTTGTTCTCGGCGGCGCCGCCATTACCGTATGGGACGGTTTTTTTATCCTGCCGGAAGGGCAGCAGGCGGTCATCACCCAGTTTGGCGCGCCGGTAGGCGAACCGGTGACCAAGGCCGGCCTCAAGTTCAAGACTCCCTTCATTCAGATGGTGCAGTATTTCGACAAGCGGATTTTGGTCTGGGATGGCGATCCCAATCAGATTCCGACCAACGACAAGACCTTCATCTATATGGACAACACCGCCCGCTGGCGGATTGTCGACCCTCTGCGATTCCTGCAGGCCGTGGGCAACGAAAAACGCGCCAACTCCCTGCTCAACGACATCATTGCCGGCACGGTCCGCGACCTTGTCAATAAAAACGACCTGATCGAGATCATCCGCAGCTCCGACTGGTCGCCCGACTACATGGCGTCGGTGCTCCAATCGCGCGACATGATTGCCCCGCCCCAGGTCGGTCGGGATAAAATCAGCCACATGGTACTCGAAGCCGCCTCCAAGATCACCCCGCAATATGGCATCGAACTGCTTGATGTCATGTTCACGCGGGTGAACTACATCGAATCGGTTCGCCTGCGGGTATACGACCGGATGATTTCCGAACGCAAACGCATCGCCGCGGAAAAGCGCTCGACCGGTGAGGGTCGGAAAGCGGAAATTTTAGGCCGGGTGGACCGCGAACTCCAGGAAATCACCTCGACCGCCCGTCGGGAAGCCACCGAGATTCGTGGCCAGGCGGATGCCGAAGCCACTAAGATTTACGCCCAGACCTATACCGCCCACCCGGAATTTTTCGCCTTCCAGAAGAGTTTGGAGAGTTACCGCACCATCATCGGCAAGAACACGTCGCTCGTCCTCTCCGCCGATTCGGATCTGTTCCGTTATTTGGACAGTCAGAAGGCGAAGAAATAGCGACGCCCTCCCTTCTCCCTCTCTCCATCTGCAAAAACAAATGAGCCGGAGGTGTGCACCTCCGGCTCGTCCAAGCGTACCCGGCACCAGGTGGTGACGGTGTGTGTACGGCGTCCCTTGCTACTCCTCGAAAACGATGTCGGGGTCATCGCCGGCGAAGCTCGGCCGCTGCTCGGGGGAATAGGGGATTCTCCCCCTGTCGTTGAGTATCGCCTCGAATTGGTTCAATTCCTCCTCGGTGCTAATCGCATCGAGCCCCAACTGTTCATAGCGGCAGTCGCAGTGAATGAGCTGTCCTCCGCACCAGGGGCACAGCTCCACCGGGCATCCGAGTTCATGATATTCGCCGCTCTCCGCGTGGCAGGCCGGGCAGATGTCCGCATCCATCTGTAACGGCTCGTAGATCGGCAACGATTGCGGGGCGCTACAGACCGCCGCAAAGGCATCCAGGCTCTCGTGCCCAAAAAAATCGAGCAACTCGGCCGCCAGATAGCCATCTGCCATGCTGCCCTGGAACTCCAACCCCTCGCTGGACACAAGATAGAGATACCGGGCCTGCCGGGCAAACGCCGCTAAAAGAAACACGCCGCAATGGCGGTTGACCAAACGGATTTCCCGGATCCAATCTTCCTGCCCCTCGGGCAGGAAGCTGTAAAACTCTTGCAACAGGGACAGCCCGATGCGGTCGTCGCGATAGATCTCAAGCAGATCCTCGGCCTCGCTCCGCTCGCTGTCGGACACTGCGTACTCCATGGCATCGAGGATATTTTTTCGTATTCTTTCCAAATTTTCCAACATCGTGCACCTTCTTTTTCTATAATGCGGTTCCGGCTCTTCTTTCCGCCTCTTTCTTCCTGCATCCGGGTGCGGCGCAGCACCCTGGCTTGAATTTCGAGAACAAATACGATAAGGTTCCGGCCTGATAATATCGAAGAGGGCTCGGAGATCCACGCCACGACCAGAGGCGTGGACGACGCCCGGAAGCCAGCCCCTCTTGTCCGCCATTCTACTCAAGCCGCGCACCCTGTGCATCGTTTTTAACGGCGAGACGCCGCCAACCGATGCAGGGACCGCCCATCCGGCTTCCTTCCGGCCCTCATTCCCCTCGATCTGGAGGACACCAGCCATGCAAGAAACCACGTTCGACCAAACAGCAACACTCACCGTCGACGGTATGACCTATCATCTGCCCATCATCGAGGGCATCGAGGGCGACAGGGCGATCGACGTCCGCGAACTGCTCCTGAAGACCGGTTGCACCGTTTTCGATTCCGGTTACAAGAACTCAGCCTCGTGCTGCAGCACAATTACCTTTCTCGATGGCGCCAAGGGGGTTCTGCGATATCGGGGCTACGCCATCGAAGATCTGGCCTCGAAATGTCTGTTCATCGAAGTCGCCTATCTGCTGCTGCACAACAAACTGCCCAACCGGGTCGAACTGGAGAATTTCCGCACCCTGCTCGAACAGCATGCCCTGATCCACGAGGACATGGTCCATTTCTTCGACAAATTTCCACCCAATGCCTCGCCGATGTCGATCCTGTCGGTGATGGTCAACAGCCTTCATAATTTCTATCCGGAGATGAGCGCCGATCCGCTGGAAAACATCGACATGACCGCCAGCCGCCTGATTTCCAAGATCCGGACCATCGCCGCTTTCTCCTACAAGAAATCCATCGGACAGCCGTTGGTGTACCCCCGCAACGATCTGTCCTATTGCGGCAATTTTCTCAACATGATGTTCAACACCCCGGTGCGCCCCTATATCGTCCTGCCCGAGGTCGTTGCCGCCCTCAACAAACTGCTGATCCTCCACGCCGACCACGAGCAGAACTGCTCCACCTCTGCTGTCCGGCTGGTTGGCAGTGCCGGCGGCAACCTCTATTCCTCCATTTCGGCAGGAATCAACGCCCTCTGGGGACCGCTGCACGGCGGCGCCAACGAAGCGGTTATCCAAATGCTTGAGGCCATCCACAAGGATAACAACGATTTCAAGAAATACATCGCCAAGGCCAAGGACAAGAACGACCCCTTCCGTCTCTCCGGATTCGGTCACCGGGTCTACCGGACCTTCGACCCCAGAGGCACGATCATCAAGGACGCCTGCGACGGCATCCTGGATCTCCTCAACATCAAGGATCCGCTGCTCGACATCGCCCGCAATTTAGAGGAGATCGTGCTCAACGACCCCTTCTTTGTCAGTCGCAACCTTTATCCCAACATCGATTTCTATTCCGGGATCATCTACCGGGCGCTGGGTATCCCCACCAACATGTTCACGGTCATGTTCGCCCTGGGCCGGCTTCCAGGTTGGATCGCTCAATGGAAAGAGATGCGTGAGGATCCGGAAACCAAGATTTACCGTCCACGGCAAATCTACATCGGCTCGCCCTCCCGAAAATTCGTTCCTTTAAACGAGCGCATCTAAAAAAAAACGGATCGCACCCAACGGCGCGATCCGTTTCCTGCTCCTGTACCCGGCCGGAGCAGAACGCTTTATTCCTTCACCCTGACCCGATAGGTGAGGGTTGCGCTCTCCATGGGCGGCACCGCAACCATCCACGAAGCTGTGTGCGCGTCCGCCTTCACGTGCTTCACCGACTCGCTTACGATTTCCCACGTACCGGGAATGGGTTCCTGCACCTTGACGACAACCGGTTCCTTTTTGGCGTTTTTTAGCTGAATCGCGTACTCGCTTTCAAAAACGTAAGACGTTGGTGTGGCTCCTTTGAGTTTCTTGAAATCCGACTGCACCTTATCGGCGGTCACGTCGAAGGCGTCGCCGAGATGGAGACGTACCATCTCCTTCTCCGGGGTGTGATCGACCTTATCTTCCCCGACAAACTGCAAAAACCCGTTACTGTCTTTTTTATAGACGCGAACCACGCCACCGGGTATGGGTTGGCCCAAGCCCGCTTTCTTGTCGTTGGCAAACTCGACAAATACCCCGACCTTCATCTTGCGGCCTATCTCCCCTGCCTGGGAAGTAAAATAATAATTCTGTCCTTTAAGCAAAAATTCCTTTCGGCATTGGACCGCATTGGCGGCAAGCAGGGCCACCTGTTTTTTCTGCTTTTCACCGATGGTTGTCGACCGGTCCAAAGTGTAGAGGTGGTACTCGAACATCGACTCTTCCGCCATGGGTTTTGGCGCCGGAGCTAAACCGGCAGCCATGACTTCCATGCGCGCCGCCCGTGGTTCCAATTCCCGTTGCACAACATTGACGTCGCCGGCGACCAACTGCAACCGCGCCTGCGGATAGACGGCGCCGCTTTCGTTGGTCAAGGTCACCCAGCCGCTCAGGTTAAGCCGATCGTCCGTAGCGTTGAGTTCGGCGACGTAATCCGCCTGCCACGACAAGCCGCCGGTGAGGTAGGACAATTCGACCTCCCGACCGCCGGCAGCCCCGCTTTCCACCTGCATGGTCAAGGTTGGGCGGTCGCGCAGGGTGGCGGGCACGTCGGGATACACCAGACGACCGCTCACCTCGGTTTCGATCCGGTTCCCCACCTGCAACACCACACCGTTGCCGGCGCTGAGCACCTTGGCCTGGACAGACTGCTCCTCCCCGGTACTGGGATGGAGCCGGTTCATGGTGACTTCCCGACCGATGTATTTTTGCAAAAGCGATTGCGGCGTAAGAAGATCGTATTCGAAGTTTTGCTCCAAGACGGTCAGGTTGCCGCCGTTGACCAACGCCGTTTCCGGCTTGATCTTGGCGCTTACCTCACGAAAAGCCAGGGTATGCAGGCCTACGGGAAGGGTGATCGATCGGCGGTCCTTGATCAGCGCCAGATTCTTGTTGTAGATGGTCACGCTGACCGATTGCTGCTCCTTGGCGCCAACGGTGATTTCCTCACCAGCCTGCATCGCCACGGGGCCACAGCACACAAAGGCCGCTACCCACATCAACGCTTTGTTCATACGATTCTCCGAGATCAAATAGGGAAGAGGCGCCGTTCGTCGGCACTTTTTTCCGGAAAAAAACCGATCAGCTTTCAGTGACGGTATGACGAGCGATGAAATCTTCGATGAGGACCTGTTGATCGCGGGACAGCAACCCAAATTTCATGCTGAGCCGTTTAATGCGCAGGAGGCTGAAGATCGAGGCGGGAACGGTCTGGACCTCACTCACGAAGGACACAGGGACTTTGGGGAGATAGAAATGGGGCTCTGCAAGAAAGATATCGAGATGGGAAGGGATGACCGGTTCTTTATCGAACACCGCGAAATGAAACGAGAAGCCGCCCTCGCTGATATCGAAGAGGGTCCCGGTCTCGTCGCCGAGGAAGGCGAAGGTTTCCCCTTTCACCCTGTATCGTTTATGACGCCGTCGCTCAACGACGCCGGAGGTGCCCGGACTCGGTTCCATACGAGATGCTCATCGTCCTGTGATTATGTTTTGCCGAGGTTGAAGATCCGGCAGTATTCCCGCACCAGTTGCCACCGTTGGGACGGACGCAGACGAAAATACACAGGGCTGAGCATCAGGATTCGGATGGCTTCGCGTGGACTCATGATCGCACCTCCAGATTGTCTTTTGCCCTTTCTATTGCAAAAAGCAAACCTGTTTGAAAAAAGATGGAAATCCAGGGTATTACAAAGACGAAGCCATCACCGCGCACTCTTTGACGCCTCTCGCCCTCTCGCCATTCCGCATTATCGGAAAAAAAGCGAACCATCCATCCTTTGCCAACAGACCAGCCCTTCAACGATCCACAAAGGGTCAGCGGTCCTTTCTATACCGCATGGAGAGAACAAATGAAAAGGAAATTATTCCCCTTTATCCAGACTCTCCCCATGCCCGATGTGCACCACCAAGGGGACGCGGAGGGGCATGGCCGCCTCCATATGCGCCTTGACCAGATCGGCCACCTCCGCAATCTCGCCCCGAGGCACCTCCAGAACCAATTCATCGTGGATCTGCAACAGCAGGCGGGTTTGCAGTCCTTGCTGCTCCAACTCTCGATGCACCCGTAGCATGGCCAGCTTGATGATATCGGCGGCCGTTCCCTGGATCGGGGTGTTGATGGCTGTTCGTTCGGCAAATTCGCGCTGGATGCGATTTGCGCTGTTGATCTCCGGAAGATACCGTCTTCGCCCCAACAGGGTGGTGACAAATCCATCCGCCCGCGCCTTGCCGACAATCGAACCCATAAATTCCTTGATTCCGGAAAAATGCGCAAAATAGCGATCGATAAAGGTCTGAGCCTCTTTTCGGCTCAAATGCAGCTGGCTCGCCAAACCAAAACTCGACATGCCGTATACGATTCCGAAATTGATGGTTTTGGCCACCCGGCGCATCTCCGAGGTCACCAGTTCCGGTGCCACAAAGAAAATTTCTGCCGCTGTTCGGCGATGGATGTCCTGCCCGTTACGGAAAGCGGCCAGCAACTCCCGATCTTCGGAATAGTGGGCAAGAACGCGGAGATCGATCTGGCTGTAATCCGCGGCGAGCAGCGTACAGCCTTCGCTGGCGATAAACGCCGAACGAATCCGACGCCCCTCCTCGGTGCGAATCGGAATATTCTGCAGGTTGGGATTGCTGGAACTCAGCCGTCCGGTGGCGGTGCCGCACTGATTGAACGAGGTGTGCACCCGCCCGGTCAGCGGGTTGCACAGGCTGGCCAGCTTGTCGACATAGGTGGATTTAAGCTTGGCCAGATTGCGATACTGAAGGATCAACGCGGGTAATTCATGGGTCAGACTCAGGTTTTCCAGAACCTTGACGTCGGTGGACCAGCCGGTTTTTGTCTTGCGTCCTTTGGGCAGTTGCAGTTGTTCGAACAGCACCTCGCCAAGCTGTTTGGGTGAGTTGATGTTGAACCGCATTCCCGCCGAAGCGTAGATGGCCTGCTCGTCCGCGTCCAGCCGTTGCCCGAATTCGCTGGAAAGGGCGGCAAGCTTGTCGTTGTCCACCCGAATGCCGGCGTGCTCCATGGCGGCCAACACCGGTATCAAGGGGCCTTCCACCTCGGCCATCAAGGGGAGCAGGCCCGCTTGCGCGAGCAGAGGTTCCTGTCGCCGATACAGTTGCAAGGCCCCGTACACATCTTCGCAACTGTAATCCTTGGCAGCCGCCAGTCCGACCCGGCAAAAGGCATCGCCCGCCTTGTCCCCGCCCGTGACCTCGGCAAAGCTGGTCATGCGCAGATCGATTTCCTGACAGAGATCGTCGAGTTTGTAGGAATGCCGATCCGGGTCGAGCAGCCAGGCCGCGACCATGGTATCGTACAACGGCCCGGCAAGCCGAAGGCCGCCGTTCTGCGGCGCTGCCAAGACCGCCAGGTCGAACTTGAGATTATGCCCGATTTTGACGGTATGCTGCTGCGCGAGAATCGGCCGCAGGAAGTCCGCCAGTCTATCAAGCGGCAACTGCCCAGCCAACAGCTGACCGGCCGCATCGCGATGGCCACAGGGCAGATACCATGCGTCGCCCTCCGCGACGGCGAGCGAAACCCCCACCAAGTGCGCATCCAAGGTATCGAGGGAATCGGTTTCGGTGTCAACGGCCAACAGGGACGCCGTAGTCAACCGTTGGGCCAAGGGAGCGAGCATCTCCACCCCGTGCACCAGATGAAACCGGCTGGTTTCGATTTTCGCGGCGCGGGTTTCCTCCTTAAGCAGGGAATGAAACTCCAACTCGGTCAAAAGGCTGCGCAGACGTTCGTTATCCGGTTCGACCAACCGGTATTGGGCAATGTCTTCCGGCACCGGCGCCTCGGTGTTGAGGCGCACCAAATCGCGGGAAAGAAAGGCGTCGGCCCGGTGCGCCCGGATCTGCTGAACTACTTTCGAAGGCTTCATGCCATCCAGCCCCTGGTACACCCCCTCCAGGGTGGCATACTCGCCGATCAGCTTCTGCGCCGATTTCGGTCCGACGCCGGGTACTCCCGGGATATTGTCCGAACTATCGCCGGTAAGGGCGAAATAGTCGAGTAGCCGGGAGGGCGGGAGACCGTATTTCGCAAGCACCGCCGCCTCGTCCATGAGTCGATCGTTCATCGGATCCCACAGGCTGATATCGGGCGACACCAGTTGGAGCAGATCCTTGTCGCCGGAGACCACGACCACCCGATGCCCTTGGCGAACCATCCGCCTGGCGGCCGAAGCAATGAGGTCGTCGGCCTCCTGGTCATCCTGTTCGAGATTGAGTATCCGGTACGCCGCGACCAAAGCCCGGATATACGGGATCTGCGGAACGAGATCCTCGGGCATGGGCGGACGGTTGGCCTTGTATTTATCGTAGAGCCGATGACGGAACACAGGCCCCTTGGTGTCGAAGGCCACCGCCAAAAACCGGGGGTTGCGCTCCTTGATGAGGCGGCGCAAAATCGCGGCAAACCCATAGACGGCATGGGTCGGCAGACCACGCGAGTTGGCGAGCGGCTTGATGGCGTGGTAAGCGCGGTAAATGTAGGCGCTTCCGTCGATGAGATACAGCTCGGATGCAGTCATGGAATCCCAGGTTGAGGAAGAGCGGACTCCGCCTTGCATGGAATCGGAGCCGTGTGAACAATAAATCCATCGCTTTGTACACAGCAACGGTCGGAGAACCAAGGTTTTTTTCCGGAACAGGTCATGCTCCGGGCATAAAAAACCCGCCGTGACGGCGGGGTGAGAATACTGCAAACCTCAAGTGGAGAAATATGAGCTTATGCCTGGCTCAGTCGTACCCAGGTCGCCTGCAAGCCCTTGTCGCCCTCTTCCATGGCGAACATGACTTCGTCGCCCTCGGCAATATCGTTCATGCCCACATCCTTCAGGCTGTTTGCGTGGAAAAAAACATCGAGCTTATCGTCGGTCACGATAAAACCATAGGATTCGTCGGGAACAATCTTGCGGATAATGCCCGAAGCCTTGCTGTCGAGCGCCGCTCCTTGAATCCTGACCGATTTGTGATTCTGTTTCTTCTTCACTATTTCCTTGAGCTGTGCGCCAAGAACGTCAAAAGCCTCCACCAGCAGCGGGCGAACGCTCTCGCCCCAGCGTTTGACCGCAACCGTATCGTTGGGCACCGTGGCGACAAGGCGAACTTCGTATCCCCCTTCCTTATAGCCGGGAGTGGCTTCAATGGTCACGCGCAGGTGCAGGACAAAACCAGCATAATGGCGAGTCAGTTTCTCCCGTTCCTCTTCGATCTTTTCTTGCCAGCTCTTTCGTATGTCAAGATTTTTGGCCTCGATTTTCAGTTCCATAAACATCCTCCGCAAAGAAAGACGTCAGCGGCCCCATGCCGCTGCCTTGAGGTCAAGCCTGGGCATCCATTGTGAAAAGAGCGCAGGCTGGGGTTCCCTGCTTGCCCCATGGTCGTTGGTCGTGGCAAAAGGAGTGCGAGACGCACGAGAAGTGATTGATTTTGAAAGGATACCGCTTGACCATGGATTCATTATAGACATTGCCCCGCAGGTTAATCAAGGGGACCCTGTACATTTTCTTGACGGCCCGGCAACGTCCCCGGTACAGTAACGACATGAATACTCGGAATAAAATTGGCGTGTTACTGCTCAACCTCGGTGGCCCGGAACGTCTTGAGGATGTCCGCCCCTTCCTCTTCAATCTGTTTTCCGACCGGCAGATCATCCGACTTGGCCCTGCGTTCCTGCAAACAACCATTGCCCGGATCATTGCCCATCGGCGCGCTCCCAAGAGCATGGCCAACTATGCGCGCATCGGCGGCGGCTCACCAATCCGCCGAAAAACGGAGGAGCAGGCCAGGGCCTTGGCGCAGGCGTTGGCGCAGCACGGCGACTTCGTCGTCCGCCCCTGCATGCGCTATTGGCACCCCCTAGCCGAAGCGGCGCTCCGGGAACTGGAACAGGCCGAGGTCCAGGAAATAGTCGCCCTGCCCCTCTACCCCCATTACTCCATCGCCACCACGGGCTCTTCGCTCGGCGATCTCCTCCGGACCAAGGACCGTCTGAAGATGCGGTGTCCGCTCCGGGAGGTGCGCTCCTGGCCGGTCGAACCCTCGTTTATTGCCTGCCTGGCCCAACGGATCGAGGCGGGCGTTCGCTCCTTTCAGGGCGAACCGGTCCAGATCGTCTACAGCGCCCACAGCCTGCCGGTACAGTTCGTCCGGGAGGGCGACCCCTATGTGGAGCATTTGGAGCAAACCATCGAAGCCCTTGAGCGGACGACGGGATTGCAGGGACGGTTGTGTTACCAGAGCCGAAGCGGTCCGGTGGAATGGCTGGGTCCCGCCTTGCCGGAGGTTATTGCCGAACTGGCAAAAGAAGGATGCGGCAACCTGCTGGTCGTGCCGATCTCCTTTGTCTCCGATCATGTGGAGACGTTGTATGAAATCGACATCCAGTATCGGGAAATGGCGGAAGGCTTGGGGATACGTTTTGCCGTGACCACGGCCTTAAACGACGATCCACGGTTTATCGTCGGCCTGCGCGATCTGGTTCTCGCCAGTCTGACAGATTGAAAGGGGCGGTGCTACTGGCTAGCCGCCGGGGGAAAGCTGCGCATCCGGACGTTCATGATGATGCCGATAGCAACCATATTGGTGAGCAGCGAGGAACCGCCGTAGCTGAACATTGGCAACGGCACGCCCACAACCGGGAGAAATCCCATGATCATGAATAGGTTGATCACCGCCTGCCAGAAAATCAGCATGACACAGCCAAAGGCCAAGATGGAGCCGAGTTTGTCCTTGGCCGACATGGCGACATTGATCCCCCAGACGATCATAAAGAAATAACAGCTCAGAAAAAAGAGCGACCCGGCAAAACCCCACTCCTCGGCCCAGACCGCAAAGGCGAAGTCGGTATGCTTTTCCGGCAGAAACTGGAGATGCCCCTGGGTCCCCTCCAAAAAACCCTTGCCGAATATTTTCCCGCTGCCGACGGCGATCTTGGACTGCATGATCTGATAGCCGTGGTTCATGATGTCCGCCTCGGGATTGAGGAAGGTCTCTATTCGCTTGCGCTGATATTCTTTCAGGAGAAACTTCCAGCCGACAAAGACGCAGAGCAGCGCCGTGCCGCTCAAGATGGCCAGGGTCCCCCAGCGCAGCCGGACATACAGCGTCATGGACACAAAGACGGCCGCACAGATCAGGGCGGTGCCCAAATCCGGCTGTTTGGCGATCAACACAAACGGCAGGACAACCAGGATCCCCGGCTTGATCAAATCGCGAAGCCGGTAACCGTCGGTCACATCGGTGGTGGCGTAGCAGGAGGCCAGCACAAGGATCAACGCCAGTTTTGCCGGCTCGGAGGGTTGAAGATTGAAGAATCCGAGATCGATCCAGCGTTGTGCGCCCAAAATGGGCTTGACAAAGAGCAAGGTGTAAAGCAGCAACAGCAGGATGGCGCCGTAAAACACATATCCCAACTTGGCAATCCGCTGGTAATCCTGCGTCAGGATCAGCACGATCAGCCCCATGCCGGCGACAAAGAAGATCAGCTGCTTGTAGAAAATCGACGAAGCGCCGGTATCCGCGATATGGGTCGAGCTATACAGATTGACCAGGGCCATCCCCCCAACGAGGAGAAGCATCAACAGCATAACCCAGTCAAAATGTTCGAGCAAACGCCGGTCAAAATGGAACATGTTGGTTAATTGGCTGAATCGTCCGGTTGCAGGGGAGGCAAATTCTCCCCCTCTTCGTTTTCTTCGAGCGGCGGAGGCGCAGCTTCCTCGATTAGATCCTGCGAGAGGATGACCCGGTGGGCCGCTCGCCCCCCCTGCGCCTCTTGACTTTCACCTTGTGCCTTGAATTTATCGTCGAAATATTTATTGAGAATTTTCGCGGCAATTGGCGCCGAGGCCGAACCGCCGTGCAAGCCATGTTCCACAAGGACAGTGACGACGATCTCGGGATTCGAAGCGGGCGCGAAACAGGTGAACCAGGCGTGATCCCGGTATTTATAGGGAATATCTTCTTCCTTCAAATGCTGGTACTGGGCGAGGCGCACTACCTGGCCGGTACCGGTCTTGCCGCCGACGACGATCCCGTGCTGCGAATCGATCTGCGCCTCTCGTCCGGTGCCTCTCTTGCTGTTGACCGCCTCGACCATACCCTCGCGAACCAGCTTCAGATTGCGCCCCTGTCCTGGCAGCCGTGAAAGCACCTCCGGCTTGAAGACGCTGACCGGTTTGCCGTCCGCATTGACCACCTGCTCAACCACCGCAGGTTTATACAGCGTACCGCCGTTGGCAATGACCGAGGTCATCTGGGCTATTTGCAAGGGCGTCGCCAGATCGTATCCTTGACCGATGGCGATCGAGAGGGTTTCGCCCTCGTGCCACTTGACATTGTATCTTTTCTTTTTCCACTCCGAGGTCGGGATCAGGCCGGGTTTTTCATGCTCTATCTCCACGCCGGTTTTTTCCCCTAGACCAAACATCCTGGCGTACCGGGCGAGGCGATCGACTCCCAATTTCTGGCCGACCTGGTAGAAGTAGACGTCGCAGGACTCGGCCACGGCCCTCTTAAAACTCACCGTGCCGTGACCACCTTTCTTCCAACAACGATAGGTCCGGTTGCCGAATTGATAGGAACCGGGACAAAACATGGTGGTATCGGGCGTGACAATCCCCTCGGAAAGCCCGGCAAAGGCGGTGACCAGCTTGTAGGTCGAGGCGGGCGGGTATTGTCCCTGGACCAGCTTGTTGACCAACGGGTGGAGGGGATTGTCGAGCATTCCTTGCCACGCCTTCTGCGAGATGCCGCCGACGAACTCCTCCAACTGGAGCGTCGGGGCGCTGACCGCCACCAGCAAGCGACCGGTGTTAGCCTCCATAGCCACCACGGCGCCCGCCCGATTTTTTACAGCCATCTCCTCTTCGGCGATTTTTTGCAACTCGACATCGAGGGTCAGATGGAGATCATTTCCAGGCAACGGCTCGATGTCCTTGAGGTTTTGCTGCTCGAAACCAAGAGCGTTGACCTCCATGTTGTCATAGCCCTTCTCCCCCCGGAGATCGGGCTCCCGCAACCGCTCAAGCCCCATCTTGCCGATGAGGTTACCCCCTTTGTAGAGGGTTTTGTCGGCCTTGTCCAACTCGGCCTTGCTGATCTCGCCCATGTACCCGATCAGATGCGAGGCCAAATTGCCGAAGTGGTAAATCCGCAAAGGCACAACCTCGATCTTGATATCGGGCAAATACATCCGGTTATTCTCGATCCGGGCCACGGTCTCCCAGTCGATATCCTCGGCCAACCGAACGGGGATATGCCCTGGAACCCCGGCCATCTTGCGAATCTTCTCCAAAAGCGTCGCGGAATCCTGTTTCAAAAGCCGGGTCAGCCGCTTGAGCCACTCATCGTCGATTTTGTTGTTTTCCCGAATCCAGACGACATTGAACGAAGGGCGGTTGGTGACGATTTCCCGCCCCTTGCGATCGTAGATGTTACCACGCGGCGCGGCAATTTCGAGGGAACGGACCCGGTTGGAATCGGCCAGTTGGTTGTAATACTCCCCCTGCTGCACTTGGAGAAACCATAGGCGGGTGATGATTACCGAGAAAAAAAGGATAATAACGACAAACGAATAGAGCGCCTTTTTCCTGTAGCCGCTCAGGTCGCTTTCGTCCCGCTGCGGCAATCTGGTGACGCCGCCCTCCTTTTTCCACTCGGCATCGAGCGGTGACTCACCCCTTTTCCGGTTCAGCTTGCGAAGGTTCTTCATGCTCTTGCCAAACAGACTCGCCACCTTGGTATGGTCTCGCGGTTAAAAAAGAGATCAGGCCTGGCGCCGCCGGTTATCGTTGCGCAGGCGCAATCGATTCCACGTCAGAAAACTACGATGGGACTGTTTTTGCAGCCAATCGAACAACAGAAACAGAGGATACGACAAGGCGGTGACCAGCACCGTCCGCACAAGCATCTTCCACCAATACCAGGAAACCTGCTGCCCCGGTTCCAGCAGTTCCAGCAGTAGATACACCGCCCACGAGACGGCCAAATAGCTCAAGCCGACCAGAGGAACCTGATAGAGATACTGCTTGACCGGCAACTTTGCGGAAAGCAGGCGCAGCAGGAGATGCCCGCCGAAGCAGATCAGGGCATACATCCCGAGGATCGTGCCGGAAAGCACATCGAGCACACACACCAAAGGGAAAAGAACGATCAGGCTGCGCGGCAGATCCAAGTGGAAGGCCAGATAGCCCACCAGCACGTAATACAGGTCAGGCGCGAGCAACCAGGTGGGCGTGGGCATGCAGAGGGTCGTTTGCAGGATAGCGAGCATAACACCCACGACAATAAAATTTAAAACAACCATCGTTCTCTTCCTGCCGGCGTTGCCTTGCTGCGCCCCGCCGCCGTACAAGGGTGCATCCCAAGGTGGTTGGTCACAGCCTCAAGGATGCTCCATCTGTTTGATTTCGGAAAGTTTCGGCTGCTGAAGGATCAACAGGTGCTCCAGCTTCTGGTAATCGACCGACGGCGTCACCTCGATTTCATGGAACATTCCCCGCGGTTTCTTGATGATCTTCGAAACCACCCCAACCTGCAAACCGGTAGGGAATACGCCGCCGTAACCGGCGGTGACCACATGTTCCCCCTCTTCGATCTCGGCGGTCTTGAGGATGTATTCGAGGCGATACGTTAAGGTGCCGTCGCCCTTGAGAATACCGCGTACCCGCGATTTTTGCAGAAGAACATCGATCGCGCTCGAGGGGGCAATCGCCAGCAGCACCTTGGCGTAATTGGGGGAAACGGTGAAGACCTGACCGACAACGCCATCGTTGTTCACCACTGGGTTGCCCTTCTGGACATTGCTGTTCGATCCCCGGTCGATGATCACCGAACGAAACTGGGTGGAGGGATCCTTGCCGACAATCGTGGCGGCCACGGTCTGCTGCTGATCGAGCGTATTCTTGAACTCGAGCAACTTGCGCAGACTGGCGTTGGTCGCCATGGCCTCGCGGCTCTTGTTGAGGAGGTTTTCGTTTTCCTGCAACTGCTGGATCAGCCGCTTGTTCTCCTCGCGAAGCCGGAGACTGTCCTGCAGGATATCGATATATTCGCTCTTGAAGGTCTCCACATAGGAACTGGTCCTGGTGGCCACCTTTTGCAGGGGACCCACCGCCTCAAGCACCAATTTATGCAGTGACCCGAATTTCTGACTCCCCAGAGTGGAAACCAGAAAAATAAACGCCAGGGTCAGTAAAAAACCGGCAAGAATGACGATGCGAAAAAGGCGATAATGATCGCTTCGTTTTCTGGTGGGCTTTTTTCTCATGCGAGAGGAATGGCGGCGGAAGCCAGCACGTCAGCAGCGTAACAACGAAAGGATGGGGACGCCTGCGCGATGACTTGCGCGATTATTCGATGGCGATTTCCCGGAGAATCTCGATGTTGTCGAGAGCCTGCCCGGAACCGAGGACAACGGAAGAAAGCGGATCGTCGGCCACGATGATCGGCATCCCGGTTTCCAGCTTCAACCGCTTGTCGAGATTTTTCAGCAAGGCACCGCCGCCGGTGAGAACGATCCCCTGATCGACAATATCGGCCGATAACTCAGGGGGAGTCTGCTCCAGGGCAATCCGCACGGCATCGACAATCACATCGACCTGTTCGGCTATGGCGGACTGGATCTCCTTGGAGGTAATGGTCAGGGTCTTGGGAATGCCGGCCACCAGATCACGCCCTTTAATCTCCATGGTCTCGTAGGGTTCTTCCGGCAGCACGTTGCCGATGGTGGTCTTGATTTCCTCGGCGGTGCGTTCGCCAATGGCCAAATTGTGCTTCCGCTTGATATATTGCAGGATGGAATCGTCCATCTTGTCGCCTGCCACCCGCACCGATTTCGCATAGACAATGCCGGCAAGCGAGATGACCGCCACCTCGGTGGTGCCCCCGCCGATATCCACAATCATGTTGGCGGTCGGTTCGGTGATCGGTAGGTTGGCGCCGATGGCGGCCGCCATGGGTTCCTCGATGAGGTACACTTCGCGGGCCCCGGCGGATTCCGCAGTATCGCGGACTGCCCGTTTCTCCACTTGTGTGATCCCAGATGGCACCGAGATGATGATCCGCGGATGCACCAAGGTGCGACGATTGTGCACCTTGTTGATAAAATAACGAAGCATGGCCTCGGTCACCTCGAAATCGGCGATGACGCCATCTTTCATGGGGCGGATAGCGACAATGTTGCCAGGGGTCCGCCCCAGCATTTCCTTTGCCTCCTTGCCCACGGCAAGCACCCGGCTGCCACGGCTGTCCTTGCGGACAGCCACCACGGAAGGCTCGCGCAGCACGATGCCTTTCCCTTTCACATATAAAACTGTGTTTGCTGTCCCGAGATCGATTGCCAGATCGTTGGACAGCCAGCCAAAAAGAAAATTAAACGGAGAGGCCATTCCGATATCACCTATGAGTGTCGAGATACGATCAGCGCGCTCATCATTGCAGCAAAAACAATGACGGGGGTGGTATTAAGGGCTGATACAAGGATATTTGTCGATGCGGAAAATCGGGGCATATTACCAATTGAGTCGGCGCTTGGCAATCTATATGGTCGCTTGCCGAAAAAGAATTGAGAAAAACTTGACAGCCACCGGCAAAGCATGGTATTTGCCACCGAGATTGCAGGGGCTATAGCTCAGCTGGGAGAGCGCTTGAATGGCATTCAAGAGGTCACCGGTTCGATCCCGGTTAGCTCCACCATTAGACAGTCCAACGGTGTCCGGCACCGTTCATCAAACCCGCTTCCTTCCTAGGATAGCGGGTTTTTTGTTGTCTTATAGTGTCCGACGATATACGGTATTATCCATAGGTTTTAGGGGTATTCTTGGGGGAGGAACGACAACGAGCCCCGATTCAATACCCCCAAACGTGGAGGGTACTGATATGCCTAAAATAATTACTCCGCTGAGCGATGTTGCTGTAAAATCAACCAAACCCTCGACCACCAACAAAAAGCTCTTTGACGGTGGCGGCCTTTTCCTCCTAATCACCCCCACCGGTGGCAAACACTGGCGGCTGAAATATCGCTTTGGGGGTACAGAAAAACTCCTTACTCTTGGCACCTACCCCCAAACTACCCTTGCAGAAGCTCGCCAGAGGCGCACAGATGCACGGTCTTTGCTCGACAAGGGTGTCGACCCTGGCGCAGTCAGAAAGGCGCAAAAGGCGGCAGAGACGGAAGAAACAGAGACATTTGAGGTCATCGCCAGGGAGTGGCACGATAAATTCTCCCCCACCTGGGCGGCCAGCCACGCCGACAAGATCATCAGGCGGCTTGAGTTGTACATTTTTCCTTGGCTTGGCAACAAACCCATCCGTTCAATCACCGCACCCGAAATGCTGGCCTGTCTTCGGCGGCTTGAAGACAAAGGCACTCTCGATACTGCTCACCGTGCAAAGCAGAATTGCGGCCAGGTCTTCCGGTATGCTATTGCCACCGGTCGGGCCGACCGTGACCCCACGCCGGATTTGCGCGGCGCACTTCCTACTATTCAAAAACAACACTACGCAGCAATCACCAACCCCGCAGAGGTTGGCGGCCTCCTGCGTGCCATTGACGGCTACAAGGGCGGATTTGTCACCCTGTGCGCCCTGAAGCTCGCCCCGCTCTTTTTCCTTCGTCCTGGCGAACTACGGCAAGCGGAGTGGTCCGAAATCGATCTAGACCGGGCGGAGTGGAATGTTCCTGTGGAACGGCTCAAGCTCCGAACAACCGAAAAGGTCAGACGCAAAGGAGAGTTTCACCTGGTTCCCTTAGCGGAACAGGCTGTTAGCATCTTGCGAGAACTCCACGCTTTGACCGGTAGGGGTAAGTATGTCTTCCCCTCGATGCGAACCGATACCAGGCCAATGAGCGATAACACTGTTAACGCGGCATTGCGGCGGCTGGGGTACGATACCAAGACGGAGATGACCGGACACGGTTTCCGAGCAATGGCCCGAACCATCCTTGACGAAGTGCTGCACATCCGCCCGGAGATTGTTGAACACCAACTTGCGCATACTGTGCGCGATCCTCTTGGCCGCGCCTACAACCGGACTACGCACCTACCCGAGCGTCGAAAGATGATGCAAGCCTGGGCCGATTACCTGGACGGGCTCAGAGACGGCAAGGCGGATAAGATTGTTCCGATCCGGAGAGCGGCGGGTTAAACCGGTTTCAATTTCAGGGTGATAGACTGATCATCGAAAAGCGGCAACCCTTGGCCGCCTGCACCCTGATCTTTGCGAGGGACGCCCCGAGAAGGGAGGGTGTGCGATGGAGGGAGATATTTGGTTTGAACCGTTACGAAAAGACTACTTCCAACTATTTGCCCGCGACTGGATAAAAGCCAATCCCATTGTCCCAATCAGAAGAATTTCATTACACCGGTACCACTCGAAATGGACCGATGCTTTCCACAGAAAAGACCCAACTGTCAGAAAGCCGCTATATGTCGTTGTTTTTGAAATTTCTGGTTTAAAGTGGCCCGAAAAAAAAACATCTTCATGTCCGGGACCACCGGTTCTCGCTGGGCATACATGGGAGAATTTTCTTGATCAGTGCGACAATGTTCCAGGTCGGCGACCGCACGTCAAGAGCCCGTTTATTCATTCAGAATTCAAAAGGATTTACCACCAGCAATGGAAGATGCCCCACAAGCCGCCAAGAGAAGATTTCCATCAGGAGTGGCGATTCATAGCGGTTAGTTCGGACAAGGAGCTACCTGATTACGTTGATTGTGAAGAATCTCGATGGGTTTATGAAAGCTGCCCCTGCCCCACAGAATGGTTGAATCGACAGTATTTGACCGCAAAGGAGGGATTATTATTGCTGGCCGGGTTAAATCCAAAAGAACAGCGCGGGATTGATTGGACACCTTCTGGTGACCATTACTGCACTCTGCATCAAGTTGAGAGTCTGAATTTTAAGGCAGATCAATACCTGGGTTATTCCCTGTACAGCAAGGAGCAACTCGAAACTGAGAAAAAGCGGGTTCATGCAGAAGCCGAAAAGACACATAGGGAGTTGTCTGGAACCTTCCCTGACAATCCAACAATTGCGGAGTGCCGGGACAATGAGGCTTACAATACTTGCAAGTTCCTTCTTGAATTTTATGCCGAATGCGAGAAGTTGCTGGACACCTTCATTACTTGCTGGCTAGACACACCTCGCAGTCTGGACGAAACAAAGATCGAAACTGGATATTTTATAAAGTGGGCACGTGAAAACGAGTTGCATACACAAGTGCCATGGTGGGCGCAAGCTGAAGCGTTAGGGCTGATATCGGATGGTGTTTTGAAGAGTTCAGGAAAGAACAGCAAGCTAAAACAAAAACCACCGATAAACGACACCGAGAATAAAGGCGGCAGACTACCAGAGCCATTTCGGATAGCCTTGATATGTTTCTGCACCTCATTGGTTGAGTCTGGCGAGGATGATCTATTGAAACCGGGCCGTCTTAATGCCTTCATGATCCGCTTTCGGCGAGCGGTCCTGGACGGCAAGTACCATGACCCGTTCATTGCGGTACTCATCGAGAATGTCAGCCAGTCAGGCACCGTCTGGCGCATTACCATGCATGACTGGAAAGGTGAACCACTCAAACCCAAAACCGGTGCTGCCGTGTCCAAATTCCTAACCGAGTGGCGCAAGGGAAGTAAAACCTTCGCCGACATGTCCAAATTCCTGACCGAATGGCGCAAGGGAAGTAACACCGTCGCCGACGTATCAAAATTCCTGACCGAATGGCGTAAGAGAAAAAAAGCCATCCCCGCCTGATTTTCCATTCCTAAACTCGGGGTTTCGCAATTCCAGAACTCCGAGTTTAGGAATTTGCACCGCATATGGTCGCCTAAAAGTTCATCAATCCCGGATGGACGCAACCTTTAGAGGCGACATATGACAAAAACCACCCCCTCCCCTTTTCAAGGCCAAGAACCAACACCCCAAATTCCCGCAACCGGATTCGTCCGCTTGAGTCAAATTATCGGAGACCCGAAAAGGGGCATTCCTCCAATCATCCCCGTTGTCAATCAGCTTTGAAAAATGACCCCGTTTCAGCGTCCAAAAATGACCCCCTAAAAATCAAAAAAATGGTCGTTCTCTCCGCCTTTGTGCATCGGGCCAGTGCAG
>Ga0074195_1002011_pt1 | contig 24946 bp, 34 predicted proteins | sample EPASupsiteHSE623_FD_64525 | JGI IMG/M metagenome (GOLD analysis project Ga0074195, IMG submission 64525) | Bioremediated contaminated groundwater from EPA Superfund site, New Mexico - Sample HSE6-23 | ecosystem: Environmental > Aquatic > Deep subsurface > Groundwater > Contaminated ... | reverse complement strand
CCCACCCCACCTTTTAATTTTAAATGTGATTCTCATGTCATGGAAACTCTACGAAGGTGATTGTTTTGATTACCTCCCACTCATTGAAGACAAATCCATTGACATGATACTTTGTGATCTTCCTTATGGTACTACTGCTTGTAAATGGGATTCAATACTCCCCTTAGAACCTCTTTGGGATGAATATAAAAGAATTATAAAGAGGGGGGGGCAATCGTACTTACGGCTTCTCAACCATTTACTACTAAATTAATCAGTTCTAACTATGACATGTTTAGATATGAGTGGATTTGGGAAAAAACAATTTCAACTGGTTTTTTAAATGCTAATAGAATGCCTTTGAAGATTCATGAAAACATTTTAATATTTTATAATGAACTTCCTGTTTATAATCCTAAAATGGGTGAAGGAAAACCATTTAAAAAGGGATATTCTGATAATGATCGGTGTGTTTTATACGGTTCACATCGTGGAGATTATATAAAAATTAATGAGGGAACTCGTTATCCTAATTCAATCATTAAATTTAAGAGAGATACTGGTTTACATCCTACTCAAAAACCAGTAGCACTCTTTGAATACCTTATTAAAACCTATACTAATGAGAATGAACTTGTACTTGATAATTGTGCTGGTAGTGGTACTACCGGCGTTGCTTGTGAAAACCTTAACCGGAACAGTATTTTAATGGAACAGGAACCGGAATACTGCCAGATAATCAAGGATAGAATGGCAACGGCCCACGAGTTAAAGCTTGAACAACGGAAACAAACCAGCTTACAAGCATTTAAAGGGCAACAGACTTTAATAACTCCTGCAAAGTGATTATAATGACACTCTTATCTAAAATAGCCTATTCCATAAGGGCATTAATCATTTTTATAATCGTTTCTTACTTCATTGTACTTGTTTACAATCTTGGACATTACTGAAAAACATAATTGGAGGAATTGAGAACATGATAGCAACAATGTATGTATTGATAATGGCAGCCATAGCTGGAGCTTTTCTCCAAGTCTGGCAGATGGATGGATATAAAATAGGAATATTCCTTGTTAATGGTGTGCTCCAGATAGGAGTAATCATGTCATTTATCACAGGAATAGGCGGCGCAGTCTTAGCTTTAATGACTGGTTTGATTCCAGTGACTGGGGACATAGTAACTGATTCATTGATAGTCTTCTTCACAGCATTCATGATACCATTTGCAATAGACCGGTTCGTGACTAAAAGCCCTATCGGTACAACTGAAGTATCTGCCTGAGAATAAGATTGAAAGACCCCTCCCAGATGTAGCCTGAGAGGAGTGATACTATTATGGACAAGCATAGCCAAATACTTACCGATTCAAGCCACAAGCAAGATGATACTATGGAAACAAGAATGGAGGGCACAAACACTACTTCCGGCCATGACCCATGTAAACATGAAGATGTTCACCGAGACCATGAGCACCGTATAACTATCCTAGAAAGCACTACCAAACAACAAGGGAAGGATATTAAAAAACTAGACTTAGGACTATGGGAAATGCTGAACACGATTGATGGTAAAGTGGATGACATTGCGATCGGACTTGCAAAAATAGGGATCATCAATGGGAATCAAGACACCGATATTGAATGCATAAAACAAGAAATGAAAGACGGTAAAAAGGAAAAAAAAGAAGAAAAAAGGGATAAAAAACAAAGCCGGAGAACGTTAAGAGATTTATTCCTAGGTGGACTCATCACATTCTTTTTCCTAGTTTTAGCTAGTTATGCAGTACCTTCTCTTTTAAGATATGTACATCTTTAAATTAAGGATTTGAATCACATGTCCCCTCAACCAGAACACTTAAACGGCAATACTGATGAGGAACTGGTCCAGAAAAAGGAAAAGGCCATAGACAGAACAGAACACAGGCGGGACATTCAACATGCCATCACAGATGGCAGGTCAGATGATTCATATACAGACGGCCAACGACTAACCAGAATAGAAAAGAAGATAAGGGAAGCCGAAGGCGTAGTTGATGATTTGGCCTCTGAATCTCTACAATTAGCCCGTAGAGTTGTCAACCTTGGAAGAGATGTTAATAAGGAAGAGCAACGGTTAATTGATTTCAACAGCCGTATAAGTCGTATGGAAGATAAGACTGAGGATGATGAGAGGGAAGAATCTAAGGAAGATATGAAGTCCAATCGAATACTGGATAGGAAAATATCAGTTACTCAAGCCTCTCTCCTTATAATTGTCTCCATAATTGCTATTATAATTTCAATAATTTTATAGAAGTAATACTTTTACTATTTTTGAGGAAACAATTAACCCGGGATTTTATGGAGTTAAGCCGTTTCCATTCTCCTTTTGTAATACTTTTTTATAAATTATATAAGTAAAGACAGGACGCTACCTTAAAGCTAAAAAGAAGAAACTTTCCACGCATTTGTTTTAAAAAGAAGCCATGAAAGTCAAGGGATGCCATAAATGGATCAATATCTCTACAGCTGTAAGTGTGGTGTAAGGATCTATTCTCCAAAATTAATTTTTAACATGTGCCCCGTCTGTTCATTTAACATGGAAGTAAAGACAGTCTCTAGAAGCTATGACAGGAATCAGGATAAATAAAAAGAGTGGGTTCTGATGTCTTTAGATTGTAAAAAAGGCTCCATTGTAGGCGGGTTTGATTGGTGTAATAAAAAGGGACATTCTAATTGTAGTGGATCCTCATGTAAACATTTTGAAGAAGACCCACTTTATATTAATGATTAATTCTTAAGGGCTGGGCCCCATTAGGGGATAAGTGAACAGGGTGAAAACCGGTAAGTAGCTTTTAGTAACTAAAAGGGAGCATGCAAATACCCTCAGCCCACCGCTTACTCCATTATTATGAAACAATTCAGGTGATTAAAATGAAATTAACCGACCTATAATTAAAGGTCGATAAACTCCAGTGGCTCAGTGGCTATTCACAAACTGCAATGCACTATGTGAAAAAACCATAAACCAATAGGAGCTGATTAAATTAAGCCAAAATACGTTTTATTCTATCTCATTCTACTCATAACAATAGGAATGGGAACAGTTAACGCAGTAGATACGGTAACACATTACGCACAACCCTCAGGATACTACTACGGAGAATCAGGAACACACACCTGGATTGATTGGTGCCCTCTTTGTGGAGCTCATGACTGTTTATCATGGAACCCGAAAGATGCACGTCCTGGAGAATGGACCTGTCTTGAATGTGATGGGGACTTTGATGGAACCAATGGATATGATAAGTCAGGTAAAGGAGCACGTGGACAACTTGAAAGATACTACGAACCAGAACCAACAGTTTCCAAAACAGAAACAGTTCAACCAGCACCACTCACACCTTTACAGATAGCCCACCAGGTATTCAGAAACAACTCAATACTTTAAAGTGATCCTATGAAAGGCCGTAAGAAGGGACGCAGATGCATTTGTTGCGGTCACACCCTATTTTTTTGTACAATAAAGAAGGAATGGTATTGTCCAAAGTGTGGAGATATAGATGAAAAACTCCAAACCAATCACTAATAAAACCGTGTACAACCCCTATTCTAAAGAGAAATCATTCCAAGTATTCCATGAAGTCACACCGGACGACCAACAAGTGATGAGGGAATATTTAGAAAGGACTCATCATGAAAATAGAATATAAATTATTAACATTTACAACCCTTTACAGTGTAAACCTTTACACATCCTTTACACTTTACAAACTGTAAACCTTTACAATCAGTGATTTTTATGCCCCCACGATCAGCCGTCGAACGGTCCCCTAACCGTAAAGAAATAGATAAAAGGTTACTTAGGGGAGACACCCCTAGAGCGGTGTCTATTTGGCTAGAAGGTAAAAAGAAAAATCCAGAATCAATTAGTCACACTGCCATTAACAACTACAGGAAAAAGCACCTCAATGTCAACAAAGAAGCTGTTAAAAAATATCAGAATAAGAAGACTAAAGAGTTGAAAGATGAGGCTGTTGATAAAGTAGTAAGTGACCTGGATGCCTTGGATGAAATCATTGATGAGGGCCGAAAAATAAAACTTGAAATTGATAAAGTTTATCCGGATGAGGACACTGGAGTCACTGACCTTGACATTGAGAAGGTGAAAATCCAGGGTAAGACCCTGGTGATCCGGGCTGCAAAAGTAAAGCATGACATCACCAAGGACGATCCAGAACCTATTAACTTGAATTTTAATTTTAATGAAGACCCTGCATTACTTCAGGACCCTAAATATTTAGCTGCAAAACGTAAAGCCATGGATGAATATTATGCCAGTCAGCATTAAAAGGAGTAACTTAGAAGCTCCCATGGACCTATGGGATTATTCTAAGATAGCCAGCCATGGACTCTGGGAACCTGTACCTCATATTAATCTTATTATTGAATTGTTACATTACTGCCTAAACGGTCAGATTGAAAACTTAGATATTGCTTTAGCTCCACGGCTTGGTAAGTCCATGGAGATTAGTGAAATATTCCCGTCTTATGTCCTTGGAACCCGACCTTATGCAAAGATAATACTAGTTAGTTACAGCGATAGTCTGGCCAGAGGGTTTGGAAGTAAAGCAAAAGACAACCTGGAAGAATTTGGATACCTATTCCAAAACAGACCACAATTAAGCCCGGACACCAAAGCAAAGAACTATTTTAAAATAAGGAATAATACTGGAGAGTTCTTCTGTTCTGGGAGTTCTGGAAGTGTTTTAGGCCATGGTGGTCATTTCATAATCATAGACGACCCTACCAAGAACATTGAAGAAGCACGTTCTGAGAGACATCAAGAGAAACTTATAGACTTATTCGATACCACCATTAGCACACGTAAAGAGAAAGACCCATATACAGGACAGAATGCGGTTACTATTGTTATTCATCAACGGTTAGATCAGAATGATTTAACTGGAATCATACTTCAAAACCGTGAATGGATCACGGCTGAAGAAGCTTTACCAAGATTAAGGAACGGAGAGAAATTAGGCCATATATGGGTATATCTAAGACTCGCAGAACTGGCAGAAGAAAACGACATCCTTGGAAGGAAACCTGGAGAGGCTTTATGGCCTGAGAAGAGGAATGAAAAAGAACTTCAACAGATCCAGAAAGACATTGGAGAATATAAGTTCAATGCTATCCATCAACAGGACCCGAAACCAAGAGAAGGAAAATTCTTTAAAGAAGATTATTTTGAGATTATTGATGTTTTACCAAATAATATTATCCAAGAGATACAATGGGCCGACCTGGCAGGCACTAAGTATCCTGAAAACACCCCCATAAGTTTAAGAGGTGCATCAACAGCCCTTTTAAGATTAGCATTAACCCAAGACAGACGTTTACTTATAACTTATATGGATGAGTTCTGGGAAGAAGATGACATTGTAATGACTAACATTCTTAATAGTGCCAAACTTGGAGGGAAGAAGGTCAAATATTGCATACCTCAAGACCCGGGTCAGGCTGGTAAAGGTCAAGTTAAACAGTATAGTATCCAAATGCCAGGCTATAATTTTGATGGAATCATTGAATCAGGAAGTAAGGAAGACCGGGCAGAAGCCCCGGCAAATTGGGCGAAAGTTAATAAAATTTATATTTACAGTAAAGCTCCAGGAGTTCACATGTTAGCCGAACATGGGTCCAATGAAGAAGCTGTTAAAAGATTTATTAATGTATGTAGTAAATTCCCGGGGCACATGCACAAAGATTTCGTGGATTCATTTAGTGGATCATTCAGTGAACTTGAAATACCAGAAGACACGCCTGAGAAGATACCATTCATGCCCGGCCTTGGAAGCTCAAGGGCTTTAAATTAATTCTTTTAAATAATTAAGGAGTAACTGATTAAATGCCAAACAACCAGATGAAATTACCATTCATGAGTTCTGACCCCGTGGATAAGGTCTTAAAGTATGCTCAGGGAGTTGACCCCTACTTTGGACTTACCAGTTACAAATTAATGAAAGCCTTCCCAATCGCCTCAGATTATGAATTACTCCTCCACTACCTCCGAGGGGCCGCCGGGCCATTCGTAGATATCAAGAGACATGTGGAGATAGGTGTGGGTTGGAATGTTAAGCCTGTTGGTTTTGAAAGTGATGAGGACGGGGCCGCTGCCAAAAAGGTCGTGGATGAAACTTTCAAGAAGATAAAGTTTGAAAAGACCATGAAACAGCTTTCAGCCTTCTACAGAGTATTAGGGCGGGCTGCAATGGTTGATTCTTACAGCCTTGATGGTTCTTACTATTACAATAAACAGGAGAAAATCAAAGGCATTGATATTATAAACCCAATCACCTTAGACCCTGAGAGTGTTGAAAAGGTCATGGCAGATACCACCGGAACCGCAAAATATAAACAACTTTCCAATAGCTTAACCGGTTCCTTTAAGGCTGTGGAACTAGAACAGGAACGGGTGACATTTGTAACTAATAATGAGTTCAGTGACAATAGTCCGGTGGGGAATAGTGACTTACAACCTGCATTAAAAGACCTCCGAACCATAGCACAATTCCCCGGATACAGGGATGAAATGGCAGCATTATATAGTACCATGCTCCTTGTTATAGAGAACAGTGCGGAGGCCATAGCAGCCACAGAATACGGTGAAAAGATTAAGAAGTCGGCAACAGAAGCCCAAAACCTTTTAGATGACACGGCTGAATTTTACAGAGCTCAGAAAGGAAAAGGTAATATTGTTTCAATATTCGACTGGCAGAAAGTAATCCCTATCTCATTTGCAGGTAAAGAAGTTAAGATTGCCGAACTAGAAAAGGCCACGATTGAATCCATAGCCCGGAACTTCAAAGTACCACTACCATTATTATCATTACACGACATCCCGAATAGGGAGACTTTAAACACCGTTACCGATGTATTCCTGCAACAAATAGGCAATGGAGCACGGAAAGAAGTTTACACGCCGATAATTGAAGAGAAAGCTGCAAAGGTTTTAGAGATTGAAGGTATCACAGAAGGAAGGATGGAAGTACAATATAATCCATTCTTACCGAAAGACCTCTTGAAAGTAGCCCAAATATTAGGTGCCATCTGGCCAACAGGAGCTATAAGTTCACCTGAGATAAGGGAACAGATAGACCTTCCAAGTGAGATGAACATGGGAGGGGATGAATGGAAGGACCGTAACGTCCTACCTCAGAACCAGACATACCAATCTAACCTTACCCAGTTCCAACCATCACAAACACCAACCCAAACCAAGACCATTGATAAGGACTGGGAAATGCTTAAAAAGACCATGCTACATCAAGGAATGATTAAGCAGGTGTCCTGATACCATGGCTGAATTTGTAATATCTGAAAACCATTTGAAGAAAATGGCCAAAGAAGCCGGTTTACTCTCCAAGGCCCTTACCGATGAACCCACTTTCAAAGTTGATAAAGACATAGGTGAAGATGTTAAGACAATACCTAAAGGTGAAAAGGATTACCGGGCAGCGTTATTATTAGCATTGGCAGCGATATTTCCTACGATTGCAGTAATAGCCCAAAGTAAGGACTCGATGGATGTTAAATTAACTAAGATGGATAAAGAGTTAGCAAGTTTCAGGGGCGAAGCTGCAAAACAAGCTGAAAAAACCATCCCCACTGTTTTTGAGAAAGGAGTTAAAGATGCCAATAAAACCCTCAGAGGTATAGATAAAACTGTTCAAACAGTGTTCGGGGATAAGGCTCGGTCATTAATAATACAAGAGCAACAAGTAAACAACATAACAGACATTTCTAATTACATACGTGGCCGCATCATTCAAGGATTAAACATCAATGAAATCAAAGGTATTTATAAGGCTGAAAGTAACTTTGATTTTATTAACAGTGCCTTCAATATTGGTCAGAACCGGTTAGATGTTACCGGGATGTTTGGTTATATTGAAAGTGAAAAACAGGGTTATTTATCATCATTACTTGAAGGCGAAATGATATTGGGCCCATTAGAAGCTGACTGGGCGACTGTGGGAGATAATAACGTCTGTGACTATTGTGGGGAAAAGGACGGCGAAACATTCTTAATCAGCGAATGGCCTGAACCTCATGATGTTCCATTCCCTGACAGGTGTTGGATGGAAAATGTAAGATTAGAAGGAACGTGATTACATGGCTAAAAAGAAGCTTGAAAAGGATATTTTAAAACATTCAGATGAAGGCAATCTGGAAAAAGCAAATGAGTTACTGGAAGAGTACACGAACCGAGAAGATACAACTGATAAAGAAATTGAAGAAGTGATAAAGAAGGCGCTGATTAAAGCTCAGAAACCAGAGAATCCTTAATCTACTTCCAATTCAACATTTAATATAACAGAAGCTTGTATATTGTATTCAATATCTTCACTTAATCCTAAATCGTCAGGGATTATAATCTTATCATCAATAAATGGTAATTCTCCCACGAATACCACTTTTCCAGTTTCAACTTCAGATATAACTGCATGCGCAACTTCATAAATTTTATTGTCTTCAATATCACATTCGAGAGATATTTCAGATACCTTTGGATAAAAATATTGAATATCAACTGGCCTGACAAATGAAGGATGATAAAGAACATTCCCTTTAACTTCGTATTCTTCTTTATCATTTCCAATAACTAATTTACAGTTCTTACCTTCGAGTAAATTATCATTCATTTAATCCCCTCTTCTGAATCATCAAGTTTAATACGACCTATGCCTGGTATTGATACATGAGTGGCACCAATTGAAGAATCAGACCATTCTATAACATCACCATCCAACTCAATTAATTTACTGATAATAAATTCCGGCTTCCCATAAGCAATACCTTTTCTTCCATTTACATACCCATAGTTAAGCACATCTTGAACTAATTTAAGAGTGCAATGGGGGCCAACAATTTTAAAAGAATCGTCTTTCATTCAATCACACCATTTATTTTAAAATATTTTCCAATACTCCAGTCATAGTAGCCCAATTGGAAAATCTAATAGCCAAATCCTCATCCCTACTATCATTTATGTCATGCAATATTTTAACGTGTAGTAATTCCCAATCACAAAGCCTCATGCCCTTTAATTTTTCATTATTCATTCATCCCACCTCTTATTTAACTTCCATTTCCTAGCTAATCCTTCAGCATCTTTTTCATAAGATTCTTCAGAACTCTTCATATTAATTGGTTTACCAAACTCATCTAAAGGAGGGCCAATGATACGAATTTCACCATCTTCAGATTGAAATGCAGCATAAGGATGAGTGCCCCCAATCACAATAGATAGATCAGATGGTTCCATATTGTATTCTTCATTCAATTCCTGTATGCAATCTAAAGCATCATTGACTTGTTTGTCATAAACTAAGTTCTCTAAAATAGTTTTTAATTTAGTTTCATAATCACTCATTTAATCACCTTTCACAACATCTAAAATCATCCTCACCTTCTCCAGGTTCTAATAAATCACTACTTTCATCTTTATGATATGATACATATTGACTCATCCCTTCTCCAATTTCACGCTTATATCTCTCAATTATTTTGTTATATTTTTCCATGAACAACTCTTTTTGATAATCCAACATCACTTTTAGATGAAATATATTTGATTCGAGTGGAGGGGCAATGTAAAGCGTGACTGTGAATTTCAGAGTATCACTGATTGTTTTAGATTCTTTTATTTCATATTCTTCATTTAAACAGTTCAGAGCTGCAGTATATAACCTTCCAAACAAATCATCTTCTTCAAATTCCATCTTTAAAGATGCATTGGTCAAAAATAGACTTTTAAATAGTTTTTGTTCGTCCGTGAAACCATTAAATTTTAACATTCAATCACCCTTTATACTAACATCCATTAAATTAAAATTGTCAATGACTTTAACCCATTTACCATTTTTCCAAGACCAATGATAATTACGAATGATTCCTCCGATAAAAAAATAACCACCATCATCTTCTTTAATTTCATCTACAACTCCAATAATATCTTTTAAATTACGTGAAACCCCTTTAAAGAGAGGTAATGGTTTATTCTTGATTTGCTTTTGCATATCAATTATTGCATCTTTAGTGAAAACATTATTTCCATCACTCAAAGGAACTCTAGCAGTGATTCTTTCAACCATTCATTCCACCTTCTCAATTGTTACTTTAACCTTTTGACCTACTTCAACATCCATTAATTTTAACAACTTAACAATATTTATCCTGTGATTCGATTTGACTTCAACCGTTGCAGTTCCTGTTTGAATATTGTATCCTGCATCGTCCATCATTATTCCTCCTTTGGGATGAATAAACCAGTTTGGTTACGCCTTAACATTTCATTTTCATGTTCCAATTCACCAATTCTGCTTAAAAGTGTTTGGACTTCAACTGGAGTAATAATTGGAATACAAGCAAATAAACTATAATCTGTATTAAAAGGAGTAGATTTAGAGTGTTTTTTACAATTTATAAATCCATTTTCTTCATAATATTTAAAAATATCATCTGATAAAACTCGTGAGGCATCTTCAAACAACATAGCAATATGCTCTCTGGACAATTCTCTTTGTGAAAGATCACTTATGCTTAAAGGGATTTCTATGACTTTAAACTGTTTAAGCCATTCATTATAGAACGGGCTTGGAAAAAAGTCTTTTCTTTCTTTCAAGTTTTTATATTTCATTTGTTATCACATCCTATTTATTACCATATATTACTTTATTTTACCATTATATAACATTACCGATTATACAATTGTTCAATCCAGTTATCCAACTTATTTGGAGAACTCATCAAAATCATTGTTCACCAATGCAAAATTATAATTAAACATTTTTCATAATTCTATTCTATTTAAAACAATTCACATAATTTAAAATCCATTTTTAGAGAAATATCGCTACTTCGTTAAACCAGAATATATCGAAGTTCATTCTAAAGGAGCAACTAAGCCATGATTACCAAAACAGCCAAGTCAGACGATTACATTATCCTACCTAACCCCAATCACCCAATGTCTGACTTTAGGAATAACAATAAAAATGAGATAAACATCACAGGCAACACAAACCATGGTGCAGGAGTTAAGGCTAGACGTGGATTGCTCCGAGGTAGCGGTAAGGCTGAGGATATTGATTACTTATTTGATACTTCCAAATTCACAGAAGAAACGGCCAGGGAGTGGTTAGACAATTACAAGGAGAAAACAATCATGAAAACTGCTTTATTGAATAAAGATTTCAAATTCACCATGCCCCTCATCAAGGGATATGATGGTGATGATGGCTTTTACCATATTCAGTTTGGTTTGAGTACAACCATCAAAGACCTTCAAAATGATGAAATCAGTGATAAAGGCCTTGATGGCATGGTAGAGGAACTTAAAAAAGTTCAAATAGCCATTAACGATGGCCATAATCACAAACTGAAGGATTTAATTGGTCCAACTACCAAGGCTTGGAGGGAAGAAACTGATATGTTTGTAGACCTCCGAGTGAGGAAGATGTGGGAAGAAGAAATTAAAGACTTGATAGCATCAGGAACTCCATTAGGTGGAAGTATAGAAGGTAAAGCCACCAAGAGCATTATTTCAAAAGACAGTGGAAAACCATTAATTGACGGTGTTAAACTTTACGGAGGAGCTTTAACTGACATACCGGCAGCTTGGAATCTTAGAGGATCAGCCCGGGAAAAAACATGTTCGGGCTCATTATGTGGTCAATTGAAGAAATCATTAGGAATTAAAGATTCGGAGGTTAACAATGTGAAAAAATCCGTTATAAATGTAGAAGAAGCTTATGAATCGGTGCGAGATGATATCAATGAGGCTTTAGACAAAAAATATGGCCAGAAGATGGAAGGAGGTTGGGTTGATCGCAAGTGTTATCTCAGATACACCATGCCAGATTCAATTATAATTTCCACTTATTCTGGAGATTTATATCAAATTCCATACACCCGAGATACTACGATGGAAAATGAAGTTCAACTAAGTGACCCCGTCCCTGCAACTGATCAAATTGTAACTAAAATGATTGAGAAGTCTGCATGGACGCTTAAATCAAATAAACCAATTGGAGATGATAAATTGACAGATAAAGATAAAAGCATCCCTGAAGGGATGGATAAAGACTTCGTACAGAAAATAAAAGACGCTGGAGAAGACGGCAAAGAATTCATCAAAGGCCTATTAGGCATTGATGCAGACCCTGACCCTGATCCTGAACTTGCTAAAAACACTGGAACTTCAAATGATGACATCCTGAAACGCCTGGACACCCTGGAACAGAATGACTATAAAAAAGACAAAGTCATCAAAACCCTTAAAAAGGACATCACCAACAAAGACGAACTGATTAAATCACAGGGAGAAACCATCAAGACTCTAACAGACAAAGACACCAACAAAGAACATAAAGCCCTGGTAACTAAAGCCTTAGACCTCACTAAAACCATTGACAAAGAGACCAAAATCAAGGATGAAACCAGCCTATTCAAATCTATCGAACTTGGAGAGAATGAGGAAGATGATTCCAAATTCACCAAGGATGAAATAGAGGCCGATCCTGATGCAGTCCTAAAAACCCATATAAAAGCCCTCAAAATAGCATCCAAACATATAGCAGCCGGAGAATTACCAAACACCAATGACACCACCCTAAACACTATCAAATCCGCTGACGAAAAGAAGATGAAAGAACTAGAGAAATCCATTGAGAACATGGGTAAGACCGATGTTGAAGTTGAAGAATAATTATTTAATTTTAAAAAAATCATAGGAGATGAGAATTTATGGGATACCAGCCATCATACGGTGAAAGATTATACCGTGAAAATTACGCAGAAGCCGAAATCCACTTTTATAGATTCGTTAAAAGAGGAACCGGTGCTAAGAAACTTTTACAAGGAACTGCATCATGCACTCCTTTAGGAATAACCATAGCCTCAGAAGAAGGCCCTACTGCTGTGGGAACCCCTGATAGTTACGCAGCCAACACAATTCCAGAAGTACAGAGGAACGGATTGACCTATATTGAATTGGGTGAAACCGTGGCCGCTGAAACCCTGGTTAAATCTGACAGTGTTGGAAGGGCCGTGGCCGCATCACTACCCACTACAATAGCAACCGCTGACGCTGCTACAGTGGGCGGAACCATCTTAGACGGTGGGGATGTTGGTGACATTGTAAGAATAGACATGGATAGGAGAGTGTAAATATGGGAATGGTGCCGGACAGCGCATTTAACTATTACAAAATGAAATTGCTGCAGAAAGCCAAAACATCATTAGTTGGTCCTTTAGCAGTGGCAAAATCTGATGACATCCCTAAAGGGAGTCAACAGATAACTAGGGATGAAATAAACGCCTTGAAAGGTAAGGCCATGAGGGGTAAGAAAGGCCAGCCTGTTCCAAGAGAAACCCCTGACTTAACCCGGAAAACAACCTACATACCTGAGCACATCCACGGGTTCGCCCTCCACAGGAAAGATATAGAAGCGCTACAACTTGCAGGAAATGTATTGCCCACCGCCGGTTCAAATGCTAGTAACCGGGCGGTCCTGGAATCTGTTGAAGACATGATCTTCAATGGAATAGATGAACTTAACATCAAAGGGATCTACGCAGACGCAGGTAAAAGTTACACCGTAACTGATAATTACGAATGGAACTCCACCAATGGAAACCCACTCAATGATGTTGTCGGAATGATGGGTGAACTAACCGAGGATGGACTTTATGGGGATGCTGAAAAACGTTTAATCCTAAGCCCTAAGGCTTACTGGGCCGCACATAAAACCATGCCTAACAGTAGCTTATCTTTCATATCCCAGATTGCCCTCTTATTCAAGAACGGAATGAATGATATACTCCAAGCACCCGCAACCGCCAACGGTGGAGCAACCATTATACCTGAAGATGCCGGGGTGCTCGCCGCATTCGATCAGGAAGTTGCTGAAAGGTATGTTGAAGAAGAAATCAACCTCAGACAATACGCTGAAACCGAAAACCAGACCTTCCCATTCAACGTTGTCACCTACCAGAGCCTTGACATCCACGATGTTAACGGATTTGTTAAACTGGACAACCTGATAGAAGCTTCCGTATAAACCCAAGGGATTTTATTTTTCATCCCTTCTATTTTTCCCTTTTTTTAAATAAAAGGAGGACATGAACTATGTCAAAAAATAAGAATGATACTAAAGTTAACACAGAAGAAACACTCCCAAACTCAATTCCAGAAATAGAAAACATGGAACTGCGTTTACGGAGTAAAAAGATGAATATACACCTAGACGGTGAAACCAAGAAGATTAAAGACATCAGGTGTAAAGCCTGTGGCACTAAATTAAGAGTCAAACCCGAAGATTTCATGAAAGTAGGTGTTCCACCTAAGATGTTTGAATGCCCTAAATCAGACTGTGAAGTCCTTAATAAAGTTATAGTCAGTTATGACACTCCACCCGAAGAGTACGGAGAGGCTGAAATCATAATCAAAATGAAAGGCTTCGCATGGGAATCTCTCCACCCTGGGCAACTATCACCGAAACACATTAAGAAATGGTTAGAAGCTGAAAATGAGAAGATTGTGATAAACAAAAGCAACATCCTTAGGAGAGAAGAACAGGTACAAGTCAGGGCATTGAACTTAATATTAAACCCTAAAAAGTGATTGGAGGTTTTAAAAATGACCTATGATAACCTTTGCACGGCCACTGATGTATCTAGTGAGGGCCAATTCACTGACGATCTAGACACCCAGATTGAATATCGCATCCCGGGGGCTACTATTGAAGTGTACCGAGACAGTGAACAAACCACCACACCAACAGATGAAACCATTCTATACTATATGAAGATGGCCTGCATCTATAATGTACTATCATGGCTGGAGAGAAAGGGACTCATAGAATCATTAACTAGTAACGTAACCAGCTATAAGGATGGGGATTTTAATGTAACCTTCAAAGCGGGGGAAAATAAAGACGAACCTCAAACCTATGAAGAATACTACTCTTCATACATAGCACAAATCAAACCTTCCATGCCGGTAGGTGCTAGAGCCAGGAGATGGCATCATTGAAGGCTCAGTTCAATTCATTCATAAACAAGTATGGTCATGACGTCACCATTACTTGCAGAACTCCAGAGCTAGATGAGGAAGGTGAGGAAGTCCTTGATGATCGAGATAATAATATATTCACTGAAACCACCGTGACCACCAAGGCCCGGATAAGAATCATGGATGGCAGCGAAAAGATGGTCAATAATGGAATACTCCAAGCAAATGACGGTAAAGGACTTTTCAGACTTGAAGACGCCGACAATCTCAGTGAAAACAATGAACTAGATTACACCCTCCAAGGTGTATCTTATCATTTCCAGATGTTGAAACCAATCCCTAAAGAAACCCATATTGAAGTACAACTGAAACGCAGGGAGATCTGATCATGGGTTGGATAAAGTTCAAAGTGGATAAGGCGGAAGTCCAATCCTGGTTAGATGAGACACGATCCGGACTAAGAGAACAGTTCCATTATATGGTCCAGAACATTCTCAATACTTATATGCTCATAGCTTCCGTCTTAGCTCCAGAGAAAAGCAGCGAACTAAGACAGAGCACCACCTACGACATGGAAAGTGAGTTCGCAGGAATAGTCTGGGCCATGGCTAAACACTTTGCATGGATTATATTAGGTCGTGGTGAAGTTGTACCTGTGAATAAGAAAGCTTTATACTGGCCTGAATTAAGCCATCCTGTAATGAGGTCAGGCCCTACAACCCCTAATGATTACATGGCTGACACTGTTGACAGTGGAGAGGGAGAAGTAGAAAATATCATTGACAACTTTGGTGAATGGGTGATCTCATGAAGAAAGAGATTGAAAAGGAAATCCAATCATGGCTTAAAACCTTATCATTCACAGATGGAACTGACCTTGAAGGCATAACCTTGGTTGAAAGAGCAATCAGGGGACATAAAGATAAAGGTCTAGTGGATAGGAGCGCCGTTATAGACTTTACAAAACCAATGAAGGATGTTAAAGGCAGCCTTGAAGATGTTAATCATGAAGTCACTGCCGAAGGATGGATTATCCTATGGTATCAAAAGGATGTTGAACATGCTCAGGACATGAATGATGAAGCCCCTGATATTATCGCAACTGAAATGATTAAAGACCCTGGGCTCGGAGACCGTATTATTGAAGTTGGAACCATACTTCCAACGGCTGTAATCGGAGACCGCTATGAGCTTAAAAATGTTGAAGGCGATTATTATTACACTAGTGGTGTAAGGTTTGAATATAAAGGACTGTGGATCCCACCACTCCCAGATGAAGAAGAACCAGTACCTACACCATAATTACTTTTTTTATATTAACTTTTCTAGGAGGTTTAAAAAGCCATCATGATAGTTACAACTCTATTTAATAAGATAATTTAACTTAAAAACGTGAATAAAAGCATTAAAAAAATAATTGGAGGAATAAAAAACATGACAATATCATTAGCAACCACAAATGATGTTTTAGCCTTACAGGGCCGAAATGTAGGATTATACCTTGGAGTAGAAGACACCGCAGGCGTGACACTTACTGGGGCCTGTGATGGAAGTAATAAAGAGTTCGTGATCCCGGCTGCGAATCTGCCAGTGTTCCCCTACAGAGGGGTTTCATTAGAGGCAACCAATGATGACATACTCGTCCAGGTTGTCACCTCGGGAGTAGGGGCAACCGTAACCACAACTGAATATGATGCAACCACAGGAACCATAACCTTAACCAACGCCCCTGCATTATCAACAACCAGCACACCTGTAATAGTTAAAGCGTACTTTGTAAGAGAATTTAGACCCATAATCCAACAGAACGTAAAGGTTGAAGTAAAACAAGACAGTAAAACCTATGAAGAGCTAGAAGAAGAAGTTAAGTTCACCAGTTTTGGAGCCATGGAAATATCAATGACACAAGATGAACTCATAGGAAACCTGGATACATTAATTGAAGTCTGCTTTGAAGACTACGATGGAACAGAAACCCCCTCTGTTGATGTGGATGTCCATCAGATGGTCTCCGAACCAAAGACAATGTGGGCCTATGTGCTGTATAAACGTGGAGACACGGTCCTGGGACGTATGTACCTAAGAGAAATAAGGGCAACCATGAAATCTTTAACCGACGTTAAAGCTGGAGACAATGCTCAGTTCGCCCTGGACATTACCTGCGCTAAGGTTCCATTAATAGTGACCCCGGTTGAAACCTAAAACCCAAAATCTTTCCCTTTTTTATTTTTCTTTTAAATTAAAATATCCACTAAACAAAGTGAGGTGCAAATGCACATGAATAGATTAAACTTTAGAAAACCAGAAACTTTTAAAACTCCAGACGGTCAGGAATGGATTATAAATCCTTTGAAAGTTAAAGATATGAGATACGTGGCACAATTCACTAAGCTACATGGGGAATATACTGAATTAAGGAAGGCCGGGAAATTCGATGAAGCTAACAACCTATTGTATGGTAATGTAGACAATGAAGAAGATGATCCCGAAAATGAGAAATCAATGGTAGGTTTCAGTAATAAGATGGTTGATTTAGCGGTTAAGAATATTAAAACTGGAGACAAATTTCCTGAAGAATATAGGCTTGGAGAGGAGTTACTTTCATTATGTGCCAAAATTGTTGAGATTACCACAAATCCAAACCCTAAAGCAGCTAAAGCAGTAAAGGAGCTCATGAGTGAAGATGGCCCTTTTCCGTTGAAAGATTCCTCAGACAAACCCGTGCCAACGTCTATGCCCTCGAAAAAATCACGAAAAAAACGGAAGAAGAAATCCTAAACATGGATTATCCCCATTTCTTAGAACGGATTGAATACTATAACAAACCTGATGAGTTTGTGGATAATGGCTCTGGTGAATGTGTTGTAGATGCGGAGGCCATGATTGAAGAAGAAATGAAAGCAAACCAAGAACTTATAGAAAAGAATAGAGCTAAAAAGAAATGATTGTATAAATCATTTCTCTATTTTATTAAGTAAATGTAATTGTTTTTTTATAGATGGCTTTGGAATCATCAGAAGTGTCTGATCTAGAATCAAAAACTAATATAGTAACTTTTGAAGGTGCTGAGTCTAAATATTCCTTAGAATTAATTTTATATGTTTTCCCACTTTGCGCAGCATTTATGTTCCATGTAATAGGATCTCTTTTCAGAACTTTACCTGATGAATCATACCATATTGTAACCATTTGAAGGTAGTTAAAGTTTTTAGCAGGAGTTAATTCTGCGGTAAATATGAAAGAAGTATTTGATCCATCTGCATACATAATTTCATCATTTGTAATAGAAATTAAGTTTCCCGAATTATTATTTCCACTTACTAAATAAGCCCCACCCAAAAAGACGAATAGTGCTGCAATAGAAACTAAACAAATTCCTAAAACCTTGATTCCATCACTCTGACTTTTCCACACCTTTAATAATCCTTTTTTATTAATTTTATTCTCTTTATTTTCCTGATTAGGGTCAGCATTGTTTAGAGATTCCACGTATCGTAATTTTCCCCCGCATTCACATTCTTCTGTGAAATCGCCAGGAGTTTCTCCATTTTGGAGTTGATAATATCTTCCACATTTATTACAAACAAGATAACCCATCCAATCCCCTCCTTTAAATTATGCATATTTTTATTTTAATTAGTATTTAATTTTTTGTTTATTATTTAGTAAAACGTAGTAGAATGTCTTTTATTTTATTATACTTAGGATGTGATTCTCATTAGCGATAAAAGCTTAGGAATTAGTGTCACTGGTGACATTGACGATATATCAGCTAAACTTGATGCGGTAGCATCTCAATTAGATGGTCTAGCTGATCAGACAATTGAATTGATGATCAATACTGACACAGCTTCCCTATCTGAAGTGGCAACTGTCTCTGATGAGGTGGCTTCAGAACTTGAATCAGTGAGTGAATCTGCAGAAAGTGTTGGAAGTGGTATAGAAGGTATTGATTCATCTTCCTTAAATGAAGCTGCAGCACATGCAAACGCATTAGGAAATGATCTAGGAAGCACGGCTACTGAAGCGAATAATGCGTCAACTGAAATAGATTCTGCTGCAGAATCAACTGATGCCTTTACAGCGGCAGCCGGGGCCGTCGTGGCTTTAGGTCTCAGTGCTGTTTTTATAGATGCTGCTAATGCTGCAGGGTATTATGAAGATAGTTGGGGGCGTGTTGGTTTAGCAATGGAAACTGGGGCGGACAATGCTGAATCTGATTGGGGAACTGCTGTTAAAGAAATGACTAGCGTTACTGGCAGGAGTGCATCAGAAGCTAGAGATTTCCTAATTAGTATGGGAACCGCAGGAATAACGAGTAGTGATTTATTAGAAACTAGCTTTGAAAATATCGCTGCAACCGCATATAGAACTGGTAGTAGCATAGAGGCGGTTTCAAACAAGTTTAAAGTAATGGTGAGCACTGGAGCCATACGGCCCCAGTCTTTGATTCAGTTAGGAATAACCACAGGAGATGTTTACGAAGCCACCGGCTTGACGATGGACGAGTTCCGAGAGAAATTCAAAAACGCTACCGAAACCCAAAGGGCCGAAATGCTAAATTCTATAATGGCAGTTAATGATTCTAAAGCTGCAAATGAAGAATATAAAACAAGCTGGCAGCATTTAATTGACATAATGGGGAGGGCCTGGGGATATTTGAATCGTGTTTTTGGAGGATTAATTCTCCCTATTGCTATTCCTGCAATGGAAGCTTTAGCTAATGCAATAAATGGTGTTGCCGGATGGATGTCTAGTTTAGATCCTGTGAGTAAGGGAGTATTAACTGGGGTGGTTGCTCTTGTAGCAGGGTTCACATTCCTTGTAGGAACATTGGGTACTTTGAAATTCATTTTGGACACTTTAAAAATTAGTTGGGCGTTGAATTTACTTGGAATCAATACTTCAACATTAGCAGCCGATGCCCATATTATTGCCACTAATGCCCAGATATTAGCTCAGCGTCTTCTTAATGTGGAGATGTGGGCCTCCGCTGCAGCTTATGCTAAGGACCTTGTTGTTAAAGGTGCAGGAATAGCTTTAACATACGCACAAGCCGCAGCCACGGAGGTTGCGGCAGCAGCCCAATGGTTATTAAATACTGCCTTTTTTGCTAACCCAATTGGTCTAACTATCCTTGCGGTAACTGCTTTGGTGGCGGGATTAGTCTTATTATATCAGAATAATGAACAGGTCAGGGCAAGTATTGACGGATTATGGGCTTCTATACAAGGATTTGGGGCATACTTAGCAGATACATTCATAACTGCACTTAATTCTCCAATCGTTGCCCTTGACGAATTTATTGATGATATTAAAAGTTTTGGGGCGGACTTATACGAATCTGGAAAGAATTGGATCAATGATCTAACCAGAGGTATCTCTGACAGCATCCCTGATCTTGATGATGTATTGCAAAGAATAAGTGATTATTTCCCTCACAGTCCGGCTAAAACTGGACCATTATCTACGGTAACTCCTGAAAACATGAATGAGTACGGTAAATCTTTAGGAAGTGGATTACGAGAAGGATTCAGAAGCGGTCTAAATTTAGAAGACCCAAACACCATGAGCATCACAAATATGCTGGCAGGGATAGGCAACCCATACGATGTACTCGTAAACACGTCTAATCAGAGGGCCGTTGTATCTACTCAAGAAGCCGAGGCTAAGATTAGACAGGCCCGAGCCGACGGAGTTGCTAAAACATTTGAAGACTTAAACAACCTTGACAAAAAAACCTATGCAACTTATGACAGTATGGCTGCCAGTGCAATGTCGGCCGGCGAACGAATGCAGTATAGTATGGAAATATCAGCCCACAACAGCGCCGCCGCATGGGAAAATGCAATGGCCAGAGTGGCCGGTTCTTTCTCGGCTTTGTCTAGTATGTTTGGAGATATGGGTATTTCTATGCCTAAATCAACATATTCCACGGCAGAACTCTTAAGAATACGAAGCGATGCAATAAAAGAGAAAAAATTAGAGTTACAGCAAGCTAAAGAAAATTATAGGGCTGGAGAAGGTTCATATGCTAGTGTTTTAGCAATAAAGAAAGAACTTGAACAGTTACAGTCTTATAGTACCCTTAATCAAATAATGAAGTCTGGCCAGAGTATAGGACAAACGTTAGGCAGTGGAATAGCTTCTGGGATTTCATCAAGCACTTCTAGTATTAACAATGCTTTAGCGAATGTATCCAAGGGATTCATGGCCAACAGCCCACCAGTTGAAGGCCCATTGATGAATATCGACAAGGATGGCCTGAATATTGGTTCTATTTTTGCTGAAAATATAGGTATAGGGTTAAACCGTGCCAAAGGTGCAATTAGCGCTGGACTGAATAAGATCAGCCCTAACTTAATTGCTCCTTCTTTATCCCCTGGAGCTTCTCAGAATATCAGAGACATTAAGGTGGAATTTACTGGACCTATAACTATCCCAGAAGGCAGCGATCCTTACAAAGTAGGTAATGAGTTAGCAAGAGGAACAGGTGATGGATTGGCAGAAACATTAGGAATACAGGTTAGCAACATGGGAATATCCACAGTTGATGGTAGGAGATGAAACCATGGGAACTATGAGCGATTACACAGCATGGGTTATTGGTGGATTGACTCCAGTATTCATTATAAACGACCCTGTTATTGATCCTACTAAGAGGACTATTACAATCAACTGCCTGGCAAAAACATCACTTTCTACAGGTACGGATCCACGGCTTGAAATCCAAAGATTTGAAGACATCGCATCGGAACGGATCAGCAACACAGAACGAGAAAACGGGGGAACTCATCTCAGTGTTGGCCCCACGGACCATATTATCAGTGTTACTGATGGGACTAATACATGGTCACGATGTGCCCTTCACAAAATCCCTATAAGTTATGATGGTTTCAGTCAAGATGGAATTCCTTTCACTCTTGTAATAGAATATGAGGAAAGTGTTGCCGGTGGGTTCACTATTTACACTCCAGACCCACCAACAGGGTACCATAAATATACTAATATAGAGTTTCATGAATGGTACTATGATAGTGGAGGTGGAGTTTGGGTTAAGGCAGATGCGGCAATCTCTTCTGGAGCCTATGGTACTGAAATAGGATATATGAAGATAACCGAGGCCAGGGCTGTTAAGTCAATTACATTTTATGGATCCGCCTGTACCTTACCTGCATCAATTTATGTCACCGGGAGTATTGAGGGTAGCCGTGAATGGATTTACAGTCACGATGATAACACAAACCAACCATTCCAGGAACAGAAGTTTACTTTCGATCCGGCAACAGCACCAACAGTAATAGAAGCTTACACCACGGGCCATGAACCTAATGACAATCCAAATCATGGTGCATGGTTACAATGGGTTAGGGTGGAATTCTTATGACAGTTACTGCAAAAGCTTACGGGAAATTAAGAGAACACCTCTGGAGAGGGCTAATCAACATTGAAGATGATTATATCCGTGGGATGCTCTGTACTAATGAGTATGTTCCAAACCAAGATACTCATGACTTTAAAGATGATGTAACTCATGAGGTCAGTGGGGACGGTTATATCATTGCCGGTATGCTCCTTGAGAATATTGTACTGACTTATGATGCCCCCACAAACACTTTACAAATAGCCGCAGATGACCTTATCTGGGCTAGTTCTACAATCACAGCCAGATATTTAGTGTTATATGATGCAACACCAGCCACTAACGCAACCCGGCCCCTTATAGGATATGTTGATTTTGGCGCCGATGTAGTCAGTAGTGGGGGAAGTTTCACAGTGGAATGGACAGACGGAATAGTCCTAACTGACCCTGTAACCTAAGGAGAGTTATAACATGGTAGATGCACTTGTAACAAGCCCTACAATCGCAGGCGGAGCCGTATCAATACCAGTTCCACGAGTAACAGGCCGTGAAAAGTCTGTGAACCTTGATTTTATTGATGAAAATGGGATGACTATTAATGAACTCCACTTTGAAAGCGTGGTCCCTGGAGAGATGCCACGAGAGAAGGAAATCACAATCACCAACGGAGGTACAAGTAACGTAAACTTAACCCTTCAGTGTATTGCATCAGTAATAAATCCCCTTGGTAGTGGTCTTGACACATACCTTTCAACCTTTTTCAGTACGGATCAGATAGCTTACTCAAATACGTTAGACGTTACCGTGAATAGTTCTGGATCTCAAACTTTCTACTTGAAATATTTACCTCCAAGTACGGCCATACCTGGGGAAAAACAATGGACTTTCAACCCCCAAATAAATGACACCGAGTCAGGTGCACCTCCCGGATGGGAGAATTACAGGGACTGGTTATATTATGACTATTTCACAATCACTGGAAATGGTACAGCAGAAACAGATTACCCTATCGAAAAGACGATTCTTTATTCTGTTGGAATGATGAATACTGACTTTTCAGACCTCAGATTTGTTGATGAAAACGGAACGGAGCTTAATTATGGAATATACTCAAAGACAGACAGTGACACGGCTACATTTATAATTGAACTTCCAGTCTTACCTGCAACTCCTGACACCGCCAGGATATATGTTTACACTGGAAACCCAAATGCATTAAGTCAAAGCAACCTTAACGATGTTGTATTATTCTATGACAATTTTTCAGGTACAGTATTGGATAATGAAAAATGGATAGAGGATGCAGGAAGTATAACTCAATCTATTAACAATGGACGATTAGAAGTTACTACTGCAACGTCTTGTAGAATAGAAGGTTTAGGGAGTTGGTGCAGCAGGTTAAAAGCAGCAGCAACTTTAACTGATAAATATAGAGTAAAGGCAAATGTGGGTATAGTAAATTCTTACAGTGTAGGATTTATGGGCATAGCATTAGGAAATTCATTAGATAATACCACAGCCGCAATAAGTGGGTTTAGCAATCTAGGGGGGCAGCCCGGAGATACTTACCTCTGGAGCCAAGTTAACAATCACACACAAGCGTATGAATCGTACGGAGGGGTGCAAGAGTATAGTGTAGATGTTAAAATTGACGTAGAAGACGGCGTTGCAAAAATTTATGTTAATAATATTCTTAAATCAGAGGGAGATATTGACACCACACTCCCAGACGGATTATTTATCGTTGTAGGAGCACAACCTCCCGGATGGGGGTATTACATCCCAGGATTCCTGGACAATGTATTAATCACCAAACATATTGAAAATGAACCAACAATATCGGATCTATCTGGAACTTGGAAGTTCGTTTCTAAAAACTTGGAAATTAAGGCAGGATTATTATTTAAATCCAAATACCTCCCTGGAGTAACTCCAATTGTCAAACACAGTGTAAAGATAGGAGGTTATGTCTATGACTGATTATAACATCCTCAAAAACAGTATTATTACAAAGAGAGTCAACGAGGCGGCGACTAATTTTGAATGCTATTTACCAATCTCCGTACCTGCTCACGCCTTCCTAGAAGGGGATGAATTTGAATACAACATATATGACCTAACGCAAGATGAGTTCACAGTAGTAAAAGGGATAATAGAAGACGTTGGAAGAGATTACCAGGACCATGGACGAGTATACAAATTAGCAGGGCGGGACAAAGGCCGGTTATTTCTAAGACAACCATTTACATTGGACTGTGTGGAAACCGGGGGAACTAGTTACAATTATAATGATCTCTTAGAGTTGATCCTAGTTGATACAGATGTAGAAGTAGGCCGTGGCCAGGCCCCACTTAGATCCGATATAACAATCACTACTAACAACACCACCGATGGAACCCGGTACTGTGGACAATGGACTACCAAGCAAGACGCTTTAAATGACCTCTTCGAGTCTTACCGTAAACAGGCGGGCCTTAAAAAGTTCCGATGGTTTATTGATTTTGCAGGATATTTGCGATGGTTTGAAATCAATAGTGACCGGAT
>Ga0074195_1002010_pt1 | contig 24960 bp, 35 predicted proteins | sample EPASupsiteHSE623_FD_64525 | JGI IMG/M metagenome (GOLD analysis project Ga0074195, IMG submission 64525) | Bioremediated contaminated groundwater from EPA Superfund site, New Mexico - Sample HSE6-23 | ecosystem: Environmental > Aquatic > Deep subsurface > Groundwater > Contaminated ... | reverse complement strand
TATTCATCGCAGAGTGTTTTATAATTTTGGCTGTTGATAAGCGTTTCAACGGTAATACCATGAAATTCCGCAGCCTTTTTATTGAACTCTTGTTTGTCTTTTATTTGTGCATCCCAAATGTTTCGTTTTTCTTTCTTTAATTCATCCACCTTTTTATTCATTCGGCGGAGTCTTTTTTTGTCCTGAGAAAGGGTTGCAAGTACAATACGTAACTCGATCTCACTATAGGGGATTTTCATCACATCCTCCGAATATTTTATTTTCAAATTCAGTCAACTAAAACCAGAATACCGCCCCTTTGGACGGTATGTCAATCACAATCTTTTATCTTCAGATTTTCTATTCCTCTCTTTTTTCGACAATAATGGTGCAGTTAGTGACAAGTGCGGCGATTGCACCAACCGCAGCGAATACTGGTAGTAATGCCACCCCAACAACGCCGATGGTGAGCGGAAATTCAACTAATACCTTTCCGTCCTCATTTTTAATAATAAGTCGGCGTATATTTCCCTCTTTCACAAGTTCTTTCACTTTTTTTATTACATCCTCACCGGAAACTTTAAATTCTTCTTTTGTTGTTTTTTCTTCCATATATGTATACTAGCAAAAAACTGTTTGCATACACAATATAATTGGATTAACCTTTTAGGTAGTTTTTAATAAGTTGGAGTTTATATGAACAATGTTGAAAGTTGTAGTTTTTCTTGTCCGCGGTGTAATGCACCAGCATCTCGATGTGATGCAATATTTACTAGAAAATACAGTGCAAGTGTCCCAACGCTTCCATATTTCATTTGCTCAAAATGTCGTCTTATATTTGTGAGTAAGCAATTAATAAGGACAACAATGAACAAATGGTGGCACGGGAATAAATTGGAACACGTTGTTCCAATTAAGATAGTTTACAACGAAGTGATTGAATATTTAAAAGAGGTTGTGAAATATCACAAACAAATCAAATATAAAGAAGTTCGCTTCAAAAAAATATAGCCTAAAAACAGGGGCTATTTTTATTTCCCCACATTTACGAGAAGTTCTGCCGCTACAAAAGTTATATAGAAGAGGATAAGTGCAAATGCTTCGTGTTTTGAGAGTACTTTTCCTGTTCTCATGAAATGAAGGAGGAGTACGAGCGCAAATACCATTAATATGCCGCTAATATATATGATGCGTGGATTGAATGTAAATGGATTAATAAGTGCGACAATACCAACAACAATTGTGGCATCTGCAATAACAGTGCCAAGAATATCTCCAAGTGCAAGATCATCACGATGATGTTTTGCTGCTTTGATAGAAAAGAATAGTTCGGGGAGTGTCGTCCCAAGGCCGATAATAAAGAGTCCGATAAGTGTGGGGCTCAGTGAAAGTTCGTTTGCGACTTCGACACCGAATGTGACGGTGAAATGCGCACCCAAAAGAAGAGTCGTCATACTCAGGAGAAGGAGGATAATTGTTTTTATGGAATATTCTTTTTTTTGTCTTTCTTCCTTTCTTGGATTGCTCTTAAATACATAAAAATAGAAGAACAACCCTACAAGGATGAGCGTAAGTCCTTCAATTCTTGAATAATATCCGTTGATACCAAAAATGATCGGGATGAGCATGATAAGAATATATGAAAGTCTGTGTTTTATTAACTTACTTTCTACTTTCAGAGGATGGCCGGAAGCAAAGATAACAAACGCAAAGACAAGTGTGAGATCGGCGATATTCGAACCAAAAAGTGTTCCAAGCCCCAAAGAGGGTGTTCCCTCAATGGCGGAAGTAATAGAGATAAATGTTTCGGGCATGATTGAAATGACCGCAACAATAAGAAAGCCGATAATGTATCTCGGGAGATGTAACCCTTCTGCAAGTTGAGTCGAATATCGAATAGCAAAATCAGCACTTTTGATAACCAGAAAGAGCGATAAAAAAAGAAGTGTTGAAAAAAATATAATCTCCATTATTCTTTTTTCTTGTCCAGCTTATCAAGTCCGATTATTTTCACTCCGTAATAGACGACAAGTGCCACAATAATAAAATCAATCACGACACTGATGAGATCACCATAGAGAATGTGTACTGACCCAATGGAGAATGAGGCGGTTTTTAAACCCCCAGCAGCGCCGAGTGCGATGCCGATAATTGGATTGATGATATCGGTGACCAGTGCAGAAACGACTTTTGAAACCGCACCACCGAGAATGAACCCGACTGCTAACCCCACAACGCCTTGCTCACGAATAAAATTAATAAATCCTTTCATATATTTGATTGTATCATGATGTTTGTAATAATTTGAGTGATTTTCCGTCTTATTATGTGGGATTTGCTGTTTTTTTGAAAAAGGAATAGAGTCTATTTATATATGGCATTTTTTAAGAGAGACAATAAATCAAATGGGAGGGGAGGAGGAAAGGGATTTGGCAGACGTGATTCTGGCGGACGAGGGTTTGGCGGTGGCGAAAGAAGGCAGGCTCTGAATAAGGCGGTGTGTAGCGACTGTAAAAATGAATGTGAGGTGCCATTTAAACCAACAGGAGATAGGCCTGTATATTGCAGTGATTGCTTTAGAAATCATGATAATGATGGAGGTGGAGCAAGATCCACGGGAGGTAATTTTAGAAAACAAGATTTTGGCGGAAGAAAAGAACAGTCGTTTAGAGATAGGCCGATGTTTGAAGCGATGTGTGCCAACTGTAAAAAACGATGTCAGGTGCCATTTAAGCCAACAGGAGATAAACCGGTATATTGTAGTGATTGTTTTGAAAAAAGCGGTGGTTCCATGGGGAAGGGTAGTGAGAAGACCACAAATCAATATAAAGAACAGTTTGATATGTTAAATTCAAAGCTCGACAGAATTATAAACATCTTAGCTTTGGTGAATCGGGTGAAAGAAGAAAAAAAAGAGGTAGTGGTTGAAGAAAAAGAAAAACCAAAGAAAGCTCCAAATAAGAAATCAACCGAAAAAGGCAAAAAAGCAAAGAAATAGAAATTTAAAAACCGATTGTCACGATCGGTTTTTAATCAGATACATATAAATATTTTGTATATGAAAATAACGTCGGCTCGTTTTATAAAAAGCGTACGTGGAAGTGATGGGATATTCGACAATGGGATTCCTCATGTTGCGTTTATTGGCCGTTCGAATGTGGGGAAATCGAGTGTCATTAATTCTCTCGTAAATCAGAATAGTTTGGCGAACACGAGTTCTTTTCCCGGACGGACTCAGATGATAAATTTGTTTTTAGTGAATGATTCATTGTATTTTGTTGATCTTCCGGGATATGGATATGCGAAAGTTCCAACTGAATTGAGGAATAGTCTTATCGCCATGATAAAGTGGTATTTTTTTGTTTCGGATTATACACAAAAGAGGGTAGTGTTGATCATTGATGCGAGTATTGGCCCCACAAAGGACGATATGGATATGCTCCATAGTTTGGAAGATTATAAAAAAAATATTGTTGTGGTGGCAAATAAAATAGATAAGATAAAAAAATCTGAATATCAGAAACAATTTAAAAAAATAAGAGAACTTGTGGGAGTACATCGCATTATTCCTTATTCAGCGAAGAAAAATATTGGCACTGAAGAGTTGTTAGGGGAGTTGTGGTAACTTGACTAATCATTTTTTAGGTGCTAGTATTATGAATGGTAAGATAGTTACCGAATATTTATTTAGTCGAGTTTATTCAGGGAGCTAAACTTTAGGATAAAACCTCAAAACCTTAAAATAACAATTATAGTAACCTAACACATGGAAGGAACAATTAAGAATCTTGTCACAGACAAGGGATTTGGATTCATCACGGTTGACGGCGAAGAGAAAGATTTATTTTTTCACAGCAACGAACTCAAAGGAGTAACCTTTGACCAGTTGAAAAAGGGTGATCGAGTATCTTTCGAAAAAGCTGATTCTCCGAAAGGACCAAACGCAGTAAACGTGTCTCTCATTCAGGATGTGGCATAAACATCTTTGAAAGTGAAATTCGTTCAAAAACCGCCCCGATATAACGTCGGGGCGGTTTTTTGTTTTAGGCTGTATTCTTCTCCAGATCAATTATCTCATCAATACGTATCTGACTGATAAATTCTGGGACATGGCTCACAAGAATCATTGCGCCGTCATATTTGTTGAGAGCTGCCGCAATTACCGGAAGGTGACGGAAGTTCATATGATTAGTTGGTTCATCAAGGATAAGGAGTCCTGGGCGTAATAACACAAGTTGTGCTAATGCAACCAAGCCTTTTTGTCCTTCAGAAAGGGTTCCAATTTTTGCGCGCATTACATGCTCGTTAATAAGGAATCCAGAAGCGGTAGAACGAATATCTTCTTCGGTTATCTTATCAGCAACCGATGAAAGAGCATGATATACCGAATCGTCAAAATTTAATGTAGAAAAATCTTGTCGATAATATCCAACGCGAACTCCCTCGGTTATAACAGAACCCTTTCTGTCCTTATGGGTAAGTGCCTCAAGAAGTGTACTTTTTCCGATCCCATTCGGTCCTTTTAATAGAAAATGTTGATTTTTTTTGATAGAAATATTTACCTTTTTGTTCACGGGTTTATGATTGGTGAACACGCTATACGAGGAGATGTGGAGTATTTCCCCAGTGATTTCTGGTTGAGAGGGGATAATAAATTGTCGGATAGTTTTGTCTTCTTTTCGCACATCCACCATTGCTTCTTCCATTTCATCTGCCTTTTCTCTCATTTTTTTTGCGACTAAACGCATTTGTCCCCCTTTGTGTGCAAAAAAGTTTGCCTTATCTTTATTTGCTTGAATTTCTTTTGCGAGGAGTGCATTTTTTCTGTTTTCTTTTTCTATACGTAGTGAAATTTGTGCAACCACATCGGAATAATTACCGACATATTGTTCAATCTTCCGAGTATAGACATCGAGATAGAGGACTCCTTGTGTGAATGCGTTCAAAAAATCGGCATCGTGTGAGATGACGACACAAGTCTTTTTATAATCAATAAGGAATTGAGTGAGATGTGCAATACCTGCTTTATCGAGATTATTGGTAGGTTCATCAAGAAGAAGAATATCTGGTTCTTGAATAAGTGCAGAGGCAAGAAGGAGACGAGCTTGTTGTCCGCCGGAGAATGATTTCACGATACGATCATGGGGAGCATGTAGGTTTACAACTTCAAGCACTTCATCGATACGCGGATCGATGTTATATATTTTTTTGGAGAAACATTTTTCGAAAAATTCGCGTACGGTAAGATGCATCTCCGTGCGGGGAATTACTTGACGTGCGGTTGCGATACTTAATTTATCCGCAATACTAATTGATCCGGATTCCGGTTGTAGTGTCCCAGTGATGAGTTGGAGTATGGTGCTTTTTCCTGCGCCATTTTGGCCCATGAGCGTCATTTTAAATCCATCACGAAGTACAAAATCAACCTCATTTAAAATGGGGTGGTGGTGTCCAAACTCAAAGGATACCTTATCAAATCTCAATATAACTTCATTGTGTGTCATGGGTATGTATATTCCGTAGCGATGCGTATTATGTCAAAAAAGTCACAATATAGCAATTATTTGAATGGAGATTGTCCAGAAGAGCAAAAAAATAGCGCCGAGAGTATCGACGCCACTTCTTTACTCATTGTCGGATCTTAGGAAAGATGCTTTGAAACAAGTTTCGTCATTTCAAACATGTTCACCACCGCCTTACCACCGAATACTTTTTTTAAGTTTTCGTCGGCAATGATATCACGTTTATTCTTTGGATCCTGGAGATCTTTCTCCTTGATGTATACCCAAAGCTTTTTGACGACCTCAGACCTTGGCATTGGTCCCTTTCCGACTACCGCTGCTAACTCTTCACTGACGTTCATCGGCTTCATGAACGCCGAATTGGTTTTTGCCATGGGTTTACTATACAAGATTTCATTCGAAATTGCTATATCTAGGGTTTGTGCATAATTTTTTCCTTGGAATATGAGAAAACGCATTATTCGACAAAAATAGGGCATTGTATATACTATGTTTAGTTAAATTTAAAACAATAAAAGGAGATATTCTCATGGATATAAGAGTACTCGATCCATTTGATCTTCAATTGAAGCCAACAGTGATAAATTATAATAGAGTTTTCATTAATCGTGTGCTGGTGGCAGTAAAATCTATTGGAAGCAGACAAGAATTGTTTTCATTTTATGAATTAAGTTCTTATTTCCTTTCGAAAAAAAGATCAAAATGCCGTTACGGAATAGAGAGGATTAATGAGTTGTTGGATAAAATTTACGAAAAACTAAAGATAGATAAGAAAGATTCTGTAAATTGTGTTGAATTTACTAAAAAGATTGAAAGTTTTTTATAATTTAAAAGGAGAATGAAACTATGAGCGATTATCCGCGTACCCCTGGGTCTGATATTCGAGTAGAGAAGAAAGATTGGAATCAGAATGCCCCATTCGGTCATTGTCCAGCTTGTGGAAGTCTTGCGATGGAAGATATCCCCATTCCAGGAGATCCCGATATTAATTTCTATTGTTCCGACGTCACGTGTCGCGATCTTCGTGGTCGTCGAACTATGTGGGGTTTAGAAAAAACATCTGAACTTCTCAAGTTGGAAGAGAATGGTGGATCATGGAATGAAAAAAACTTCCCAGGACAAGATTTACCAAGTTGTTGCCCCGACTAACAGAATAAATAATTAAAACCTCGATTCAATTCGGGGTTTTTAAATTATGATATACTTTTACTATTATCTAAATTAATCAGATTGAATTATGTTTAAAGGAGGCTTTTCAAAATTTTTAAGGGAAATTAGTGATTATATTGTGCTTATCCTTTCAATGTCTGGATATGTGCCAAAACACGCAACGATACTCAGAACAATCGTTATGTCTTTAGTGCTTCTTTTCTCCCTATATCTTACTGTTTTCCAGACTCTTAATTCACAATTTGCTCTCATTTATTTTTTAGTAGCTGAAATTTTGTATATAGGGTTCATATATCTTGTGTTGCCAGAGAATGGGTATCGTCATTGGTTTATCAACAAGTGGGGAAGTGAAGCGAAGGGGTATTTAGCCTTTGAAGCGGTTCTTGGTTTTTTGTTTTTAAACAATGTAATAAGCATTGCATATATCACCTCATCGACACCTGGAAACATATTCGATTTTATCCCAAAAGAACTTTTGTTTATGATAGTGGCGGTAATGTCTATTGTTGGTCTTGTTGTAAAAATTCTTTCGGCAAAAGTGGCATCAATCGATATTTATTATTGGAAAGATATGTTTCTCGGGAGAAAAATCCGCGATTTTATAGTGGCGGGTCCATATAAACATTTTAATAACCCGATGTATGGGATTGGGCAGTTACAAGGCTATGCAATTGCAGTCTGGTATGGATCTCTCGTCGGATTATGTGTCGCGGTGCTGAACCAATGTTTAGTTTTTTCGTTTTTCTTTCTGGAAGAAAAGAAATTTATTGAAAAGGTGTATAGAAATCAATATAAGCGTTGACGTGGTTGCGTTGTTCCAATAGAATGGACAAATGATAAAATCACAAATTATGAAGGGCGCAATGTTAGGTTTGTTTGTGTTCTCAGTAGTATTAGTCGCAATGAGTGCAACTCCGGCAAATGCAATGAGAGCAGAAGAGTGTTACTCAACGGGTATTATGTACGCAGATCGATGTTCGTGTAATACTTATGTTTGTTACGCACCAGGTACCGTATCATGGAACGGAGGATATTCTCCAGTTGGTGGGGAGGTTATACGACAAGGAGGGCAATGCAGTAATGGTTTTGGTTGGAGTGGCGATAATTCTTGGGGTGGTAGCTTAGGAGGTTGTTTTTATGAGTAAAAAATAAAACATTTAAGAGTGTAATAGTAAAAACCCCGATATTGTTCGGGGTTTTAAGTAATAAGATCAATTATATGTGAGGTCAATAACCGGTTTAATAAAATAAACAGAGGCTCCGCCACTTCCCATAACAACTGCTCTTACATTTCCGTCGGGAAGTTCTCTATATAGAGCTTCAGTTATATCTGGAACCATTTCTTTAATGAACTCGCGTATATTTGAGAGCACGCTGCCTCTTGCAACGGGTATTTCTCCTCTGTCGCGAAATTTCTGCCAATCCTGGTTTGGTACTAAATAATCAGCTAGTTCAGTCCAATGAGGATCATCAACTTCAATACATACAATGACAAAATCTTCTGGATTTATTTTTAGGACGTTGATAGCCCTATGTGCTAATTCCTCAAGTCGTTTTTTATTGAGTTGAAAAAATTTTTCTCTTTTTTCTACGGCTTCTACAGACATTTCATTCTCCTTTCGTTAGGTAAATTATTTGGGAAAATCAATTTCTTCTACATAATTTTTCATTGCATTATATAGTCTTTCGATTTTCCCTTTGTCTGTACCATCAATAAATGTGAAGTGTAATGAGCCCTTATCAAATGGCTCAACATAAAGTCTCAATTGAATTGCATTCCGACACATTTTAATTTTTTGGAGGGGTGAATGAGAAGAAGAAGAAAAATCGCGAATAAATATTTCATTTCCAACCTGCACAATTTGTACAAGACCGTCCTCAAATAGTGGACATATGTAAGATTTTCCATCGTAAAGAATTTTTTCATCCGGGTTGCCCACGTGGCTTCTCCTTATTGAGTTATAAAAAATAAGTTATTTTACTGAAAACAAAATGGCATAAAAACGTGCTATCAGTCAATTTTACTCAGTATGCTAGACCTACCTGCCGGTAGGCAGGCGATATTACCTGTCTGCCGAAGGTAGAGAACGAAAATCAAAGTCGAGTAAAAAGAAAAAAAACCGAATTGAATCGGTTTTTTTTTATAGTTTAATCTTCTCTATTTCGGTTTGGACCCACATGTCCTTGAAGGCACATTGGCATTTCTGCTTTATAACCCATTAGTTGCAGAATTCGGACGATCGCTTTACAAAATCCATAAACTCGATCGTTGTTATAGGTTGGTTCTGACAGAATAATCTTTCCGTCTTGTGCCAACTCAATCTTTCCGCCGGCATCATAATGATCTTTGAACCATCGGACGAAGAGTTTGAATTCTGTGGGAGTTCCAACAGGAATCATTTGTTCATTAAAGATTTTTGTATCTTGTAAAATCTTATTCACCACGTCAATTGTGTCTTCTTTTTGTGGCCATTGTTCTCCGCGAGGATTATGGGAATCCCATAGATACATCATGAGCATTCCTAAAGCAATATCTTTTCCGACGATGTTACTCGCAATTTGAAAGCCTTCTGTGCCGTCGCTCCATATAGCCTTAACAGCAATATGTATTTTTTGCATATCCATCACACTCTCCTATTAAATTAGAAATATTTTACTAAAACAACAATAGCACAATTCTGTGCTATTTGTCAATACGTTTGCTCCGGAGGTAAATATAAAATTTCCTCTGGGCTACGTTCGGAAAAAAGACGCGTGAATGCGTGTCTTTTTTCACTCACTTGGCTCCGGAGGTAGGAATCTCACATCGCTTTGCTCTTTAGAAACCCACGGTTTCTAAACGCCCTCAATTTCATTGGGGCTATTTCCAACACGGGAGACCAAATGTTCTCCCGACCCCATTTTTGTTCGAATCCTACCAAAACATAAATCAAAAAAGACGGCACAAGGTCGTCTTTTTTGATTTTGGCTCCACATTGTGAACAACGTTAGAACTATGTTTGAGAGGGAAGGAGGGAGTGTTTATGTACTTGATTTGAGGAAAGGAGTATAGTTATCTTATGATTAAAAATAATTTATCTCAGAGGGGTTTCATTGCCCCGGTGCTTCTTGTCGTTATCGCACTATTACTTGTGGGTGGAGGTTTTTATTTTTATAAAAACAAAAAAGTAGTAGATTCCGTGATTATTAATGAGGTAGAGGAGGTAAATGTTCAAAATAAAGACATAGAAAGTTTTAAATTAGGGACTTTAGAGTTTTCTTATCCAAACAAACTTATCTTAAACAAAACACTAGATGGAGTAGTGTTAAGTCACCTACTTTATAAAGAACATGTAAATAGTTGTGATCTTAAGGATGGTTTAACTATTAACGAAGCAGTTGATTTTAATGTAACTTTTAAAATTTTTGACCAAAGTATGAAAGACGTCGTCTTAGATGTGGCTAATGAATCATCCTATATTTCTAAAAATTTCATTAAAAATGGCGAATTTGTTATATCAGAAGGTTTTATTGATAAATATAAAATAGGTCTTTTTGATGGATATAGAATTACAAGTGGGGTTGAGGGATGTGGAAATTATACTTATTATTTCCCGATATCTGCTACAAAAACTTTGTTTATTGTGAGAAGTTTTTATTTACAAACCTTTCAAGTTAATAGGAATCAATTAGAAAAAATGCCTGGATTTATATCCTCAACTCAAGAAGAACAAATTTTTAAAGATATTTTGTCTTCAGCGGTTGGTCTTGAGCAACAAAAAACATTAAGCATAAAAGTTTTTTTCCCTAATAAAATTTATAATCCAGAAATGCTTGATTGTAGGATTGTATATCCAGTAACCAGAATAATTCCTCAAACACAAGGTGTCGCTAGTGCCGCCATATCCGAATTAACAAAAGGACCAACATCTCAGGAAGAGAAAGATGGATATTTTGGGGCAATTCCAGATGGAACAAAACTCAATTCAATTAAAATAACAGATGGCGTGGCACTTGTTGATTTTAATGAGAGAATAGGGGATGGTTTTACATCTTGCAGCGGATCTATGAGATTAAATGCTATAAGTAAAACATTGTTGCAATTTCCGACTGTAAAGGAGGTTAGATATTCAGTTAATGGGAATGCAAATCCTGATGAATTACAACCATAAGATACGTGAAAAAAAGTTTTCTTCCTACGGTAGATAAATAACTCCACAATGGGAATATAAAATAGTAAAAACCCCGAATTGAATCGGGGTTTCTTTATTATTCCTTCCTATAGGGAGGTAACTTTTTTAAGTTTAACAACAACATCTTTTAGTGCTTGAGCAACATCCCATTGAGCAGCATCTTCATTCATCGAACTAACTGGAGATCCGTGTTTTGCTTGATGTTCTGCCGATTCTATCTTTTTCTCTAAGTTTTCGATAACTTCGGATAATTTTTTCGTATCCTCAACTATTTGATTCTCGATAACCTCAACTTTTCTCATATCATCAGCAACAGAATTTGGTGTTACTTCTTCAGCAATAACTCCGTAACGACAACCATTTTTTAGAACTATATCAAAATCTTTTTTTCCTCCCATTGTTTTAACAACAGAAACGCATTTTCCTTTGACATTTTTTTGCTCACGGTTGGTGTGGGTAATATGGACTATTTTCCCTTCGAATATTTGTTTAAGTTCATCTAGTAGCATTTCAGATACCTCCATTTTTATTTTTTTTGATGTAAATAATTCTAGAATCAAAATAGCACAGAAATGTGCTGTTTGTCAATAAGTTTGCTCAGTGTGCTAGACGATATTATTTATCCGCCTCTGGAGGAGAATGAGAATAGGGGATATAAAATAGCAAAAACCCCAAGTTGAATTGGGGTTGAAGATAGAAAAATTAAGTAGTCGCGTTCTTTTCGTCGGCAAATCTTACAATACCATTATTTTCGGGATTAGCCCTGAACTGTTCGATCGCTTGCACTGTTTCTGGATCCGGTTCTTTTATGCGGGATAAGAATCCATATGCTCCGCATTTTTCATTATCTCTTTTTTCGGTGAAAAGTAATCCACGAAGTTTAACCTCAGCATTTTTGTTTTCCTGTGCTATTATACCCAATTCGTTAATGAGTAAGCAACGAGGATAATTTGAAATACCAGAATCAAGCATTTCAGAAATTTGTTCAAACGTTAATCCAGTTTGTCTAGGAAATGACATCACGTCCTCCATGTGGTTGATGATTGATCAAAATGTTAATTAGATACTAAAAACAAAATAGCACAGAAGCGTACTATTTGTCAATAAGTTTGCTCCGGAGGTAGGATTCGAACCTACGACCAAGTGCTTACACTTTGTCCATTATTACTAATGGCGTGGACTATATCATCTCCATATGGTTTTCACCACTTAGGAGCGAGGCGCTTCGCGCTCCGATGTAAATCGGAGAGCTACTCCCATAAAGGCCTGCCCGTACCGAAAATGGTACGTTCGGGCGGGGATAGTCTCTACACCTTCCTTAATTTTTATTAAGGCTTGGCTCGGGATTGCCCAAAGGGGTTTCCCCGAATTCACCTCGTTATCCGACCCGTCTTTCGAACGGGAAGCTGCAATACTCTACAGGCACCTGCTCTACCGCTGAGCTACTCCGGAATATTTTTATTAAATTTTTAAAGTACCACCTTATAAAAAGATAACAAAATAATAGTACCAAACCATATATATTTTACAAGATTTTCCCATTTCCCAAACATTCCAACATTCTGCAGAATGTTGGAATGTTGTATAATAAAGATATGAAAACATCAAAACAACTTGAAAGGTATTTTAAGGGGGCAGCAAATCATTGGCGAATTTCTATTCTTTTGCTTATTGAAAAGAATAAGGGAGTTGCCGTTGAAGATATTGCACAAACACTTGAGGGGAATTTTAAAACCATTTCACAACACACCCAAGCCTTAGTGCGCGCAGGGTTGGTGAATAAAGAATATCGCGGAAGACAAGTAATTCATGCGCTTTCTCCATATGGAGAATTATTTTCAAAATTTATGAAGCGTTTTTAATATTCCAACATTCTGCAGAATGTTGGAATATTAAAATGTAGCAATAACAATGAGATGGTCGTAAACTAATCAAGACCTTGGAACCGCTTTGAGCATTTGCATCGGCGTTTTGTAATTGATTCCCATATGCATACGCTCATCATTGTAATACTGCAACCAATTTTTGAGCGCTCTTTTGAAGTGATATAGTGTCTTTTGTGTTTGATCAAGACATTCTTCCTGAATCGTTCTGTTAAATCGTTCAATATGCGCTTGATCATTTGATTGTCTCACTCTGCTATATCGGTGTATAAGACCAAGTTTGTATATACGGAAGCGAAACATTTTTTGAAACTCTCCACCATTGTCAGTTTGTATCATATTGAAATTGAAAGGTGCTTCCCTTTGTGCTCGTGCAATAAACGTCCCACCCATAGTGGCGGATATCTTTTTTGTGACTTCCGCATATGCCCATCGTGAATACAGGTCAATGATGGTATATACATACAATCGAGAACCACATGGCAACATCACATGCACCATATCTGTTTGTAACAGAGCCCCAGGACATGTTGCCTTCGGTCTTTCGGTGAAATCATGGGGTCGTTTCCACGGACTGCGTTTCTTGAGCATCCCCAATCGTGCAAGTGTACGTTGTACACTTGGCAAACTGACCTTGATTCCATCTCTCAACAACTCTTGATGAATAATTTGTCCGCACCTTCTTCTTCCCGAACGTTTTGCAATGATTGCTAAGACTATATTTTCACACAAAGCATTCGGACTCCTGTGTGGTCTTGATGATCGTGTTTCAATACATCTCCATCCTCCCGTTGGATCTTTCGCACACCACTTCACGACCGCACTATGGGTGTATCCCAAGTGTCGTGCGACCTTTCGTACTGACCATCCTTTTTGTTTCACCAGTTGTACTGCTTCTTTGCGTACCTTAGGTAGTTCTGGATTTTTGCTGTATGCCATGTATGTCATATTTACACGAGATGGTTCCAAGGTCATGATACATTACGCGTGATTGACAAATACCACTTTCGGGTGGTATTTTGTTTTTAGTATTATTCATAAATAAAGAGGAAAAAAATGAGAATCGCCGAAAAAATCATTAAATTCGTGCTTTTTATGGCGTTGGTCTATTGCGCTATATATGTGCTAATGGACCAAAAAGATATGATTTCAAATAAGTTCCTAAAAAATTATCTCGATGTAAATGTGTATGTTCTATTAACTCTTATCATTATCTCCGCATTTCTCTATATTGTGACTCCACTGTGGAACGTAGGGAAATACCTAAACACAAAAAACGCGGGAGAAATAAGCGCATTCGCGCGGAGATATCGTAGGGGATTTGCCGTGCTCTTCTTTGGATTTTTTGGTACCTTATTTCTCACCACTTCTCCGCAGTCATTTCTATGGTGGGTGGGACTCGTGCTTGTTGTCGCCTCCTATCTTTGGATGGGAAATAGTTTTTTCAGTAAGAAAAGATAAAAGTTTAAATAAAAACCCCGATATATTTCGGGGTTTTTTTCTTTTTCTCTTCTCTGATAGAATAACGGGATGAACACACAAATGAAAATTGTCTTATCACTTATCTTATTCTTTCTTGTTATTGTTGGTATTGTATTTTTTGTCTCTCAAAAAGAAGAGTCAGCTCTTTCTGAAGAGAATATACAAACAGTGAGTGAGGTTCCCGCAACTTCGACTCCAATCGTGGGAGGAGATAAAGATGCGCACGGATGCATTGGGTCCGCGGGGTACACGTGGTGTGAGATAAAACAAAAATGTTTACGAGCATGGGAGGAGAAGTGTGAAGCCCTAAATGTCCCGGTGAAAAAAGATGAAACAATGAACTGGAAAACGTATAAAAACACTCAGTATGGATTTCAACTGAACTATCCAGACACCGCGACCCTCACAGAGGGTGGGGAAACATATATTTCATTTCCCTCAAGTGACGCAAAACTTTATATCTATATCGGAAAAACCACATCAGTTCCGCTCATGGGGGTATTTGGTGGACGTTTTGAATATAATGGTGAAAATCAGCGACCGGATTTTATGCTGCTCTCAGAAATAGGGGGAGTATTTACAAAAGATTATTTTGCAGCAAGTACGGATGGAAAAACATGGGATCGTGTGATTAATGCACATAAGGAAAAAGATGGGAATTATTTTATATTTTCGATGTATAACGTAATGCATGACGCCGCACACGGAAGTACTGCCAGTGCATTTTTGAGTGAGATGCGTAATAAAGAGAATGTTGATGTGAGTGTGTTTAATAAGATTCTTTCAACATTTAAGTTTTTGTAAAAAATTCCCCCACCTTCCCGTTGGGTATTGACTAAGCTAGAAGGATTTCTAAAACATCCATTCATTCCCGTGGTAAGCCAATCTATTTGTGTGGAAACATACATCATGGGGTGCTTTAGGAAGGTGTGGGGATAAAAGAAAAACCCGAGATATGTTCTCGGGTTTATTTTTAATTTTTTTCTACTTCCTCTTCCGTACAGGGATTACATCAATAGTGACGCGCGTGCTCGACATGTGTCGGCTCACTGTTTTTACCCGGAGTTTTTCACCACCCTTTGTTCTCACCTCTATTACCTTTCCTTTTGCGGGTATAAATCTGAATTGTTGAGGGGAGAGTATTTCGGGAATATTCTGTCTTTCTTCTCTGGTGACAGAATTGGCGAGGGAAACGGATAAAGTCATCATATAGTACCTTCGGCTGTTAGTGATTAATTATGTAAAATGTCCATTTGTGATTCTGACCCGTTTATACAGAAAAGTCAAATGTACGTTTCTTTGGGTATATCCGTTATAATATATACATACACAATAAAGTGTGGTCGAAAGGCAGTTAAAAACAAAAAGTATGAAAATAATAAAACTAGTTCTTTTGTCGGTTGTAGTGGCGTGTGTTGCAAATATTCCATTTGTGTTTGCGCAAAACGCTCCAAAGCCAGTTCAGGGAGTTCGTGTTGAATTTCAGAATAATGTACAGGACATTCGCGAAGGGGTGCAGGGAGGGGTAAGAGAAATGAGAGAAAAGGCGGAAGAAAGCTCGAAAGAAGTTCGAGAACAGGTTCGAGAGAATATAAATGAAGTTCGTAAAGAAACACAACAAAAGGCTGAAGAAGTACGAAATACCGTTCGTCAGGAAGTGCGTAATGTAAGAGAGGCAATTTCCAATCCTTCAACAATAAATAAGGAGGAGTTTATGAAAGTGCGTGAACAAGCACTTCAGGAAGCAAAGAAAATTCAGGAGGAAAGCAAAGAAAAAATACAATTACTTCGCGAGGATCAGACAGAGGTAATAATGGAAAAGAGGGAAGAAATGAAAAAGCAGATTGAGACACAGCGTGAAGAATTTAAAAAGCAAATTGAGGAAAAGAGGGAAGAAATGAAAAAGCAGATTGAAACAAAGAAAGTCGAATTTGAAGCAAGAGTTGCACAATTGAAAGATGAAAAAAAGAAGGAACTGATGACGCGCATTGGCGAGAATTTAAACGAGGCAAATAAACGTGCATCGGAAAATTTTTCGAATATGGTTGAGCGTCTCGAGAAAGTTCTTTTGAATATTAATTCGCGTGCCGATAAGGCGAGTGCCGCAGGAAAGGATGTTTCGAGTATAAAAGCTGCAATTGGGGAGGCAAATACCGCAATTATTGCCGCTCGTGTAGCAATTCAAGAGCAAACAGGAAAAGTATATGCGATAACGATAAATACCGAAGAGACATTGAAGAGTGATGCGAGTGCGGTGCGGGATGCGTTAAAAAATGATTTGGAAAAAGTTAAGAGTGCAGTACAGAAGATAAAAGAAACGTTGCAAAAAGCGGCATTGTCATTGGGACAGATTCCAGAGATTAATCTCATTGAGGGAAATACCCAAGCATCTTCATTAACAGCTTCGTCCACTGTTCCTGTAGAGCAAAACACACAACAATAATTTGATTACGTATGGAACAAACAACACAACAAACAACTACCCCTTCTCCGAAAAGTAAAAATGTTCTCATTATAGTTGCGCTTATCATTGTGGTTCTTTTGGCGCTTGTATGGTGGTGGCAAGTAAAGAATGTAGAAGTGATTGAAGAACCAAAGGTGGATGTAGAGAGCGGAGAATTGGCTCCTACACCAACTCCACTTGAGGATACCACTCCAGTGATTCAGCAAGACTTACAGGGAATAAACGACATAAATCTTGATAAAGAACTTGAGAGTATTAACGCAGATTTGAATAATTTGTAAGATTCTAAAGAATCTCCAATCCGACATGTGCGGGTTGGGGATTTTTTGTATAAAATAGATATATGCCAAATACACTATTTTTTACAGGAAAAGGGGATGATGGGAAAAGTGTGATGGGGAAGAAAAATATATCAAAAAGCGACTCGTTATTTTCGTTACTTGGGGCACTTGATGAGCTTAATTCGTGGATTGGGTTTTGTTTGGCGTGTGATAGGGGAAAACCACAACATAATATCGATATGGAAAAAATTCTTCTCCGTCTACAAGAAACACTTTTTATTGCACAGGCCGAAATTGGAGCAATTGGATTTGATATGAAAAGCCCAGATATTGTTATTACTGGATATCATGTGCGTGAAATGGAAAAAATAATTTTTGATATTGATGTGATGGTACCGCCATTGAAGAATTTTGTTTTACCAGGGGGAACAATGCTTGCTGCATCACTTGACATTGCACGCGCGGTTTCACGAAGAACAGAACGTATTGCAGTGAAATTTTCAAAAAAGAAAAATCTTTCTCCTGAATTTTTACAATATCTCAATCGGCTTTCAAGTGTACTTTTTGCGCTTGCTCGATATGCCAATTTTATTTTCAAAAAACCAGAAATGCATCCGAGCTATAGATAGGGGGAGGAAGATAGGGTATAGCGGTTAGGGGCTAGATGGTTAGGGTATAGGGACTAGGAAGATGAGGGTCAGAATTTGTCAGCCAGATACTGATCTGTCTTGGATAGAGATATTGGAAATTAAGATTTATAATATAACCATGCCCAGTAGTGAAAACTCAATATGTCCGCTTTGAGCGGACAAAGATATTTATTACTTAGGGTATAATGAAATAAATATAAACGTCGTCATATTTTTGAATTCAATTAAAAAATTGAGTTTCTACTACTGGGCATGCTTACATTAGAACAAATGATTATTCGGTTGGTGGTCGCGATTATCCTTGGTGCAATTATTGGGATTGAGCGAGAACTCGCGGGAAAAGAAGCGGGACTTCGTACTGATATTATGGTCGCAGCGGGCGCAGCAATTTTTTCAATGGTGAGTGTGGTGTTGCCATATATCATTGCTCTTTCTCCAGAAAATCTTGCCGAAGTGATTGCGCGGAATAGCGGATTTTTAGGAGTGATTGCAAACGTGGTGGTTGGTGTTGGATTTTTAGGTGCAGGGATTATTGTAAAACACGGAACACACGTGCTTGGACTTACGACGGCAGCAACTGTGTGGCTTGTAGCAGCAGTCGGAGTGCTTTGTGGAATCGGACTCATAAATTTCGCAGTCATCTCAGCAGTAGGGCTTACAATACTACTTACCCTCCTTCGGAGGTTTGATGTAAATACTTTAAAGAAGGGAGGAGAGGGGAATGAGTAAACAGAACAGCTAGTAACTGGTCTCCCTACGGGAGATGTCTCGAAGGGACATAATAAGTAACTTGTAACAAGTAACTAGTAACAAAAAGAAAGGACCCCGCGATTTTGCGGGGTTTTTTGATAGGAAATTTAGGTGGGATCGAGGATGAAAAAAATTATTCTTCTTCGGTGGCTTCCAGGTATTCCTGAAAAGCTTTTGCATGATTTCCGACGAGTTGATTCATGGAAATCATTTCTTGTAATTTTTTTCTCGAAACAACTCTCATCTCTTCGACCTCATCTCCCTTTTGGAGTTCAGTAAAAGAAATTTCCGGTATGTCGACGACGTAGAAGAGGATCGAATAATTTCCTCTCTCAACGTCAACAGTGGTGAACTCCCGGAATTTGTTACGTGGAAGAATTTTTTTTGCTTCTTCTTTGAATTCTCGAACCATTGCTTCAAGTTCGATTTCAAGTTCGTCATCATTTACTGGTCTTTCCAGTCTTCCTCCAATATTTTTCCATAAAATAGGGGGTCTTGTGTTTGCCTCATGGATAAGTACAAAACCCTCTCTTACTAATGTAATTGCGAAAACCGCACTGATTGGAAACCTTGATCTTAACATCTCGATTCCTCCTTACTTCTAATTTTTAATGTGGCTACTTTTTAGCCTCTGGTATAATTATATCACCAAAATGTACATTTGTCAAATCAGAAAAAAGAGCTTATAATGCAGTGAAAATGATTAAAAAAGAGCGTATTTACCCCGTTAAAAATCACACCCGCGCTCACGCGCCCAAAGGGCCTTTTGGGCGGGCTATTTCTAACGGGGTGTATCTTGATTATGCAGCGACAACCCCAGTAGACACTGAGGTGTTTGGCGTTATGAAACCATTTCTCGATGGGGGTTCTTTATTTGGAAATCCCGGCTCGCTTCATAGTTTTGGACGTGAATCGCTCAAATATATTGATGAGGCACGGGCAAAAATCGCACAATCAATTAATGCAGATTTTAACGAAATTATTTTTACCGGATCAGCGACGGAAGCAAATAATTTAGCGTTAAGGGGAATAGTTCGCAAATGGCAAATAGCAAATAGTGAATCCATCAGTCATAAGCGATTAACCACAAACAAACCCAAAATAATTATTTCGGCAATTGAACACGAATCGGTGTTTGAAACCGCAAAAGACCTTGAGAAAGAAGGAGTGGAGATTGTAATCATCCCAGTCGATAAAAATGGATTTATTGATGTAAAAAAACTTGAGAAAGAATTGGATGAACGGACAGTTTTGGTTTCAGTAATGTATGCGAATAATGAAATCGGAACAGTGCAGGATATTTCTAAAATTGGAAAAATAATTTCCGATTTTAGAAAGCGAATCGCAAATAGCAAATCGTGCCATTTACCATTCGCTACTGGCTATTGGCCATTGTTTCATACTGATGCCGTGCAGGCATTTCAGTTTCTCGGTTGTGATGTAAAAAAACTTGGAGTAGATCTCATGACATTTTCCGCACATAAAATATATGGACCGAAGGGAGTTGGCGCACTGTACGCGCGCCGGCAAATAGCAAATAGCAAAGAGCAAAAAAAAGATTTTCCATCTGCCATTAGCAATTTGCCATTAGCCCCTATTGTGACTGGCGGTGAACAGGAATTTGGATTGCGGAGCGGAACGGAAAATGTTGCGGGAATTGTTGGGTGTGCAAAAGCAGTAGAACTTATCTCTAATTCGCGCGAATTAGAGAATAAGAGAGTTCTTGGTTTAAAAAAAAGATTATGGGAAATCGTGCAAAAAATTTATCCAACAGCTGAGGTAAATGGATCTCTCGAAAATACACTCCCAAATATATTAAACATTTATTTTCCCAACGTTTCATCTGAACTACTTCTCATAAAGCTTGATATGGAGGGAGTCGCGGTGTCGTCTGGATCGGCATGTCACGCACGATCGCAAGAGCCATCACGTGTGATACAAAATATTTGGGGAGAAAAGCGAGCGCGTGAAAGTATTCGTTTTAGTCTTGGAAAATATACTACCGAAGATGAGATCAAGTGTGTGTGGGGTATTATAAAAAAGGTTTTAGAGAGCATAAAATAGTCTGTTATCATTAATATATGAGTAAAGGATTTATAATTTTTCTTGTTCTTCTTCTTGTTTTGGGCGTAGGGTTTTGGCTTACGAAGGATTATTTTTTTCAAATACAGGAGGAAAAGGTTGAATTTCAAAAGCTTCAAAACTATAAGGCACAGAATAAGCCTATAACAGATCTTTTAGATCTAGTGAAGGATAAATATTTGGGAATTTATGGAGATATCCAAGAAACCACATTCGACTGGAGACATAATGATAATGTGATATCGATACAAGGGTTTACTATAATTGCCAAAGAAGCTCGCGATGTTCATTACAATGAACTTGATATATATTTTCGAGATAATGGGTTTGTTTTTGATATTTCTAATGCAGCTGATGGGGCGACTAGGGGAATGATGGGATATAAAAGAGATAATATAGTTTGTATAGAGAGGCGTCGGCTTATAGATTTCACTGAAAATCCAAACGAGCCAATATATGTGAATTCCGACAAACAGGAGATTACTATTTCGTGTGGGTTATTAGAAAAAGTGAATTAAGATAAAAACCCCCATTTCGGGGGTTTTGTTTTTACATTTCTTTACATATTTTGTACATATCATCCATTACCGATGTTAGTATTTCTCTGTTTTTTCTTCCAAGTTTTCCCTTTTGAATAAACTCGGACATTTTTTCACGGAGATATTCAATTGTGATATCTTTTTTCTTGGTAACACACGCGGCAAATTTTGGATAGAACAGAACGTAAAGTGGTTTAATATCGCTCGAAAAACCGTGTTCATCAACCATTTTTTTCTCTGCAATTTTTGAGATTATAGAGATTTGTCTGAAAAATTCCGCAGCATCTTCCAGACAGGTTTTTTGTGTTGGATACATTCCCTCTTTTGACGGATAAGTACGAAAAATATCCCATAGACACAAAAACATACTTCGAAGATCTCCCTTATCTTTAATCATTTTTACCTCAACGGTTAGTTAAAAATACTCCCCATAGCATAATACTTTAATTCTTTTTTATCAATATTTTCATGACTTTTCTTGATGTGTGTTTTTGAGTATAATGAGATGGTAAAACGTCGTAAGAATAATAAAACTATGGAACAAAAAATAAAAAATTATGTGGGGTGGGCGATTGTGTTTGCCCTTATTGTGGTGTCAGTGTCGGTGTGGATGTATGTGGGATCGTATGCAAAGCAAATTGATCCAGCATCAATGAGAACATTTTCAGTGTCGGCGGATGGAAAGGTGGTGTCGATTCCCGATGTTGCAACGTTCACATTCAGTGTGATTACTGAAGGAGGAAAAAATCTCGGGGAATTGCAAAAACAGAATGTAGAGAAAGTAAATAAAGCGATTGCGTTTGTGAAAGAAAACAAGGTTGAAGAAAAAGACATAAAGACGGAGCAGTATAGTGTTGAGCCGAGGTATCAATATGCGAATTGTGGATTATATGGAGGAAGCACGTGTCCACCACCGACAATTGTGGGATACACCGTGCGGCAGTCAGTGCTTGTGAAAGTGCGTGATTTTGAAAAAGCTGGGGATATTATTGGAGGTGTAGTTGAGAAGGGAGCAAACTCAGTTTCACAGTTACAGTTCACCATTGATGATCCAACAAAAATATTGGCGGATGCGCGTGCACAGGCAATAGATAAAGCAAAAGAAAAAGCAGAACAAATTGCAGATGCGGCAGGATTCTCGGTTGGAAAACTTATCTCAATTGACGAAGGAGGATATTATCCAGCGCCGATGTATCGCAACACAAAAGTATCAAGTGAAATATATGGAATGGGCGGAGCCGATATGGCGGCAGCTCCTTCAATTGAACCAGGATCACAAGAGGTGACTACTTCAGTGACCCTTCGATATGAAATAAAATAGTCGAATAATTCGTATTACAAAATATGGATAAGAAGAGAATTTCTATTATTATTGCAATTCTTTTCGTGGGAATCGTCGCTAGTTCGGCGATTTTCCCGCGTTTAGCGAGTGCTGGTTTTTTTGATGATGTGTGGGGATTTTTGAAGAGTGGTTTTTCTTCAAGTATAACCACAACTTCAACGGTTGAGAAAAGCGAGGGTGGAACAAAAGAAATTCCATTATATAAACCCGCGATCGATTATGAAAATGCGGTAGTTGGTGCAGTCGAACAAGCATCGCCAAGTGTGGTCTCAATTGTTATTTCAAAAGATTTACCGATTATTGAACAATGTCCGGGGAATAATCCGTTTAGTGATCTTCCTCCGGAATTTCAGGATTTTTTTGGGGGAGGATTTGATTTTTCAGTTCCCTGTCAAAAAGGAACAAAGAGTCAGGAAGTTGGTGGGGGAAGTGGATTTGTTGTTTCTGAAGATGGACTTATTGTGACTAACAAACATGTAGTCTTGGATACAAAAGCCGAATACACCGTGCTTACAAATGACGGAAAAAAATATAGGGCAAAAGTATTGGCACGTGATAATACAAAAGATCTTGCGGTCATAAAAATAGATGCGAAAGGATTGAAGCTGGCAAAACTTGGAGATTCCGATGGGATAAAACTTGGGCAAACCGCAATTGCAATTGGGAATGCACTCGGAGAATTTCGAAACACAGTTTCGGTGGGGGTTATTTCGGGTCTTTCACGAAGTATTACCGCATCAGGAGGAAGTGGGTTTGTGGAAAAAATTGAAGGACTTATACAAACCGATGCGGCAATCAATCAGGGAAATTCCGGTGGACCACTTTTGAATTTAAAGGGAGAAGTTATTGGTATTAATACTGCGGTTGCATCAGGCGCACAAAATATTGGATTTACTATTCCAATAAATCAGGTAAAACGTGCGATCCAATCAGTGAAAGATACAGGAAGCATTAAATCGCCATATATCGGTGTGAGATATTTAACACTCACCGAAGAAGTTGCGAAAAAACAAAAACTTTCAATTCAGGAAGGAGCATTGGTGCGAGGAACCGAAGATGGTCCCGCAGTGATTCCTGAATCTCCTGCAGATATAGCGGGAATTAAAGCCGAGGATATTATTACTGAAGTGAACGGAGAAAAACTAACGGCAGAAAAAACATTAGGAAGTGTGATACAGAAATATAATATAGGGGAGACGGTAACCTTGAAAGTATATCGTGGAAAAGATGCAATGGAATTTTCAGTAACGCTTAAGGAGAGACCGCAGGAATAGCAGGATAGGGAATAGGGGCTAGGAAGATAGGGTTTGGTTGGAGAGGATGCTTTCATGTAATTCAATTGAAGTCGTAAACTAATCAAGACCTTGGAACCGCTTTGAGCATTTGCATCGGCGTTTTGTATTTGTCCATTATTCTTTTCTTTCCCGTGTTTTATACATGGGGGAAGGCAATGCAATTGAATCTTATTGGACCGTCGTGGGTCCGGTGGTATGTCTCTGATTTCGGTTTTGTTGGGTTCGGTACGCTTTTAGCTCTTCTTGTTCACACAACCCCATCTAAACAAAAAGGTCTTAAGGTGTTAGTAAAAAAAATAATGAGGCTTACTGTCATAATGTTTGTACTTGCTGTTACCGTCGAGATGTTTCAAATGGAGGCGGACAAAATTGCAAGAGAAAGAAATCTTGTTATTCCAACAGCAGGGGATTTAGTAGATATAGCTCTTTATGTTTATTCCTTTCTGCTCAATATTTGGTTAATAATAAAAGCCGCGTTATATGAACAGCGGCTTTTTGTTTCTCCAATTTTTTATCGGTCATTTATGAGGTGTTATGCTATAGCATAACACCTCACGTAGTTTCGTTGCTTGTTGGCACTATGACATGTCATAGTGCCGCGTAGTGTTTATACTGCGGGGGAGTTATATGGTTTTATATTTTCTCCAATTTTTCTGTATCCCCACGCACTAATCTCTTCCGCCCAAGGCGCCCGCCTGCCGATCAAGTAGGGATCTGTCTATGGCGGAAGCCCCTATCTGATTAGCACTCGGCATCTGAGTTTGCCAATTTTAAATATTTTGGTATAATTTCTCAAGTCGTAGGACGAAGAGAAATTATCTACCAAATTTTTACCGAGCACTCAAATTTCCTTTATTTATCAATTTATCTGTATAATGAAGAAATAGAGGTTCTGATATTTATTTGTTATTTGGATTTTGTAATTTTTTAGGATTTAGATATTAGAAATTATAATTTAAACACTATGCCACAATTTCATCGATTTACTATACGAGCACAAGAAGCACTGCAAAATGCGCAGGAACTTGTGATGCGTTCGAATCAGGGGGAATTAAAAGCAATTCATTTGCTCTACACACTGTTGAGTGATGAACAAACATTAGTGCGTCCAATACTCATGGAAGCAAATGTAAATATTGAGACACTCGAAAAAGAACTTGAGGTGCATATTCATCAAATGCCGAAAATTTTTATGGGAGCGGGACAGGTGGGACAGCAATTATATTTGTCGCAGGAACTTATGAAAATACTCGATCGTGCGGGTGAAATTGCACGAAAAGAAAAAGATGAATTCATTTCATGTGAACACATTTTAATTGCCATTGCGGATGTACAATCATACGCTCAGG
>Ga0074195_1002009_pt1 | contig 24972 bp, 27 predicted proteins | sample EPASupsiteHSE623_FD_64525 | JGI IMG/M metagenome (GOLD analysis project Ga0074195, IMG submission 64525) | Bioremediated contaminated groundwater from EPA Superfund site, New Mexico - Sample HSE6-23 | ecosystem: Environmental > Aquatic > Deep subsurface > Groundwater > Contaminated ... | reverse complement strand
GTTTATAGCTTTAAAAGCATTCCGGTGACCCGGGGAATTTTTTCGCCGGAGCTTGCCAGTAATATTATTGTGGACATGGTTACTTCAATATTCGTCATTGCGATTAAGATTAGTTTGCCGGTGATGGTAGCAATATTGCTTACTGATGTTGCCTTAGGTATCCTAGCTAAAACTATGCCGCAAATGAATATTTTTGTTGTTGGTATGCCGGGCAAAATCATTGTCGGCATATTTATACTATCTTTGGCTTTGCCGTTTTATATTGCGTTTTTAGAGGTGATTTTCAGTGAGGTTTTTCATAACATGTACCGCCTCTTGGAAAGCTTTGCTCCCAATTAAAGAAAGTCGGTATAAGCTACAGACCTTTGATTTACAATTGTTTAATGGTGAAAAAACAGAAGAAGCTACTCCTAAACGCAAAGCAGATGCTAAGAAAAAGGGGCAGGTAGCTAAAAGCTCGGAAATTAGTTCGGCGTTCGTTATTTTGGCTGGTTTTTACACCCTCAAAGTGTTAGGAGTTAGCGTTTATACTGAATTAGCAAGTTATTTAACAGCCTGCTTATCCTCATTAGCTACAAACGATTTAACAATTCATGCAGTACAGTTGTTGTTTTTTTCTGTAGGAATAGTAATAGTAAAAACTGTTTTACCGATTCTCTTGACGATCATGCTGATTTCAGTGGTTATTAATTTTATGCAAGTTGGCGTAATTTTTTCACCAGATATTTTAATGCCTGATTTTGGTAAGATTAATCCTCTGTCAGGTTTCCAACGGCTATTTTCAAAAAGATCACTTGTTGAACTTGCTAAGGCTCTTTTAAAGGTGGGTATTATTGGTTATTTTGTGTATCGTTTTGCTGTCGTACAAACAAGTGATATTCCGAAATTAATCAATATGGACTTAATAGATTCACTGAAATTAACAGGATCACTAGTTATTGACTTAGCTTTTCAAATTATTACGGTAATGATGATTTTGGCAGTCTTTGACTATATGTACCAATGGTGGGCTCATAATGAGAGTCTAAAAATGTCCAAGCAAGAAATCAAAGAAGAAATGAAGCAAACTGAGGGTAATCCACAAGTTAAAAGCAAAATCAGAGAAAAACAGCGGGCTATGGCTATGCGGCGGATGATGCAGGAAATTCCTAAAGCAGATGTGGTGGTTACTAACCCGACGCATTTGGCAATTGCCCTTAAATATGATAAAACAATGGCAGCCCCGGTGGTTTTGGCAAAAGGCCAGGATTTTTTGGCTGAGCGCATCAAACAAGTTGCTAGGGAAAATAAAGTAATCATTGTAGAGAATAAACCGTTAGCCCGTGCATTATATCCTGTAGTGGATATTGGTGATGTCATTCCGGCAGAGTTATATCAGGCGGTTGCTGAGGTTTTAGCGTATGTATATCGCTTAAAGAAACGATTGTCCTAACAGAAGGAGAAAATAATAGATGGCTACAACTCGACAATCTGCACTATTTTCAGGTTTAGAAAAATATAGTGATGTAATGATAGCATTGGCCATCATTACTATTGTTGTAATGATGATTATACCATTACCTACAATATTGCTGGATCTTTTACTAACATTAAATATTACATTAGCACTGATTATTGTAATGGTGGCAATCTATAACATTGAGCCTCTGGACTTTTCAGTATTTCCGTCATTATTGCTAATAACTACTTTATTTCGGTTAGCGCTTAATGTTTCATCTACACGACTAATTTTGCTTGATGGTCATGCCGGTGATGTAATTGCCGCATTCGGTAATTTTGTTGTTGGTGGTAATGCGGTAGTTGGCTTCATTGTTTTCGTTATCTTAATTATTATTCAGTTTATTGTAATTACTAAAGGTGCTGAGAGGGTTGCTGAAGTTGCTGCTCGTTTTACGTTAGATGCTATGCCTGGTAAACAAATGAGTATTGATGCCGATCTTAATGCCGGCCTTATTACCGATAAAGAGGCACGTGATCGCCGCCGAAATATTCAGCGTGAAGCTGATTTTTACGGTGCGATGGACGGCGCCAGTAAATTCGTTAAAGGCGATGCGATTGCTGCTATTATAATTATTGTAATTAATATTGTTGGTGGTTTTGTTATTGGCATGCTGCAGCGTAATCTTGATGTGTTGCAAGCGCTTCAGACGTATACCTTGTTGACTGTTGGTGAAGGGCTGGTAAATCAGATACCAGCATTATTAATATCTACAGCCACTGGTATCGTGGTAACTAGAGCCGCCTCCGATTCGAATTTGGGCTCAGACTTAACACGACAGATTATTAATAACCCGCGCATATTTTTTATTGCATGTGGAGTGTTGTTGCTTTTAGGATTAATTCCTGGATTGCCTGGAGTCCCGTTTTTTGCTTTAAGCTTTATAACTGGTGGCATAGGGTATGCCCTAATTAGAACACAGCAATCTGAGGTTCAGATGGAAATGTCTCAACAAGAGGAGCAAGAAAAAGAGGAAGTACGAAAGCCGGAAAATATCGTATCTTTGTTACAGGTTGACCCGATGGAATTAGAAATCGGGTATAGCCTGATTCCGCTTGTTGATGTAAGTCAAGGCGGTGACTTATTGGACCGGGTTGTAATGATTCGCCGTCAGTGTGCATTGGAACTCGGGCTTATTGTCCCGACAATAAGAATACGCGATAATATTCAGCTTAAGCCTAATATCTACGTGATTAAATTAAAAGGCATAGAAATTGCCAGAGGTGAATTAATGTTAGATCACTTCTTAGCAATGGACTCTGGCGCTGCTTTTGAAACAGTGCCGGGAGTTGAGACGGTAGAACCTGCTTTCGGGCTGCCGGCGTTATGGATTCAAGAAACATATCGTGAGCAGGCAGAGCTTGCCGGCTATACAGTAGTTGATCCGGTCTCTGTTTTAGCTACCCATCTTACCGAAATTATCAAAAGTCATGCGGCAGAAATTTTGGGCCGCCAAGAAGTACAGACTTTGGTGGATTCGGTTAAGCAAAATAATGCAGCAGTAGTTGAAGAGTTGACACCAAATCTTTTGTCTGTTGGCGAAATACAAAAGGTATTAGGCAATTTGCTGCGTGAGAAAATTTCTATAAGAGATTTGGTGTCCATTTTTGAGACATTGGCAGATTATGCCCAGTTAACCAAAGACACGGAAATATTGACGGAATATGTTCGCCATGCACTGGCCCGACAAATATCCCGTCAATATATAAATAATAATATTTTGACCTGTATAACGGTTGACCCGCAGCTAGAAAACACTATTGTTAATGCCGTACAACGTACTGAACAAGGTTCGTATGTTGCATTAGATCCTAAAATGGTACAAACTATCATTAATAACCTTACAAATGAGCTTCCGAAGTTAACTAATATGGGATATCAACCAGTTGTTTTAACGAATCCGGGAGCCAGGTTGTACTTCCGTAAACTTACTGAACGCGTAGCACCTAATTTAACGGTTTTATCTTATGCTGAACTTGACCCCAAAGCAGAGGTTCAGGCATTAGGGATGGTGAGATTGTAATTGAAAGTCAAATTATTTACAGCACAAAACATGGCAATCGCAATGGCAAATGTTAAACAGGAATTAGGGCGTGAAGCTGTTATTTTGCATACTCGCCGATTTAAAAAAGGTGGAATCTTCGGTTTTTGGGGCAAGGAAATGGTTGAAGTTATGGCCGCAGTCGATAACGCTGCGGCAACTGTCGCCGAAAAAAAGCCGCCGGCAATTATTGCTAATACTGAGGATTCTAGAATATCGGCGCTACAACTTGAAATGTCCGGCATGCGAAAAATGCTAGAACAAATGTTGTGCCAAGCTTCCGAGAATAGCAAGGAATCATCTCCGCTTCTGGAGTTATTGATTAGAAATGACGTTGAGCCGACAATCGCAGCTAATCTGATTAAGGGATTGCCTGATGATCAAGGTAAGTCTCGAAAACTGCTAATTGACCGAATTATTAATTATCTACAGAGAATAGAAGGGATTAATCTTTCGCCGGCCAGCTGTAAAAAAATTGCTTTAATTGGTCCAACCGGTGTTGGCAAGACAACGACAATTGCAAAATTAGCGGCTAATTTTGCTTTGAAAGAAGGATATAGGGTTGCATTAATTACTGCAGATACTTACCGTATTGCAGCTGTTGAACAACTGAAAATTTATGGTGATATCATTGGTGTTCCGATAGATATTGTGTATTCACCTGACGAACTTAAGTCGGCATTTGAACGCCATAAGGATAAACATTTGGTATTGGTTGACACCGCTGGCCGCAGCCCAAGCAATTATTCGCAGATAGCGGAACTACAGGCTTTGTTGTCGGTAGATCCGTTTATTGAAACTCATCTTGTGTTAAGTACTACAACGAAATATCGCGAGGCATTAGAAATCGTTAATAATTTTTCTGTCTGTTCTCCTCAGAAGATTTTATTTACAAAAGTGGATGAGGCAAGCAATTTGGGAACCATATTCAATTTGGTATATCATTTTCCCACATCCTTATCCTATATGACTACAGGACAAAGTGTGCCTGATGATATTGAGTTAATCAACTCTGCTAAACTGGCAACTATGATATTGAGGGACTAATATGAGTGATCAAGCTGAAAAATTGCGTCAAATGTCACTGCGTTCTTCAATTTTAAAAAGTCCGGTTATTAAAAAAAGTGCTAAAAGCCGGGTAATTACAGTTACTAGTGGTAAAGGCGGTGTCGGGAAAACTAATTTTACAGTAAATCTGGCACTTGCGCTAGCCGCGTTTGACAAAAAAGTATTGATAATTGATGCTGATTTAGGCATGGCTAATGTTGAAGTGCTTTTTGGCTGCTCAGCTCCGTATAATATTTTAAATTTATTGGAAGACGGCTTAAAAATTACTGACATTACGACAGATGGTCCGCGAGGTATTAAATTTTTGGCAGGCGGTTCCGGAATTTATCAACTGGCTAACTTAAGTGCTGCTCATTTGAATCATATAGTATCTCAAATTGCTTTGTTTGATGGCTGGGCTGATTTTATTTTAATTGATACAGGTGCAGGCATTAGCCGTAATGTGTTAAATTTTGTTATGGCGGCAGAGCAGGTGATTCTTATTACGACACCAGAACCTACGGCAATTACAGATGCCTATGCTATGGTGAAAGCCTATGCAGGGCAAAATGGGACTGCTCCGCTTAAGTTAGTAGTTAACCGTGTTTTTGATCGTGATGAAGGACAGTTGGTTGTTGATAAATTAATGCGGGTTTCTCAACGATTTCTTAATATAGCCATTGAAAATTTGGGGTATGTTTATGAAGATCGCTGCATGGTCAAAGCGGTTAAAAAACAAATACCGCTTTTATTAGCATTTCCTGAAGCCGTATCAGCAAGGTGCATAGAAAATATTGCGCAACAAATCATTAACGGTAAAAATATGCAGCAACAGCCCCTTGGTATAAAAGGATTTTTCTATAAGTTTTTAGAATATATGTATTAGTCCTTAAAAAGGAGGGGTATCTATCAGTATTAAGCCAGAAGAAGTTTTTAAAATCAATCAACGCATTGAAGTAATTGTACCTGGACGCAATGGCCTTGCCGAGCAATATCGGAGCCGGGTAGAAGATATGACCTCTGATAATATGGTGATTGCTATGCCGATGAGTAAGGGGTATCCTGTTATGTTACAGCGAGGGGATATATTCTTTGGTAGGACTGTTACTAATCACGTAGCGTATGAATTTACCAGTTCGCTGTTAAGCCGGCAGATTAATCCATTGCCAATATGGCAAATTGCTGTGCCTTCTAATATAAAAAAAATTCAGCAAAGAGCATTTGTGAGGATTGATTTGTCGATACCTGTCCAAATAAAAGCTATTCATGAAGACGGAATGCTTGATGAGACAGTAATCAGTGCAGTGACCAAGGATATCAGCGGTGGTGGAGTGCAAATTGTTACCGGTCACCTATGGGAGATTGGAACCAAATTAATGGTGACAGTTGATTACCCGCAAATTGGTCCGTTAACTTTGAAATGTGATGTGGTTCGGATATATCAGCCACAGTCTGACCTTAATGTATTTTGGGTCGGAATTAGATTTTTAGAGATAGCTGAAAGTGAGCGAGGCAATATAATTAAACTCATTTTTAAAAAGCAATTGGAGCAGAGACGTAAGGGGCTAGAATAGTAAAGGATATTGGTGGTGATTTTGTGATAAAAGTGCTAGTTGTTGACGACTCTGTGTTTATGCGTAAGCTTTTGAGTGATTTATTTGCCGGTGAATCTGATTTTTCAGTTGTTGATACTGCACGGAATGGTAAAGATGCCATTGATAAAGCTAAACGCCTAAAACCTGACGTAATTACCCTTGATGTTGAGATGCCTGTTGTGGATGGATTAAAGGCCTTGGAAGTAATTATGTCTGAGTGCCCTACACCTGTAGTTATGATAAGCAGTTTAACGCAGGCCGGTGCTGTTACAACCTTGAAGGCACTTGAATTAGGTGCTGTCGATTTTGTTGCTAAAACTGCCGGACCTATTTCTAATATTTCAGAAATAAAAACTCAAATTCTTGCTAAATGCCGGGCGGCAGCACGTGCCAATGTTATGCAGCTAGCTAAAAAGCAGCTTGTTGGCACTGTTTTGCCACAACAGCAAGTCGTATATTCAGCTTCTAATAAGCCGACAGAGGAGCGCATTGTTGCTATTGGTACTTCAACAGGCGGGCCGCGTGCTTTGCAGGAAGTAATTACTAAAATTCCTGGTAATATTCCATGCGGAATTGTGATAGTTCAACATATGCCGCCAGCATTTACTAAATCTTTGGCAGACCGACTAAACTCATTATCTTCTGTAACAGTGAAGGAAGCGGAACATAACGATGTTATTAAACCGGGACTTGTGTTAATCGCACCTGGTGATTATCATATGCTGCTAGAGAGAGAAGGTGGTAAGGTAGTTGTTAAACTTAACCAAAACCCTCCGATCGGTGGGCATAGACCTGCGGTAGACCCAATGATGGAGTCGGTAGCACGTATCTACGGCAGTAAAACGGTAGGAGTAATACTAACCGGTATGGGGCATGACGGTGCTAAAGGCATTCAAGCGATAAAAAGGCAAAATGGACAAACTATTGCAGAAGATCAATCAACCTCAGTTGTGTTTGGAATGCCTAAATCAGCTATTGAATTAGGCGTAGTTGATAAAATAGTACCTATTACCAGTGTAGCCGCTGAAATAGTAAAGGCGTTAGCTAAATAATAAATGTGAAATGTAATATGGGGGTGTAGAGGAATGGATATAAATCAGTATATGGGGATGTTTTTAGAAGAATCACGCGAGCACCTTCAAACGCTAAACAGTTGTTTGCTTGATCTTGAAAATGATCCGGGAAATTTGACTGTACTTGATGAAATATTTAGAAGTGCTCATACCATTAAAGGTATGTCCGCTACCATGGGATTTACTACTATTGCAGAACTTACACATGAAATGGAAAATGTTCTGGACATGCTTCGTAAGGGAACACTTGCGGCAAATGATGACATTACTGATATTTTGTTTAAGTGTGTTGATACACTGGAGCAACTTGTTGAAAGTGTAGCGTCAAATTCAGACACGACAATTGAGATCAAGCCGCTTATTTCCAAACTTATTGCCATTGCCAAAGGCGAACTGGTAGCAGCTGATAGTGTTCCGGACTCGCGGCAAGCCATAGTAGCTAGTGAATCAGAAGCTGTTGCTCATGATTGTGTTGAGCTTGATGACACAGAACTTAATGTTGTTCATGCGGCAAGAAAACAAGGGCTTGAATGTTACCAAGTACATGTTGGTTTACGTGTCGGTTGTCTGTTGAAGTCGGCTAGAGCATATATGGTCATGAATGCATTAGAAGAACTTGGTGAAGTAATTAAGAGCGTACCGGCTGTTGAAGAACTGGAAAAGGAAAACTTTGACAGTTGTTTTGAGGTTATAGTTTTGACTACGGCTGAAGCGGAAAAGATTGAAGCTGTTGTTTTAAGTATTTCCGAAGTTGAACAGGTAGAGGTTTTTCCATCTGTGATAACCGAGGACACTGCTTCTGCACCAACTCCTCCTCAGGCTGCAGCTAAAACGGACAAGCCGGTTGAGGTTAAGAATGAAAGCGTTGCTGCCAATAAAACAGAAAAACCGGCTACAAATGAACATGCTGATAAAAAACTCAAAAGCGGTCAGTCGGTTAGGGTCGATATTGATAAGCTAGATAGTTTACTTAACCTTGTAGGTGAATTAGTTATTAACAAAACCCGGCTAGAACAAATTGGATTAACACACAGACTTTCAGAATTAGTAGAAACTATTGAGCAAATGGATAGGGTAACAACAGATTTGCAGACAGTAGTTATGAAAGTTCGAATGGTTCCTGTTGGGCAAGTATTTAATCGTTTTCCGCGCATGGTTAGAGATTTGTCACGCGATTTAAATAAAGAGATTAATCTTATTATTCAAGGTGAAGAAACAGAACTTGACCGTACTGTAATAGACGAAATCGGAGATCCGTTAGTTCATCTTCTGAGAAACTCTATCGATCATGGTATTGAGCATCCGGCTGAACGGCAGGCTAAGGGCAAAAATCCGGTTGGCGAGGTCCGTTTAATTGCGCGGCATGAAGGCAATAACGTTATCATTATGGTAGAAGATGACGGTAAGGGGATTAATGCTGATGTTATTAAGCAAAAAGCTATAGATAAGGGCATGATTACACAAGCTGAGGCGGATAAACTTGAACCGGCTGAAGCTGTTCGTCTTGTATTCTTGCCCGGTTTCTCTACAGCTGACACTGTTACCGATGTTTCCGGCCGCGGTGTAGGTATGGATGCTGTTAAAACTAAAATTGAATCGTTGGGCGGCATGGTAGATGTTGAGACAAAAATTAATGGCGGCAGTAAGTTTAAAATTCGATTGCCGTTAACGCTGGCGATTATTCAGGCCTTGCTCGTTAATGTAAGCGAAGAAATTTATGCGATTCCGCTGGGGACTATTGACAGTACAATTAACATCACTCCACAGGATATAAAAACTATTCAGAACCAGGAAGTTATCTTACTTAGGGGGCAAATCATTCCGATAGTTCGCTTGGCTAATGTACTTAATGTTCCAACTGCCAACAAGCAAAGTGATGAAGAATTATTTGTAGTAATTGTCCATATGGGCGAAAATCGTGCCGGGATTATTGTCGATACGCTTATTGGGCAGCAAGAAATCGTAATTAAATCCATGGGTAAACTACTAGCTGGTATTAAGGTTATTGCTGGTGCCACTATTTTAGGCAATGGACAAGTTGCGCTTATTTTGGATGTTGGAGCGTTAAAGCAGTAAGAAAAGGAGGAATGAAGAGTGTCTGAAGCAACATATTCTGGTAACGATATTCAATTAGTGGTATTTAAATTAGGGCGCGAAGAATATGGCGTTAGTATTCTGCAAGTGCAGGAAATTAAAAGAATAACTGAGATTACCCGTGTACCGCACTCGCCTGATTATATTAAGGGGGTAATGAATCTGCGTGGCAGTGTTTTACCTGTTATTGATTTAAAAAAGAGACTAAATTTACCACCTGAGGAGTATACGGATGATACTCGAATTATCATTATAAAAGTGGAAGAAATCGTTGTTGGAATGATTGTTGATGCTGTATCTGAAGTAACGACAATTGATCAAAATAGCATTGAACCTCCACAAGCTGTTGTAGGCGGTATTGCGGCTGACTACCTAAGCGGGGTAGGTAAATTAGAGAATAGACTTTTAATATTGCTTAATACAGATGCAATTATTGGTATGGGCCAGGAAGTTAAAGCTAGTTAATTGCTAGGTGTAGAATTAAAGGGGTGGCAAACTTGTCTGAAGATATATTAAAACTATCACCACTGCAGTTAGACGCATTAAGGGAAATAGGAAATGTTGGCGCTGGTAATGCGGCAACAGCGCTATCCCAAATCATCAACAACAAAATTGATATGACAGTACCTGAAGTATCAATTCTTCCTTTGGGTGAGGTACCTGAAGTGGTTGGTGGTCCAGATGCTATGGTAGCAGGTGTTTATCTTAGAGTTTTTGGTCCGGCACCTGGAAGTATCTTGTTTTTGCTTCCTCGTGAAAGTGCCTTTTACCTTGTTGATATGTTAATGGGACGTACCCAAGGTGAAACACAACTCCTTAATTCTATGGATGAATCAGCCTTGATGGAAATTGGAAACATTTTAGCGGGGGCTTATTTAAATGCTCTTTCTTATTTTACCAAGCTAACTTTATTACCCTCTATTCCTGCTTTAGCTATTGATATGGCTGGGGCGATATTGAGCGTGATTCTGATTCAGTTAGGTCAAATGGGAGATCATGCACTCGTGATTGAAACTGAATTCACAACAGATAATGATGGCGTTAAGGGTCACTTTTTCTTGATTCCCGATCCCGGTTCTCTCAATACAATCTTGGCGGCAATCGGGGTGAAGGAATAATGGCTGAGCTGATAAAAGTGGGAATGGCTGATTACAAGGTTGGGCGTAACCCGGCTAGCTTGATTAGTTATGGGCTAGGATCTTGTGTGGGTATTGCGTTGTTTGATTCAGTTACTAAGGTGGGCGGATTAGCCCATATAATGTTGCCTGACAGCACCCAAGCACGCTCAGCAGAGAATATCGCAAAATTTGCCGATACGGCTTTGCCGGCTATGCTTAATGAGATAATAAAATTAGGTGCCAGTAAGTCGCGTATTACTGCGAAGATTGCTGGTGGAGCACAAATGTTTACATTTACTAATGCTACTGATATTATGCGTGTCGGTGAACGTAATGCCGAGGCTGTGCGCTTAGTATTAAAAAAGCTGGAGATAAGGCTATTGGCTGAAGATACCGGCGGCAATTATGGACGTACAGTCGAACTAAAATTAGATACGGGTATTTTCCGCGTTAAGACTATTGATAAAGGTGAAAAAGAATTATAATTTGGGGGAAAGACTATGGCACTAAAGCTGCGGATTAGTTTATATTTAGCGCTTATTACCAGCAGCTTAACTTTGTTGGTAGGGGTGCATAATAGTATTACGCTAACAGCCATGGTAAATCGGACGTTAGTATCGTTAGTCTTTTTTGCAATTTTAGGTTATGTGTGTGGACAATATGCAGAGCGTCTTTTAAAAGAGAAGCTGGAAGAGATAGAATCAAAGGATGCGAATATAGAGCGTGTAAACACCGAAGATGAACCGGAAGCAGCTTTGCCGGTCTCCGAATTTGAACCTTTGAATACTAAGGATTTTGAGAATATAACACTAACGCAAAAGTGATGATGGAGGGGTAGGCGCCAATGGCAGATAATGATGCTGAACAAAAGGCTGCTAACACACTCAAGCTTTGGCGGGAGTATGGTAATAATAGAAGCCCGGAAATTCGGGAAAAACTTATTGAAAACTATCTGCCTTTAGTTAAACTAGTAGCAGGCCGCATTGCAGTTAGTCTCCCTCAGCATGTGGATAAAGATGATTTAATCAGTAATGGTTTTTTTGGTCTTTTAGAATCAATAGAACGGTTTGACGCTGACCGGGGAGTGAAATTTGAAACCTATGCAGTTGTAAGAATACGAGGAGCTATTCTTGACTCACTTCGAGCGCAAGATTGGATTCCGGCTACTATTAGACAAAAAGCACGGCAATATGAACAAACTGTGACTAAGTTGGAGCATGCGCTGGGACGTTCAGTAAAAGACGAAGAAATTGCGATGGCAATGAGTATTCCACTTAATGAATTATACAAGCTTATTAATCAGTTAAATACAAGCACACTTATACCACTCGAAGAATTTGCCAGAACTGAAACGGTTTCGCAGCATACACCGAACCCTTCCCAACATATCGAAGAACAAGAAGTCAAAGACATGCTAGCCAAAAGTATTGACAAATTACCGGAAAAAGAACGATTGGTTGTTAGTCTTTACTATTATGAAAGTTTAACATTAAAAGAGATAAGCTTGATATTGAAACTTTCTGAAGCCCGTATTTCGCAACTTCATACTAAAGCGATTTTCCGGATGCGAGGTGCTTTATCCAGGTTAAAATCAAGTGTTATTTAAATAATTTAATTAAGTAAGTGCTAGTGATGGGGGAATTGTGAGTATGAATGACGAGACATGTTTATCAGAACAGGCAGAAGATAAAGTAGATTCACGTGACGGATATTTTACTATCACAACAGATGAAAATGGAGCTTATTTAGCGGTATATCCTCCACAAGGTGAAGGTCAGCCTGTAAAAGTACCTCAAATTACAGAACAGTTACAGGAACATCGCGATATTGGCAAAGTTGAAAATACTTTGCTTATTCGTGTTATTAAAGAAGCATTAGGTACACCTGTTAAAGTAGCTGAAAAATTAATTGAGACTGACCCGAAGATTCAAATTTCGATCTCCCGTGACCGAATGGAAGCCGCTTTGCAGATTGATATGCCTCAAGGCAGCCGGCCTATTACTATGGACGCTGTCATGGAGAAAATTAAGGCAGCAGGTATTGTCTATGGAATTGATCTTGAAGCAATTGAAAAGGCAATGGCAAGATCGGGACTAGAGGTAGTTTGCGCAAAAGGTTTAGTGCCCGTCAATGGTGTTAATGCGAGTATTATTTATACTGTTGATCTAGAAAATAAGGGGCGGCCTGCTGAATTAGATGATGGCAGAGTGGATTTTAAAAACCTTAATATGTTTACTGTTGTTCAACAAGACGAGCTGTTAGCAGAAAAAGTACCTGCAACAATGGGAACTCCAGGTGTTGATATTTTGGGAAATGAAGTTGCTGCTAAACCAGGTAAGGACTTAATTCTGCCAACAGGGAAAAATGTGTACGCGGTTGACGGACTGAAAGTATTTGCGGCGCAAGCAGGGCAAATTGTTGCAGCTAACAAAAAGCTAAACGTTATTCCGATTATTGAAGTAAAAGGTGATGTTGATTTATCAACAGGTAATATTGAATTTGTCGGCAGTGTTTTGGTCAAAGGATCAATACAAACTGGTTTTACCGTTAAGGCAGAAGGTAATATAGAAATTGCTGGTAATGTTAGCGGCGGCATTGTTGAAGGAAAAAATGTTACTGTCCGTATGGGAATTCAGGGAATGAATAAAGGATATATAAAAGCAACAGAAACTGTTGTTGCAAAATATATCGAGAATGCGACTGTGTCTGCTGGAAAAGATGTTATTGTTAGTGATGTTATTTTACATAGTAAAGTGAGTGCAGGTAAAAAAGTTGTTGTTGAGGAACGGCGTGGACTTATTGCTGGTGGTCAAATATCAGCAGGTGAGGAAATAAGGGCCAAGATTATTGGAACTCAATCTGCTACTAGTACGGATATTGAAGTCGGTGTAAACCCGGCATTACGGGAAGAATACCAAACAGCGCGTAAAGAAATTAAAAAACTTGAATTTGATTTGGAGCAAGCCCAGAAAGCCCTAAATATATTACGAGCCATGAACCAAAGCACAATGCCGCCTGATAAACGTGAAATGCTGCTAAAATTAACTAAAGCCCAATTTCATCTAATTGGTCAAACCGAAACTCTGCGAAATCGATTAGCGGAAATCGAAATTGCGTTGGAAGAAATGCGTTATGGGCACATAAAAGTTGCTGATACCGTTCATCCTGGAGTAAAATTAGTGGTAGGAACACTAGTTAAACCAATCAGGGATGAGGTTAAATTTGCAAAGTTTTACGCCGAAGACGGAGAAATAAAAACAGGTTCATTCAAATAAGTATTTTACGACCAATCAGCACATTATATGGTTGGGTGGTGGATGTAAGTGAGTATCAGACCGATTGACATGCAGGTAATTATTCCAAGATCGACAGAAGTCGGAGTACAGCAGAATAATCTTGCTCAGCAAAGTGTAGTTCAACAACAACAATTTGCTGAGCAAATGGCCAAGGCGGCAGCGGTGCGTCAGAAACAAGTTCAAGGGATCGCAAAGGGCCAAGGCGGCAAGATTGAACGAGAAGGCAACAAAGAGAAAAATAATAAGCACCACGCTGATGAAGCTGGTGAAAATAGTGGTGCGCTTTCAGCGGAATCTCCTGAATCAGAAGGCGAGACTATAAGGCGAGATCCTGTACTTGGACATATTATTGATATTAAAACATAATGGGTTTACTGAGGTGATAATTTGCTTACAGGTAGTATTGTTTCGTTAGTGGCGATAGTTCTTTTAGGTTTTTTATTTTTATATAAAAAAGAAATGCTTATCAATGTATTTACCTCAAATATGTCTACATCAGCAAATCAATTTACCGAGCATCTTGAACAAACAGCCGACGTAATTATCCGGCGGCTGGAAGAAGAAGCTGCTCAACTTGAATTATTGCTTGAAGAAGCTGAATTAAAAATTGGCATGCTTAGCCAACAGGTTGAGCATGCCAATAAAATTATTGAACAAATGGCAGAACTAGAAAAACGTCAGATGGCACTTGAGTTTGGGCAATTTGGTGCACAAGCAGTTAGTGATAATAAGATAGATACTGTGTCCCAGACAATGGAATTTAAGGACTACGATAGTAATGTAGCTACGCAAAATGAGGAACAAATAGTGGACGAGCAAAGTAGTATTGATTTTTCACTTCTTGATGATACCGTTCCGTCGGAACCAATAAATACCGAAAAGTATCGACATATAATCGCTATGGCTGATCAAGGCTATACTGTAACAGAAATTGCAAAAGCTACTGGGATGGGTAAGGGTGAAATCATGCTGCTATTGCAGTTGAATAAATAGTAGTGGCATTGGCATAATAATAAAATCGAAAAAAGGCAACTTATACGATAATAGGCTTGTTATTAGCAGCGAGTTATGCTATACTTTTTTTTGGTGTTATCACTCACGCAATCTAATTTTGCTACTGTGCCATATTGTGGTGACGGCAAAAGATGCGGATTGCGGCGGCAAATTAACAGGAGGTGTATTTTATGTCAGTTATTTCAATGAAGCAACTTTTGGAAGCTGGTGTTCATTTCGGTCACCAAACCAGAAGATGGAACCCCAAAATGGCTCCGTACATATTCACGGAGCGTAATGGTATCTACATTATCGACCTGCAAAAAACAGTAAAAAAGGTGGAAGAAGCGTATAATTTTGTACGTGACTTAGCCGCTCAAGGACAAACTATGTTATTTGTAGGTACTAAAAAACAAGCGCAGGAAGCGGTAAAAGACGAAGCTATCAGATGTGACATGTTCTATGTTAACGAAAGATGGCTTGGCGGTATGCTAACTAACTTCCAAACCATTCAAAAGCGCATCAACAGATTGCGCGAACTTGAAGATATGGAAGCTAAAGGTATGTTTGACGTGTTGCCTAAAAAAGAAGTTATCACTTTACGCCATGAAATGGAACGGTTACAAAAATTTCTTGGTGGTATTAAAAATATGCACAAGCTGCCTGGTGCGCTCTTTATTATTGATCCGCGCAAAGAGCGTATTGCTGTGGCAGAAGCTCGTAATTTAGGTATTCCTATTGTTGGTATTGTTGACACCAACTGTGATCCAGATGAGATCGATTATGTTATTCCCGGTAATGACGATGCTATTCGCGCTGTTAAGCTGCTTACCGCAAAAGTTGCTGATGCTATCTTGGAAGGCCGCCAAGGCGAACAGATGGCAGAGTAAACTATTAGATGGACATTAAAGGTAAGGGGCTTATGGTTCTCTTACCTTTAATAATAGTTAGGAGGATTTTAGATGATAACTGCTGCAATGGTTAAGGAACTACGGGAAAGTACCGGCGCTGGTATGATGGACTGTAAAAAGGCTTTGAATGAAACAAATGGTGATATGGAAAAGGCCGTTGATTACCTACGGGAAAAAGGACTGGCTGCCGCTGCCAAAAAAGCTAGCCGCATAGCTTCCGAGGGTCTTGTTGAAGCTTACATACATGGAGCAGGCCGCATTGGAGTTTTGCTTGAAGTAAACTGTGAAACAGACTTTGTTGCCAAGACTGATGATTATAAGTCTTTGGTGAAAGATATAGCTATGCAAATTGCTGCTGCCAATCCTAGTTATGTTTCACGCGAAGAGGTACCTGAAGAAATATTGAACCATGAGAGAGAAATCTTACGGGCACAGGCACTTAATGAGGGTAAACCGGCTAATATTGTTGAAAAAATGATAGAGGGTCGTTTGAAAAAGTTTTATCAGGAAGCCTGTTTGTTAGAACAAACGTTTATCAAAGACCCTGATAAAACAATTACTCAATTAATTACCGAGCGCGTAGCTAAAATTGGCGAAAACATTTCTGTACGTCGCTTTACTAGATATCAGCTAGGTGAAGGTCTTGAAAAAAGATCGAATGATTTTGCTGCTGAAGTAATGGCAGCTGTTAATAAATAAGAGAACACTTTGTGTTCTCTTTTTTCTGAAAAATGTTTTGTGAAATAAAGGATTTATTCGCTATTTGTAGAAATACAATCTAAAAGGAGGTCGCCCGATTGGTCGCTGGTAAATATAAGCGCGTTGTCTTAAAATTAAGTGGTGAAGCTTTGGCTGGCAATAAGGGATATGGTATAGACCCGGTTGTTGTTGATGCCATCGCTAAAGAGATAAAGGAAGTTAAAGCTAACAATTTAGATGTGGCTATTGTTGTTGGGGGCGGGAATATTTGGCGTGGTCTTGCTGGAAGCGCGAAAGGAATGGATCGTGCAACTGCCGACTACATGGGTATGCTGGCAACCGTTATGAATGCACTGGCATTGCAAGATGCATTGGAGCATTGTGATGTAGATTCCAGAGTACAAACTGCTATTAATATGCAACAAGTTGCTGAGCCGTATATTCGTCGTCGGGCTATACGCCATATGGAAAAAGGACGCGTAGTTATTTTTGCTGCCGGTACGGGAAATCCTTATTTTTCAACAGATACAACTGCTGCACTTAGGGCAGCTGAAATTGAAGCTGATGCAATTTTAATGGCTAAAAAGAATACAGATGGTGTCTATGATTCTGATCCGCGTCATAATCCCGATGCCAAAAAATTCAAAGAGCTTGAATATATTGAAGTTTTACAGCGCGGCTTAGGAGTAATGGACTCAACAGCTACTTCGCTGTGTATGGATAATAAAATTCCAATTGTAGTATTTAGTATCGATGAGCCAGGCAATATTTTAAAGGCGGCTCTAGGTAATGATATAGGAACTATTGTTGGAGGAGAAAAAAATGACAATTAAGGAAATTCATTCTGCCCATGAGGACAAAATGAAAAAGGCTTTGGAGGTTCTCCGGAAAGAATATGGTAGTTTGCGGGCGGGTAGGGCAACTCCTTCTTTACTGGATAAGGTGATGGTTGATTATTATGGTTCCCCAACACCTGTTAACCAAGTTGCCAATGTTTCAGTTCCTGAACCTAGGATAATTGTCATTCAACCATGGGAGAAGACAATGCTTAACGCTATTGATAAGGCCATACAGAAATCCGATTTGGGTTTGATGCCTAATAGCGATGGTGTTGTCATTCGATTGGCCATTCCGCAGCTTACTCAAGAACGCCGGACAGAAATTGTTAAGGTTATACATAAAAAAGCAGAGGATTGTCGGGTCGTTATTCGTAATCTACGCCGTGATGCCAATGAGTCAATTAAGAAGGTTGAAAAAGATAAAACGGTTTCTGAAGATGAGGCCAAAAAAGCCCAAGATGATATTCAGAAACTAACAGATAAATATATTAAAGAAATCGATCAGATTATGGCCGGAAAAGAAAAGGAAATCATGGAAGTATAATATGATTGATACAGTAGCACAGCCATTATCTGAAGTTATTTCTAGACTAGAACAGGCTAAATGCAAATATAGCATTACTGTTACTAAACCTTCACGAACGCAGTTTCAACTTGAAGAAACTCTTTATGTTATTAAGCAGCAATTAAATGCTGATGGTATTATAAATTTAGTGGTTGCTGCTAAAATGGGAAAGGAGGTGTTTTAAGTAATGGCTTATAAAATTACAGAAGATTGTGTTGCTTGTGGTTCTTGTGCAGCTACCTGCCCGGTCAGCGCTATTCAAGAAGGGGAACCCACTTACAGCATAAACGATGAATGTGTAGAGTGCGGCTCTTGCGCGGAAGTTTGCCCGACAGGTGCAATTAAAGCTCCGGAGTAATTTAAATCCCCCTCGTGAGAGGGGGTTTAAATTTGTATTTACTGGCTAACTTTCTTTAATTCGGGGGATAATTTGGTAATAACTATGCTGCAGTTTGGCGGAGGGGCTTAACGTGTGGAAAAAGTGGTTTGGTAAAAAGTCTATTAGCAATGAATATGATTATAATGACATTGATTTAAATACACTTCCCTGTCATATAGCGATAATTATGGATGGCAATGGTAGATGGGCACAAAAGAAAGGGCTTCCTCGCACTTTTGGTCATCGGGCTGGCGTGGAAACACTGCGGGAAATTGTTATGACGGCGTCAGAACTTGGTATTAAAGTACTTACCGCGTATGCATTTTCAACGGAAAACTGGCAGCGGCCAGCAGATGAAGTTTCTTTACTGATGAGCCTGTTGGCTGAGTATTTGGATAATGAAATCAATGAGCTCGATGAGAACAATGTACAAATAAGGTTTATTGGCAAGCTTGAAGAACTTGCACCAGCACTACAGACAAAAATTGAAAAAGCTCAGACGCAGACTGCCTGCAATACAGGGTTGATTTTAAACCTGGCCGTAAATTACGGCGGACGAGCAGAGCTGACGCGTGCTGTTAAAATAATCACTGAAAAGGTAGTAAAGCAAGAATTAGCAATAGAAGATATTAATGAGAAAATTATTGAAGAAAATCTATATACTTCGAATCTTCCTGCGCCAGATTTATTGATTAGGCCTAGTGGAGATTTTCGCATTAGCAACTTTTTATTGTGGCAAGTTGCGTATGCGGAGTTTTGGTTTACTGAGATTAATTGGCCTGACTTTAAGCCGGAAAATTTTTTGCAGGCTATACGCGATTATCAACAACGCGAACGGAGATTTGGCGGGTTAAAAAATACTAAAAAACGGTAGGTGCCTATATTGCTTAGTATGCGTGTTTTGACGGCAGTTATTGGAATCCCAATAGCGGTATATATTATTAACAATGGCTCTTGGCTGTTTGCGGCAAGTATAATAATACTAGCGTTAATTGCTTGGCATGAATTTTTTAAAATGATGCAGGCCAAAGAGATCAACATCCAATATAGCAGTGGGTTTATTGGAATTGTTTTAGCAACTGCCTGTGCATGGCTTGGAAATGCACAGGAATTAGTTATGGTAATGTTATTAGTAGTATTATTTACCTTGGCGCAAACAATATTTTTACATGAGAAGTTTGGTGTTAGTGAGGCTGCGTTTACGATACTGGGGACAATGTATGTGAGTTTGCCATTTGCTCATTTGTTGATGTTAAGATTTACAGAACAATATATTTATATGGACACAACGATTGGCAGTTTGTCGGCCGGTGCTATTTATCTTTGGCTAGCTTTTGTTGGAACCTGGGCAAGTGATACGCTGGCGTATTTTGTCGGCTCATTATGTGGGCGGCATAAGCTGTGTCCGGCGGTTAGTCCTGGGAAAACCATCGAAGGTGCCATTGGCGGGCTGTTTGGGAGTATTGCCGGTGTCGTTTTTTTAGGCTGGTTGTGTGAATTGCCGCTGATACATATGACTTTTCTCGGCTTATTAATTGGTATTGCTGCACCTATCGGTGATCTGACTGAATCGGTGCTGAAAAGATTTACCGGTGTAAAAGATTCAGGTAATATATTACCCGGTCATGGCGGTATATTGGATCGATTTGACGCCATTATGTTTTCTGTACCGGTAACATATTATTATCTTAAAGTATTTATTATTGCTTAGAATTTAAAGGGAGAAAAGCTTTATGAAGCATATTGCAATTCTAGGAAGTACCGGCTCGATTGGTACCCAGGCATTAGATGTTATTGCTGCTAATAAAGATCGATATACGATAACTACTTTAGCGGCTTATAAAAATGAACAGTTACTAGCAGAACAGATTGAATATTTTAAGCCCAAAATTGCTGTGTTAATTGATAAAGCGGCTGCTGATCGACTAACTAACAGATACCACGGGAACACAAAAATTTTAACAGGTGAAGACGGCCTGTTGGAAGCAGCGACTTTCGACCAATCAGATACTGTTTTGACATCATTAGTTGGTTTTGCTGGTTTAAAACCAACGGTGGCGGCTATCAAGGCAAAGAAAAATATTGCGCTTGCCAATAAGGAGACTTTAGTGGCAGCCGGTGAGCTGGTAATGTCCTTGGCAAAAGAGTATAATGTCAGTATTTCGCCGGTAGACAGTGAACATAGTGCTGTTTTTCAATGCCTGAATGGAGAAAGTAAGCAGCAAATACAGCGAATTATTTTAACTGCATCTGGTGGACCGTTTCGTGAATATACTACAGAACAAATGCGTATGGTTAGCATTGAAGACTGTCTTAAACATCCTAACTGGTCTATGGGGCGAAAAATCACCATTGATTCAGCAACTCTTGCCAATAAAGGACTAGAGGTTATCGAGGCAAAATGGTTATTTGGTGTTGAGTACGAAAATATCGATGTTTGTGTTCATCCCCAGAGCATAATACATTCTATGGTCGAATTTGTTGATGGCAGTGTTATGGCTCAACTGGGAATGCCTGATATGCGTATACCTATTCAATATGCTTTAACCTATCCTGAACGAATTTCTTCTGATTTTCCACGGCTGGACTTGACGACATTATCGGCACTTACCTTTGTAAAGCCTGATACAGAAAAATTTCCGGCATTAAAGTTAGCTTATAGTGCAGGTAAACAAGGTGGAACTATGCCTTGTGTTTACAACGCAGCTAATGAAATAGGAGTGTATGCTTTTTTAAATGGTGAAATAGGTTTTCTTGATATCGTCAAAGTAATACGGTATACTATGGAAAAACATACATTGATTACTACTCCAAGTTTGGAGAATATCCATGCTGCTGATGCATGGGCGCGGTCTATTGCATTGCAAGTGATCACGGCTATTAAAGAAGGGTAATTAATATTTGAGAGGTTGGTGAAAATTTGTCTACCATTGTTGCGACTATTTTTGTTTTCGGGTTATTAATTTTATTTCACGAGCTAGGTCATTTTATTACTGCCAAAAGTGTCGGTATGCGGGTGGATGAATTTGCGATTGGCTTTGGGCCAAAACTAATAAGTAAAAAAATTGGTGAAACTGTTTACTCTATCCGGATTATACCTTTAGGTGGTTTCAATAAAATTGCCGGTATGGATCCGGATGAGCAGCAAGATGAACGTTCATTTAGTGCTAAGCCTATTTGGGCTAGAATGCTTGTGATTGTTGCTGGTTCGGTTATGAACTTTATATTACCGGTATTGCTGCTTTTTGTTGTATTTGTGAACGCAGGTATTGATAAGCCTTCTAATCAACCTATCATCGGTAACGTTTTTCCTGATAAGCCAGCGGCGATAGCTGGTTTGCTGCCTGGCGATAAGATTAATTCTGTAAATGGATCACCTGTAGCTACCTGGCGGGAATTTGTTACTATTATCCAGACAAATGCAGGAACTAATCTTACCATAAATTTTTCACGCAATGCCGAAATTAACAAAACAGCGTTGCTAACCCCTGAATATGATGAAAAAGGGAAACGTGGAGTTATTGGTGTCATTCCGCAGATTGATAAATATCAACCAGGAATACTTGAATCTGCTGGTTTAGCAATTAAACAGACGGCTGCCGTGGCGCAGGCCATGGTTGTTGGTATTGGTGAAATGCTAACAGGAAAAGCAGCGGCTGATGTTGCCGGACCAATTGGTGTAGCGCAAATGGCGGGGGAAGTCGCTCAACTTGGGATTATTCCCTTACTGCAATTTGCTGCTTTTTTAAGTATTAATTTGGGCTTAATTAACCTTTTGCCGGTCCCCGTGTTAGATGGCGGGCATGTTGTGACCTTGGCTGTTGAAGGCATTAGAGGAAAGCCGCTCAGCAGCGGCCAAATGCAGTTTATTCAAATGGTAGGATTAGCTCTACTAATGATGCTGTTTGTTGTGGCTACCTTTAAAGATATATCGCGATTAAATTTGTTCTAAGTTGGTGATAGCTATGGAACGTAAGCAAACGCGGCCATTACAAATTGGTAAAATGGCAGTAGGCGGAAACGCTCCTATTTCGGTTCAATCTATGACAAATACCCGTACTGATAATGTTGTTGATACGGTAGCTCAAATTAAGCGTCTTGTTGATGCCGGCTGCGATATAGTTCGGCTGGCTGTTCCTGATATGTCTGCTGCCCAGGCAATAGAGCAGATAAAAGTTGATATGCAAGATGTTCCGCTTATTGCCGATATTCATTTTGATTATCGATTGGCTATTGCGGCTATGGAACGCGGGATTGATAGCTTGCGCTTAAATCCGGGAAATATTGGTGAGGCCGAGCATGTTGCCATCGTTGTTAAAGAGGCTAAAAAACGGCAAATTCCTATTCGAATTGGCGTCAATGCCGGCTCACTAAGTAAAGCAATACTTGCTAAATATGGTGGCCATCCGACAGCTGAGGGAATGGTTGAAAGTGCGTTAAGTCATATTGATATATTGGAACGTTTGGACTTTAACGACATTAAAGTATCACTAAAGGCACATGATGTGCCACTAACGGTTAAAGCATATCAGCTTATGTCTCAGGCCGTAAATTACCCATTACATTTGGGAATCACCGAGGCTGGGACAATACGTTCTGGCGTAATAAAATCGGCTGTCGGTATTGGGGCGCTTTTGGCTCAAGGAATTGGTGATACAATTCGGGTATCATTGACAGGTGATCCGGTAGAAGAAGTATATGTTGCCAATGAGATTTTGAAATCATTAGGATTACGAAGGTATGGGCCTACGCTCATATCTTGCCCAACCTGCGGACGATGCCAGATCAATTTGGTTGATGTTGCCGAATCGGTGGAAAATAAGCTGAAGTCCATGAAAAATCCGATTACGGTAGCAGTAATGGGTTGTGTTGTAAACGGACCTGGAGAAGCCAGAGATGCTGATGTTGGAATTGCCGGTGGCAAAGGTGAGGGTTTGTTGTTTAGTAAAGGTGAGATTATTCGCAAAGTGCCTGAAGACCAATTGGTGAGTGCACTATTTGCTGAAATTGATAAGCTTAACAAGGAGGCTAATTCTTAATGCGTTGTTCCCAATTATTTGCACCTACATTACGTGAAACTCCGGCAGAGGCCGAAGTCGTAAGTCATCAATTAATGCTTCGAGCCGGCTTTATTCGTAAAGCCGCCGGGGGAGTTTATTCATATTTGCCACTGGCGTGGCGGGTACTCAAAAAAATAGAGAGAATTGTACGCGAAGAAATGGATGCTAAGGGTGGACAAGAACTGGCAATGCCTATTGTCCAGCCTGCTGAAATGTGGCAGGAAACTGGCCGCTGGAGTGTTTATGGCGAAGAAATGTTTCGTCTGAAGGATCGTCATAATCGGAATTTTTGCTTGGGTCCTACTCATGAAGAAATGATTACTACCCTTGTTAAAGGGGATGTTCGTTCTTACCGCCAGTTACCCCTTATGCTTTATCAAATTCAAAACAAATATCGTGACGAGATTAGGCCGCGGTTTGGTCTTATGCGTGGCCGCGAGTTTATTATGAAAGACTTATACTCTTTTGACCGTGATGAAACAGGTCTTGATGAAAGTTATAATAAAATGTATGATGCGTATTCCAAGATATTTACCCGCTGCGGGTTGACCTTTCGTGCGGTTGAAGCCGATTCAGGAGCTATCGGCGGCAGCGGTTCTCATGAATTTATGGTTATTGCTGAATCCGGAGAAGCTGGTATCGTATATTGCGAAAGCTGCGACTATGCTGCTAATGATGAAAAAGCGGAATTGCATCCAATTGATATTCCGGCTGAAGAGAAATTGACGTTAAGTGAAAAAGCTACTCCGGGCATGAAGACCATTGCTGACGTCAGCCAGTTTCTTGGTATTACCCCTGATAAAACAATTAAGACATTAGCGTATCAGACTGATACAGGTATGCTTGTGTTGGCACTTGTCCGTGGTGATCATGAAGTCAATGAGATTAAATTATTAAACAAAGTTGGCTGCATCCAGCTGGAAATGGCTCATGAAGAGGCTATCACCAGCGCATTAGGCAGTCAAGCCGGGTATATTGGGCCTGTTGGTCTTGATGGTAAAGAGAATATCATTATTGTGGCTGATGCCACTGTTATGAAGATGAATAACGCAGTATGCGGCGCTAATAAATTGGATACGCATTATATTAATGTTAATCCGGGACGTGACTTTAAACCTTCCAGCGTTACAGATCTGCGGTTGATACAAGAAAATGATCCGTGCCCGCACTGTGGTGCGCCTGTTAAAACTGCCAGAGGGATTGAGGTTGGTCAGGTATTTAAGCTATTTACCAAATATAGCAGCGCGCTGCAAGCAGTCTTTATCGATGTCGACGGCAAGGAAAAACCAATGGTTATGGGCTGTTATGGCGTTGGTGTCAGCCGTACAATGGCTGCCGCTATTGAACAAAATTATGATGAGAACGGCATTATTTGGCCTGCACCGATTGCGCCATATCATGTTGCTGTTATTCCTGTCAGCAGCAAAGATGAAGCTCAGATGGCTTTAGCGGAAAAAGTATATGCTGAGTTAAATGCCAAAGGAATAGAAACAATCCTTGATGATCGTAATGAACGACCTGGTGTCAAATTCAAAGATGCCGATCTTATCGGTTATCCGATAAAAATCACCATTGGTCCTAAAGCAATTAATGAGAACTTAATTGAGGTTAAGGTGCGGCGTACCGGAGAAATGCTTTATTTTGGACAGGAAGAATACCTTAATAAAGTTAAAGAACTTTTGACAAAGCTATAGTCTTTATATAATTAATAGCAAAAAGGGCGTGATAGTAATCACGCCTTTTTAAGTATAACAGAGAGTCGTA
>Ga0074195_1002008_pt1 | contig 24974 bp, 28 predicted proteins | sample EPASupsiteHSE623_FD_64525 | JGI IMG/M metagenome (GOLD analysis project Ga0074195, IMG submission 64525) | Bioremediated contaminated groundwater from EPA Superfund site, New Mexico - Sample HSE6-23 | ecosystem: Environmental > Aquatic > Deep subsurface > Groundwater > Contaminated ... | reverse complement strand
CTTTCCCCAGAAAATAGTTTTGCCAAAACTTCGTCCGCATTGTTTCCGTTTCATTCGTTGGGATTTTCTGCAAAATGGGTTCTGACTTTTTCAAACAAACACCACATTTTATCCGCTTTTTGAGCGGTTTTCTTGACTTTTCATATATTTATGGTATTATATTAAACATGCACATTAAACAATTGACTGAGATGAGCCCAGAGGGGCTTAGGGAGCTGTTGAGCACTGCGGAAAAATCCCGCACTGTTCAAGGAAGGACTGAAGAGCCGATTATTGCCGAGACCGTCCGCATCGTTAACGGCGCCGAGTTAATGTCGGTAGTGGTTGCAAGGGTCGTCTTTATTTCTGACGATCGTGCGATTACTTTTTTCCCGAATCCTCGGGGAATCAAAATCGACGAAGGGATGATTTTTTGTGGTAGGCTTTACCACGATTGTTCATGCTCGTTCAACGGCAACGTAAAAGCCGGGGAGGTCTTTTTCAAACTAGGGAGTAGATGTTGTTCTCCCTATGTCGAGGAGGGAACCAGAGACAAAGAATATCTTGTACTCAAAGGTTAACCCTTCTTTTTTGTTTGACAAAATATAGATAATATGGTTAAATATTAAAGGTTATCTCATGGCAGAAGAGGAAGTTGTTCTGAAGTACCATGATGTGGCCGTATTCAAGAATCATGAGGCTGATGGTCCTCAAAAGGAGATTGCAGATAGGAAAATGATTTCCTACCTTCATTCCTTTTTGAACAATCAAGCCGAGAAAGGCGGAACCAGGTTTCTTCCGAATGAAATCGTGAAGACGCCCGAAGACGTTAAGATTATTGAAGCGGTCATCAGAATGGTAGCGGAACAGATGGTCTCCCTGAAGAGGGAAAAGATCATTAAGATTTCCTTGCCATTCGTTCATCTGGTTCCCGAAGGAGCTAATTGCGAAAGCAATCCTGTTTTCGGGGGTATAGTCGTTGAACGATCAGCGGACGATGTCATCTTTGCGGTAAAGCTTTTCCAAAAAGTTTTCTCCAGGATGTCGTATTCAGCCGTGAAGGTCTGTGACCAGCGGCAGTTAGTCTGCATCGATGTCGGCAATTCTTTCAAAGAGGCCGTAGCTTCGCTCAAGTCCAGGGAATTCCTGGAAAAGGCGATGGAAAAAGGCATTTTGAAAAAAGTACCGATAATCGAAGAAAAGCTCTTTGACCTGAAGGCCGAGATGGTTTTCATGAGAGAGCTTGATGATCTTTGGGAAAGGAACAAGAGGCTTTTCCCGAAGGAAAGGTTTTTCCGGGACATGGTCGAAGCTACCATAAACGGAAGGATTCTTCCTCTGATGGTCTTAAGGGACCGAAGGGTCGATCTCGAAGAGGCTCAAAATATCCTCTTTTGGATCAACGGGGCCGGAACAAGAATGTTCTGACCCTTTTTTTATTTTATCTTTTTGGTATAATAATCATATATGTTGATATTGGAAATACTCGTTATAGTCCTGGGCTTGTGCGTCTTCGAGGTCATAAGCAGCGTCGACAACGCGATCATCAACGCCCATGTCCTCAAGACCATGCCCGACAAGTTTAGGAGGATATTCATGTTCTGGGGCATACTTTTCGCCGTGTTCGTGGTGAGGGGATTGCTGCCTTTTGCGATTATCTGGATAACGGATCCGTCTTTATCGATAACCCAGGTCTTTTCTTCTGCTCTTTCTTCCAGTGAAGCGGTTGAGAATTCTCTCAACGCTTCAAAGCCGTTATTGCTCTTGGGGGGAGGTTCTTATCTGTTTCTAGTTTTCTTGGCCTGGCTGTTTTTAGAAGAGAAAAAATGTTTGTTCTGGTTGGAAAAATTCATTCACCGCCAGGGCGTCTGGTTTTATGCCTTTGCTTCCATATTCACGACCTTGATCGTTTATTTAACAATCCAGGTCAATCCCATCCTGGCTTTAGCCGCGACGATAGGGGTTTCGGCATTTTTCATCACTGACGGATTCAAGAAGAACGCCGAAGAAAAGGAGAAGGAGCTGTTGAGCGGGAACATGTCCGCCTGGAGCAAAATCCTATACCTCGAGGTCTTAGATGCTTCTTTTTCGATAGACGGAGTTATCGGGGCGTTCGCTTTCACCATGTCCATCCCTTTGATTATCTTGGGTAACGGATTGGGAGCCCTGGTTGTGAGGCAGCTGACTATAAAGGGCATAGATACGATAAGCAAGTATGCGTATCTGAAGAACGGAGCCATGTATTCGATAGGGCTTTTGGGCATAATGATGGTCCTTGAAAGTTTCGGTCACGAATATCCGTTCTGGCTCGTGCCTCTCTGCACGATTTCGCTCCTTTCATTTTTTATGATTTATTCGGTGAGGGAATTAAAGAAGCAGAAGGTCTGTTGATAACTTTGTTGCGCGTAAAACAGGGGGTGGTATAATGTCTCTAAACCAACATAACGTCCATTTTTCCTCGTTTTTCTTATCGATTTTGATTTGGGAAGCTTAAGGAATATGGAAAAACATATGATACAGGATTGGTCATTAATAACGATGCAGGCCCTGCAGGGCGCCTGGGAAGAGATCTTGATGTTCCTACCCAACCTGCTTGCCGCCATCGTCATTTTCGTGATCGGCTGGTTCGTGGCCATGTGGATCGGAAAGCTGATCGCCGGCATATTGAACAAGCTTCAGTTCGACGCTCTGTTCGAGAAGACTGGCTGGAAAGAGGCATTATCCAATGCCGATCTGAAAGTGGAGCCCTCCGCTTTTATCGGAGCGGTTTCCAAATGGATCCTAGTTATCGTGTTCCTGATGATCGTGACAGACATTATGGGATGGGTAGCATTCGCCGGACTTCTGGCTGCCATAGTCGCCTGGATGCCTAACCTGGTCGTCGCGATAATCATCATGGTCGTCGCTATAATCATAGCCGACATAGTCGAGAAGCTGGTAAAGGTTCCGACCAAGAAGATGGGAGTTTCTTCCGTCAACTTCATGGGAACAATGGTCAAATGGGCCATCTACACCTTTGCCGCTTTAGCCGTATTGTTGCAGCTGGGAGTGACTCCGAAGATAGTGGAAGTCCTGATCATGGGCTTCGTCGGAACATTGACCCTTGCCCTCGGCCTTTCATTCGGGCTTGGCGGGAAAGAAGCCGCTGCGAGGATGATCGAAGAAGCGAGGAGGAAGATGTCGGACAAAGATTAAGTTTATACACTGAAGGCGCGCTCGGAAGGGCGCGTCTTTTGGTGTATATAAAAAGAGCCCGTTCAATGGTTTTGAACGGGGACCTTGGTGGCGGTCATGTCCGGGGGCTTGAGGACCATTAGGACGACTACCGCGGCGTAGAAAATCAACGAGTAATCTCTGAGAGCGGGGAGAAGCGCCGGGACAAGCACGCCTCCCAAAAACATTAATCCGGAAAGGATTGCCGTCTCAAGGTCTGCTTCTCTGTAACGGTAGAGGAGATATGTTCCAGCAAGGCCAGCTATGCCCGAGAGTAACATGATTGCAAGATCGTTGATTTCTCTGAATAAGAAGAGCAGAATGAAGGAAATAATGAGCAATGCAATAGGGATCTTTTTCACTATAAAGCACCTCCATGCTTAATTAACAGTAAATACCTTTCGAGATAAAAAGTCAATCATTGACCGAACGGCCTCAATTTGTTATTTTATACCTAATGGATTCGTTTGAATTGAGAAATTTGTTTTTGGAATTCTTTAAAGAAAGGGGACACAAGATAGTTCCTTCGTCTTCGCTTCTCCCGACCGATCCGTCGGTGCTTTTCACGACTGCGGGAATGCAGCAGTTCTCATTGTATCTTTCGGGGAAGAAGGATGTGGTTAATGATTTCGGCTCAAGACACCTGGCTTCGTGCCAAAAGTGCTTCAGGACGGGAGATATAGAGGAGATCGGGGATGATACCCATCACACTTTTTTTGAAATGCTCGGAAACTGGTCGGTCGGACAGGATGAGACGGGGTATTTCAAAGAAGGGGCGATCAAGTACGCTCTGGAGTTCTTGGTGGATGTCCTCAAGTTGGATAAGGAAGGGATACATGTGACGGTTTTCAAGGGGGAAGACGGGATTCCGAGGGACGAAGAAGCCATAAATCTCTGGATCAAGTACGGGATACCGATGGAGAGGATAAAGGAGTGCTCGAAAAAGGATAATTTCTGGGGCCCGGTTTCTGACACCGGCCCTTGCGGACCGTGTTCGGAAATCCACTACGACCGGGGAGAAGAATTGGGGTGCGGAAGGCCGGATTGCGGACCGAACTGCGATCACTGCAAGAGGGTGGTCGAGATATGGAACCTGGTCTTTATGCAGTACATGAAGAACGGGAAGGGGGAATACGAATTGCTGAACCAGACTAACATAGATACGGGGATAGGGTTCGAAAGATTATTGTCATTATTGAACTCTAAGAGCGCTTCATACGAAACGGACCTGTTTTCCGATTTCATCTTGAAACTGGAAGAGATATCCGGAAAGAAATATTTAGAAAATAAGAAAGCGATGAGGATTATCGCCGACCATGTCAGGAGTTCCGTTTTCGTCATTGCCGACGGAGTTGAGCCGTCCAATCTGGGCCAGGGATATATCTTGAGGAGGTTATTGAGGAGAGTTATAAGATACGGGAAGACATTGGGCCTCGATTCTTTCTTTTCGATTCCTTTGGTTGATTTAATCGTTTCCAAATACGGAGAAATATATTCGAACATTTCGGACAGGAAAGAAGAAGTCAAGGAGGTGATGAAGAAAGAAGAGGAGAAGTTCGAGAAGACTCTGGAAAAAGGCCTTTCGGTGATAGGGAAGATGCTCGCAGAAAAAAAAGAACTGTCCGGAGAAGATGCGTTCGATCTTTATCAGAGCTACGGTTTTCCTTTGGAATTGACAGAGGAGATTGCCACGGAAAGAGGGGTCAAGGTGGATGTCGAAGGATTCAACAAGTCATTGGAAAAGCACCAGGAATTGTCCAGGGCAGGAGCGGAGAAGAAATTCGGAGGAGTGGGCAAGGACGCAGGAGAAGAGGGTGCAAAATTGCACACGGCGACCCACCTGTTGCACGCTTCTTTGAGGAAGATTTTGGGAGAGCATGTTGAACAGATGGGATCGGATATAAACGTTGAGAGATTGCGTTTCGATTTCGGGCACCCGGCTAAGATGACTCCGGAAGAGATAAAAAAAGTGGAGGATATGGTCAATCTGAAGATAAAAGAAGATCTCACGGTAAAGAAAGAGGAGATGGGCCTGGATGAGGCCTTGAAATCTGGAGCCATAGCCTTCTTCAAGGAGAAATACCCTGAAAAGGTAAATGTCTGGACCATTTTCAATCCTTCGACCGGGGAGGTCTTTTCCAAGGAAATCTGCGCCGGTCCCCATGTGGACAAGACAAATCGCTTAAAATCGTTTAAGATAATAAAAGAGGAGAGTTCTAGCTCCGGAGTGAGGAGAATTAAAGCAGTCATAAACCAATAAACATATGACGAGGAAGGTATACGATATCATTCCGCCCGAGCATCAGGCGGAGAAGCATGAGGAGATGTCAGAAGAGAGGATGGCTTGCGAGCCGCCCCAGAAGAAGAGAAGGAGGTTTCCCGTGGTTCCTTTTCTTGTTTTCGTCTTCCTCGCTGTCGCCGGAGTGTTTTTCTTCGTTCAGGGTAAAGCAGAGGTGGTTATAACTCCGAATACCGAGGATGTTACAGCTGATGCCACCTTTATCATTGACACTTCGGAAGCGGTCATCGATTACGACAATAATATAGTTCCCGGAATAGTGTTCTCCGACAAGAGGGACGGTTCTGCCAATTTCAGTTCCACCGGAACCGATGACAAGGCCAAGAAGGCGACCGGAACGATAAAGGTTTACAATAAGATGAATCCGGCCAAGGCTCTTTCCTTGGTCAAAGGGACGAGATTCCTTTCCGTTCCCGGAGAGCTTATATACAAGTCTGATGCCGCTTTCACCATTCCCGCAGCCAAGTCCGATTCGACCCCCGGTTCGGTCGAGATTAAAGTTACAGCCGCCGAAGCGGGAGCCAAATACAACATATCTTCGGCCACTTTTTCCGTTCCCGGATTGAGCGGGTCGGAATACTATTCGAATATCTGGGCCGAGTCGGTCACAGCCCTCGCGGGAGGGGAAGAATCGACGGTGAAGATAGCGACAAAGAACGATATTACATTGGCCAAGGACAGCTTTGAGGAGAAGTACGACCAGGAGTCGAAGAACGCTCTGATCGCTTCTATTCCCGAGGGCTACTCATATTTCGAGGAAGATATTTCTCCGGTTATAACCAACATGAAGGTGAGCGCGAAGGAAGGAGACGAAGTCGATCAGTTCAACGTAGCCGGACACATAGAGTCGGAAGCGACAGTCTTCAGGAAAGAAGACGCGGACAAGCTTGGAGAGAGGCTTTTGATGAAAGATGTTTCCGAATTGAAAACGATGGTTCCCGGGAGCGTCACATATGAAGTCAAGGAAAAGAAGCTGAACAAGGACGGGACGGTGACCCTCAAAGTGGTTTTCTCCGGAAAGATATATTCGTTGCCCGAAGAATCGATATTGATGGACAGTCTTCTGGGCAAGAACACTAAATATTCCGCTTCCTTATTGGAGAATATTCCCGAAGTGAGGAACGTGACGATAAAACTCAGTCCCTGGTGGAAGCTGAGCATCCCTACAAACGAGCAGAGAGTGGAAATTACTCTCAAATTCAATGGAGATCAGAAATAACTTCGCTTTTACACTGATCGAATTATTGGTTGTGATTGCAATTATCGGAATACTTTCCGGTTTGATTGTCGTCACAATGAATGGAGTCGCTCAGAAAGCGAATATTGCAAAATCACAAGTGTTTTCTAATTCTTTGAAAAGCGCCCTCATGGCCAACTTAGCTTCAGAATGGAAGCTTGACGGGAATGTAAATGATGGTTGGGGAGCGCTTAGCGGTACTTGGCATGGTTCGGGCGGTGGAGCCAATCTTGTAGCGAACTACAGACCTTCTTCGGAGTGCGTATTCGGACAATGCCTTAATTTCGACGGTGTTGATGATTATGTAAATTTAGGATCTTGGGATCTTGTCGGATTTCCGACGACCGTGTCGGTTTGGATAAATCCTTCGACAAGCCCGTCTTCAATGAGCGATAAGAGATTTTTTTCGGGTAATTACCATGACGTTAGGTTTAATGCCGGAATTTTGGAGGTGAGGATATATGATACAGCTTTTAGATATTTGACGTATCCGGCCGAAAATTTTAGCGCCAATACATGGTATAACATAGTCATATCGAGCACTTCTAACGATATGAGGCTGTACATAAACGGAGCCCTGTGCGACACCAGTAGTGTTTTGACATTGATGGCTCATCCATATAATTTGAACATAGGGGCTAATTATGCCGGGAATAATCATTTTTTCAACGGACTAATGGACGATGTCCGCATTTTCAATGCTGTCGTTCCTGTTTCCCGAATTAAAGAACAATATTACGCCGGACTGAACAACCTATTATTTAACGGTTCTATTTCCGAATCAGAATACTCCTCAAGGGTACTTGATTTAAAGGGCAGATATGCTATTAATTAATCAATAGCGAAAAAGGCTTTAATCTCTTGACCAAAAGCGAAAGTTTTGCTATTGTCTTAATATCTTTCAAATGGTTAAACAAGACGACAAGATCAAAAAAGACGGTACTGTTATAGAAAGCTTGCCAGACGGCTTTTTTAAGGTAAAATTAGACGACGACCAGTCCGAAGTCCTGGCGCATTTGGCAGGCAAGTTGAGAGTTTTCAAGATAAGGATACTCTCGGGGGACAAGGTCACCGTCGAGATGACCCCGTACGACCCGAGAAGGGGCAGAATCACATTCAGGAAAAAATAATGAAAGTAAAACCATCAGTCAAGAAAATATGCAAAGATTGTAAAATCGTCCGCAGAGAAGGACGCGTTTACGTTATTTGCAAGAAGAATCCGAAACATAAGCAGAGACAAGGAGCATAACATATGGCTAGAATAATCGGAGTAAATATTCCGGATGAAAAAGCAATAGAAATCGGTTTGTCATACATCTACGGTATCGGACCGTCTTTGGCTAAGAAGATATTGAAGGACTGCAACATCGCTTTGAACAAGAAGGCCAAAGAATTGACCCAGGATGAAATAGGATTGCTGAAGCAGTATATCGAGAAGAACTACAACGTGGAAGGAGATCTGAAGAGGGAAGTGATGATGAATATCAAGAGATTGAAGGATATCGGCTCATGGAGAGGAATGAGGCATAGTAAGGGCTTGCCGGTAAGGGGCCAGACGACAAGGATAAACAACAGGACGGTGAGGGGCAACGTCAGGAAGACGGTCGGCTCGGGAAGAAAAGCCGCTCCTTCGCCTAAATAATAGAGACCATGGGGAAAAAACACGTAATCAAAAAAACCGAAGAGGAGATGATCAAGGAGGGCGAACAGCTCGAGAAGACTCTGTCTAAAGAGCAGAAGGTTTTCAAGTCGGCCACAGGAAGGGAAGGCAAGATATACATCTTCAGTTCATACAACAACACCATTATCACCCTGGCCGATACGATGGGCAACGTCCTTTCGTCCAAGTCGGCCGGAAAGATGGGATTCAAGGGAAGCAAGAAATCGACTCCTTTCGCCGCTTCTAAGATTGCGGAAGCATTGGGGCAGATTGCCGAGAAGATGGGTATAAGGAAGGTCCAGGTGGTGGTCAGGGGAATCGGTTCCGGAAGGGAATCTGCTCTCCGATCGATTGCCGCCCAAGGATTCGAGATATCTTCAATCAAGGACGCGACACCGATTCCGCACAACGGATGCAAACCTAAGAAACCAAGAAGACTGTAATATGAAACAAGCGAAATGCAAAATTTGTAGGAGGTTGGGAGACAAGCTCTTCCTCAAGGGTGAGAAATGCACCTCGGCCAAGTGTGCTATGGTCAAGAGGCCTTTTGCGCCCGGACAGAAAGCCAAGAAAAGGAGGGCTGCTTTGACCGAATTCGGACGAGAAATGAGAGAGAAGCAGAAGGTGAAGAAGTGGTACAACGTTTCCGAGTCCCAGTTCAAGGCATATGTTACCGAAGTTACCGAACACAGGGTTTCGGGAGTGGATGTGGCATCCCAATTGATCGGCAAACTGGAGAGCAGGTTGGACAACATCGTTTTCCGATTGGGCTGGGCCAAATCAAGGGGCCAGGCGAGATTGCTCGTCACCCACGGACACTTTTTGGTCAACGGAAGGAAGGTTGACATCCCTTCATACAGGATTAAGGTTGGAGACGCGATTACGGTAAGGGAAGGTTCCAAGGGCAAAGAGGCCTTGAAGAATCTGCCTGAGACGATGAAGAAATACAGCTTGCCCAAGTGGCTGTCCTTCGACGGCGCCAAGTTGGAAGGCAAGGTGATGAGGCTTCCTCTTCCGGAAGATGTCCAGTTGCCTTCGGAGATCTCGACAATATTCGAACACTATTCAAGGTAATAAATAATATTAAAAACAATATGATTCCATTGCCTACATCGATAAAGACAAAGAAGCTCAGCGGTAACCACGCTATCTTTGACATCGAGTCATTATACCCCGGCTACGGAATTACCCTCGGCAACGCGGTAAGGAGGGTGCTTTTGTCTTCTTTGACTGGAGCTTCCGTGACGGAAGTGAAGATAAAGAACGCTCCCCATGAATTCGCCACCATTTCCGGAGTCAAGGAGGATGTGTTGCACATATTGATGAACGTGAAGCAGTTGAGGTTCAAGTCCTTCATCGACGACCCCCAGACGGCGACTCTCAAGATCAAGGGAGAGAAGGAGGTCACAGGCAAGGATTTTGAATGCCCGGCCGATTTGAAATTGGCCAATCCCGACCAGCACATCGCCACGATCACCGACAAAGGAACTGAACTCGAGATAGAGATAAAGATAGAGAAGGGAGTCGGATACGTATTCGAGGACAAGGAAGAGAAGAAGGGAATAGGAGTCATCGGAATGGACGCCATTTTTACCCCCATCAAGAAGGTCAACTACATCGTCGAGAACATGAGGGTCGGAGACAGGACCGATTTCGACAGGATTTCTCTTGAAATAGAGACAGACGGAACGATTTCTCCCGAAGAGGCCCTGTCCGAGGCGTTGAAGATATTATTGGAGCAGCTCGGATTCCTGTCGAACGAGATGGGAAGCATCGTTGTCGAAGAGAAAAAAGAAGAAGAGAAGCCCAAGAAGAAAGTAACCAAGAAGAAAGCAAAGTAACATGAAAAAGCTGCAAAAAGGAAGAAAACTGCACAGAGAGAGGGACCAGAGAAGGGCGCTTTTGAAGACCTTAGCCAGTTCTCTTGTTTTGAACGAGAAGATAACGACTACCGAGGCCAAGGCCAAGGAGCTTTCTCCTTTCGTCCAGAGGAAGATAACCAGAGCCAAGAAGGGAGACATAGCTGCTCGAAGGTATCTGGAGACGTTTTTCGCCCCGAAGGTCGTGAAGAAGCTGGTTGAGGATATCGGAGTGAGGTACAAGGACAGGAAGGGAGGATATGTGAGGATAGTCAAGATGGGGGCCAGGAAATCGGACAGTTCAAAAATGGCTTTAATTCAATTGGTGTAATATGAAAAAAGAGATTAAAATAGATGCAACGGGAAAACCTTTGGGAAGACTGGCTGTCGAGGTGGCTTTGACTCTGCAGGGAAAGAAATCCGTTGATTACGCTCCGAACAAGGAGCCGGATAACGTGGTTGTGATTTCGAACGTTTCCAAGATGAAGATAACGGGAAACAAGCTTGAAACCGAGACATACTTTAAGCACACCGGATACTTGGGTAACGACAAGCACACTCCCATGGGAGTCATCTTCGAGAAGAACCCGGGACAGTTGCTCAAGTTTGCCGTATCGGGCATGCTTCCTAAGAATAGGTTGAGAGACAGGCACTTAAAGAGGTTAAAGTTTGAATAATATGGCTACAGAGAAAAAGACTACAACTAAAAAGCCGGCGGTGAAGAAGGCTGCTCCCAAGAAGAAGGTTGAGAAGAAGGAGGCGGAGGTCAAGGAAGAGGTGAAGATAGAGACCCCCAAGATCGAGCACGTCGATTACGGCTTCCCTTCAAGGATCGAAGACGATGACTTCGTGGTCAACGAGGACGATTTCAAGAATCTGGGAGACAAGTATTTCGAAGCGACCGGAAGGAGGAAGACTGCGGTTGCGAGGGTCCGCTTGTACACGAAAGGTGACAAGGCGATCGAGGTCAACGGTATGGCTTTTGTTAAGTATTTCCCGACAAAGATTTTGCAGATGACTGCATTGGCATCCTTGGACAAGATGAAGTCATTGGAAAGATTCAGGGTGGTCGCAAGGGTTTCCGGAGGGGGAGTCAATTCCCAGGCCGAGGCCGTGCGACACGGAATCGCCAGAGCGCTTGTTATATTCAATCCAGACTACAGGAAGAGATTGAGGAAAGCCGGATTCTTGACCAGGGATCCTCGAATGAAGGAAAGGAAGAAGTTCGGACTGAAGAGAGCGAGAAGGGCTCCGCAGTGGTCAAAGCGTTAATATATGGAACCGCCCGGAAGGGCGGTTTTTGTTTGACAAAAAGATTTTTTTAGTTTAGTTTTAGGTTGTCTAGCGTGGGCTAGTACAGGACAGGTGAATTATGGTAAAGAAGCTTAAAAGCCTCTCAATTGGATGCTTTGACTCGAGCGACGGAGGCCTTCTCCTGATAATAAAGGAGAAGACTATAATGCTGCCTCGGGGAGAGCTGACAGACGAAGAATCCAGCCAGGAGCACGAGAAGTGGGTACGCCAGTTCGTGCCCAAGGTAATGGAGGAAGAGACCGGCTTGGTCGACCTTATAAAAGACGAGAAAAAGGTTCCGATCAAGGAGAGCGTCCAGGATGTGCCGGCGATGTATAACGCCTATGAGGGCGAAGATATGCATTCGGCCATCATTCTCGGGGAGTTCGACTATAGCTCGCTGAAGAATCCGTATGCTTCTCCCCTCAGCTACAACGACTTTGTTCTTTTTGTCAGGGATCGTCATTTCAAGGTCGCTCCCGAACAACGTGTTCTTATCACTCGCATATACTCCAGTCGGGACAACCCGGACAGGATTGCCAGCAGGAAAGCCGGGAAGGCCCTGAAGAAATTGCTCGAACAGAGAAACAAATAACGCTCATTTTTTTAGAGCGTTTTAGTCTTTTTGAGCGATATTGACATAATGCATTTAATATATTATTGTATTGTCAGCACCTCACGTTTATATGCGGGAGGTAGTATTACGGAGGATCTAAATGGAAGAAGGATTATATGTAGGGGAGGCTTTTGACGAGGCCTTCGAGCATATGAAAAGAAAGCTGAACGGCAAAGAGATTATCCTGTCCGAAACGCCTCAAGCGGAAATCGCAAACGATTCGGACTGGCACAGGTCAAGAGAGGGCTACTTCATCTACAGGAAGGTGATGATTGCGGTTGTCGAGGGTAAGGAATGCGTTGTCGCTCTCGGCACTGCCAGTGGCGATTATCCGGCTGATCCATACTGTTGCGACATTGTCGCTTTCCGTATTTCGTCTGAAGGGAAGTCCGAAGAAGAGCTCAAAGAATTGATTTGCAACGAACTTGTCCGGGGCTCCTACTTCAAGAATTCGGTCGTCATCGCGATGGATAACGGAAGGACGACGATCAATCCCGATGGTCCGTTCGCGGAATTCATCAAAAAGACCGCATATGAATGGACTCCGGCTGAGTACACCGCAAAACCGGTAGAGTACCAAGAAGGGGTTCTTACCGGGGACTGCCGCAAGGTGGTAAAGTCGAGCAAGCGCTATACCGAGCAATTCCCGGCCCACCTGTCAGACATGGTCTGTGATGCTATCGCAGCCAGCATTTAACGCTCATTTTTTTAGAGCGTTTTGTCGTTTTAAGGAATAAATTGTTTCTATTGACAGGGTGTTATAAATAACTTATAGTATGGACACTTCTCTTATAATGATAGGGGAAGGGTCATCGCACCTTTATTCTTGAATAAGAAAGCAAACTTAGTACGGAGGTATTCATGTTTGAAAAAAAAGCAGCTGACGGCTACCCGAGATTCAGTTTCTGGGAGCCGAGAAGACAGATTACGATTGTAAACAGACAGGACTTCCCGGAGAAGGAGATTCTCAGAAGCTTGGGAATCAGCAATTCTCCGCTGGTACAGGATTTCGGCATCCATGATGTCGATGAAATCAGGAGCCGCCAGGGACTGATCCGGTACATGCTCGAAAATCCGGAATTCATGGAGTGGCTCCTCAGGGCGAACTCTTCCTCGCCGTTACCCGGCATGGAATATGGTCTGCAGTATGAAAGGATCGCCGAGGACTTTCTGAGGTACTTCGATCCGAACCAGAAGCACACGCCTTTCTGGCAGATGGTTCACGATGTGGTGGGATTCCTTGATAAGGAGAGCCTGCCGGCAAAACTCGATCTTTTCAAAAAGACCATCGACCAGGCCCATCTCGAGTTGGCCGAAAACCATGTCGGAGAGCGCATCAGCGAACAGATCCAGAACGTCGCCTTAATCGAAGGGACGATGACCTTCATCGTCAAAACTTCGGAGAAGAAAGACCAGCACGGAAGGCCTGTTTTCTGCAACATAAAGGCACTTGATCAGGCAGGTCAGTTCGTCCACGGGTTCAAGAAGTTTTCCCGTTCTCTTCTGTCCGTCCAGGGTATCGACTCTGTTCCGGGCTGGACCAAGAACCAGCTTAATCCATTGAACTGGATCGGGATCGGCAAGCTGGTAGCAAGAAGAGCCCGGAAGCGAGATCGGGAAGAAATCAACAAGGCCTTCAGGGGCACCGTGATTAATTCAGCGGAGAGCCAGCTCGTCACCGATGTCAAAAACGGCCTGCTCCCGATCCTGGCGAAACTGTCATGGAAGACTGGCCGACTGGTCACAGAAAGTCGGATTACCGTCTTCTTCACCTATACCAAGGACGGACTTCAGGTCAGGGTTCTATCCTGGGAACCTCACGTCGAGGTCCCCAAAGAATTGAAATACAATGCTCCTCTATATCAGGGCTATCCGCCGGAACTGATCAAGGAGATCGAGCGAGGGCAGAAAGCGATGAACCAGATCCATATGGACACCTTCATCGGGATGGAAATGGCAAACCTGGTCGCCAGCGTAAAGAAACAGCGTCCCGACCTGTTCAGCCGGACCTTCCTCTTCCCGTCCCCGACGAGCGACCTGATCTACAAGTGGTATGCTATCAGCAACCTGTACAAGAAGAACTTCAAGAAGGATTACGCTGTCCTTACTGCTCACCGGGAATTTTTCTTCGAGCACCTTGCAACGCTCAAGAATATTGCCTATGTCGCTAACGCATTGTCCGCGGCGTCCAAGAAGATCGACTATCCTCTCTGCTGGCCCAAGCTGGTCACTGATGGAAAGCACGTCGTTTCATTCGACGAGATTATGCCGATTCATCTCCTCGAGCACCTGAAGGCAGGGAACCGGCCTGTGCCTCTCAGCGGCATTCCGGAAATCAACGGAGACCTTGTCGGTTTCACCGGCAGTCACGAAGGAGGCAAGACCACGGCATCACTCGCAGTGGTCGTCCTGGTCTATCTGGCGCAGAGCGGCCTCCCTGTGTTCAGCAAGAACGTCAAGCTCAACCCCAAATCTCTTCTGGGAATGGTTTTCCTGACCAGGGGAGAAGGGCCGAGCTCTACAGCAAGAACCTTGGCTGACAAGATGGTCAACGTTCTCAATGCTTCAAAGAACGTCAATCCGGCAGAAGTCATCGTTGTCTTCGACGAGCTTGGGGAAGGAACCCAGGAATTGTCCGGGGACAAGCTCGGCAGAGATGTTCTCACCAAGCTAAAGGAGAGAGGGGTAAGCGTCCTCTTCAACACGCAGATTACCTCTTTGGCAGAATACGCCGAGAAGGAATTATGCGCCATCTGTCTGCGGTTCGATGCCAATCACCACATGTCTTCGGGCATCGGAACCGGAGATATGGAGGGTCTGAGAAAGAGATCTGGCCTCGACGACGCTCTCAGGGCCTAAGTCTGCTAAAACAAAAAATTGTCTGGGGAGTTGAAATGGAAATATTTCTTCCCCAGATTTTTTATACAAAAATTACGGCATCACCTTGTCCTCCGTGACTAGGAATTGGTTTTGGTCTAAGACGAACAGCTTCCTCGTATTGCCGTTGAAGTATATCTTTGAAGCGGATTGGTTCACGGGGAAAGAGTTTATCTCGTCCCTGTTGTCTATTTCGCTGATGTTGAGCTTGTTGTTTAGGGTGTAGACAAAGTAGTCGCCGTTGAGCCATTTGATGTCTCCCAGATTTTCCGAGAATTTGGAGATGAAGATCAGGGAATGGGCCTTCTTAAAGAAAGGAGCTTCCGTATCTTTGAGTAATAACAGATACAGTTCGTTATCTTTCTTGAAGAGGATGCGATCGTAGTAGGGGGTGTATTCGAGATTGTTCTGGGCTTCAAGAAGCTTCTCGAACTTCTTATCCTTATTGAAAAGATAGATTGTTTTGTTGTCTTCAATCAGGAATATCTCGCTTTCCATATAAACCAGTTTGTACTGGCTTTTTTCGTTAGTTTGAAACGGTTCCGCAGAAATCGTTTCCGTCGTATTAAGGATGGTGTTCGTTCTTGCCAGATTTCCCTGTTCCAGGGAATAAATCGAATCGTTGGCAAACATGAAAGCGGAAACAGGCTCTTTCTTGAAGAGTTTGGGGTCGGTTTTCTTGTCCACATTCACTTGGAAAATATAGCCCTTGGACTGGTAATAGAATTCGGCTTCGTTAGCGGGATTGAAGAAGATATTCGTTGTCTTGCTGCTGAAGGTCTTGATCAATGATACGGAAGGGGTGTTTTCAAGATTGAGGAGGTAGTGGAGGCCGGTTTGAGTCACGATATACGCTCTTTTTCCCGAAGGGGAAAAGACGACATCGGAGATGTTATACGGCGTCTGTTTGTTGTTGAGCAATCTCTTCGATTCCTTTGTTTCCGAATCGTACGAATAGAGCTCGTTCCCTATGGTCAAAACGAGGAAGTTGTTTCCGTCGGGGAAGGGGTAGAAGCTTTTGACATCATCCTCAATCTTCACGAAAGGGATTTCATCGGGAAAGAGGATGACATACTTGGCTTCGGAAACCAGCTTTTCTTTCACTTCGAGAGTCTTGTTCCAGGAGTGGTATCCTTCTTTTTCTATCTTTATCTCGTGGCTCTCTGGAAGGAGGTTCTGGACCAGGAGGTCCCGAGAGAACCCGGTTGTCCTGTTCTGATATTTGCCGCCTATATATACCGAAGCGTCTCCGGGATTGGTCTTTACATATATTCCTCCAGTAGCCAAGAACTTCATCTTTTGCAGATCGAAACGGTAGCCCTGGGAATAGAGGATTATCGATGGTCCGACGATCAGGAATAGGATCAGGAGGAAGAAGAATAAAAGAGTTTGGCCTTTCTTGTTCATATACTAAAAATATACCCTAAAAACGGTCTCTTGCCAACTCCTCTTTTTTTAGATAGAATGAACACGAAATATGAAAATAGGAATAGATTTAGGAACAAAAAATTCTCTGGTATTCATACCCAACAAAGGGGTGGTTTTGAACGAACCGTCGGTCGTGGCCGTTTCTCTCTCTGAGAACAAAATCCTGGCCGTCGGGCATGAGGCCAAAGAGATGATAGGAAGGGCTCCGGAATCGATCCAGGTATACAGGCCTCTTAAAGACGGAGTCATCGCCGATTACAGGACGACACAGGGCATGCTCAGGCATTTCATTTCAAAAGTGAATACGGGAATATCTAAATTCTTCAGGCCCGAACTTTTAATCGGAGTACCGGCTGGAATAACTTCGACCGAGAAGAGGGCGGTCATAGAGGCGGGGATGCTGGCGGGAGCGAAAGAGGTATTCGTGGCCAAGGAGCCGATCCTTTCGGCGATAGGAGCGGGTATACCCATCAATTCTTCTTCTGGACACATGATCATCGACATAGGCGGAGGTACTTCCGAGGTAGCGGTGATTTGTTTGGGAGGAATAGTCAGCGCCCAGTCGCTGAGGGTAGCCGGAGACGAACTGGATGCGGCGGTATCGGAATTCATAAAGAATAAGCACGGTCTGGCGATTGGAGAGCAGACGGCCGAAGAGGTGAAAATCAAGATTGGAACCGCGGTTGCTGAAAAAGAGCCTAAATACATGGATATAAGAGGAAGGGACCTTATGTCCGGTCTTCCCAAGAATATTAAAGTTTCATCCAATGAAATCTGCGAGGCCATTTCCGAACCGTTGTCTGAAATAGTCCAGTGCGTCAAGAACGTATTGAGGGAGACGCCTCCCGAACTGTCCGCGGACATCATGGACAAGGGAATGGTCGTGGCCGGAGGAGGAGCGTGTTTGAGGAACATTGCGGTTCTGTTGTCCAAGTCGACAGGAGTTCCTTGCTTCGTGGCTGACGATGCATTGTCTTGCGTGGCCAAGGGAACGGGAGCGGTCTTGGACAACCTCGATTTATACAAGAAAAGCATAATGGCGAAGAAATAACATATGGCGGATGAAAAATTCGTAATCCACGGAGGGAAGAAGCTCTCGGGAGAGATAGAAGCGAGGGGCTCAAAGAATGCAGCCTTTCCTGTTTTAATTGCTACATTGTTGACCGAAGAGGACTGCGTGATAGAAAACATCCCTCTGGTTGAAGACATATACCGATTGCTTGAGATCTTCGAGAGCATGAAAGTCAAGGTTGAGTGGTTGGGAAAGAGGAAAGTCAGGATCAACGCCAAGAACATGGATCCGTCGAAGATCGATTCGGAACTGGTTTTGAAATTCAGGGGTTCGGTTCTTCTGTTCGGAGCTTTGCTCGCCCGATTCAAGAAAGCCAAATTGCCCCAGCCCGGAGGATGCGTCATCGGAGTGAGGCCGATCGATACCCACCTGGATGCGTTTTCCCAGATGGGAGTTATAATAAAAGAAAAGAGGAGAGCTTTCGAGATGAAAGCTCCGGATAAGCTCAAAGACAACATGGTTATTATGGATGAGATTTCCGTTACGGCCACGGCTAACATCATGCTGTTTTCGAGCTTATTGAATGAAGAAGTCATAATCAAGGTTGCTGACGGCGATTACCAGAACCAGGAACTGAGCAAGATCTTGAAGAAGATGGGAGTGAAGATATCGGGAGCGGGACAGCACACCTTGAAGATAAGGGGAGCGAAGAAATTATGGGGATTCAAGCATTTCCTCATGTACGATCCGATTGAGGCGGGGACATTCATCATCATGGCCCTTGCGACAAAGGGAAACATATTGGTTAAAAATGTCGAATATCCTTTCCTGGAATTCGTTTTGAAGAAGCTGGAAGACTGTGGAGCCAAGTTCGAGACAATCAGGAAAGGAAAAGATCTTGTCGATGTGCGTGTTTCTCCTTCAAAGGATATAAGGATAAGGAAGATGCAGAGTTTGCCTTTCCCGGGATTTCCTTCGGACCTATTGTCTGTTTTGGGAGTCCTTGCCACCCAGACCAAGGGAGTCACTCTTATCCACGACCCCCTTTATGAGGGAAGGCTGAAATACATGGAAGGGCTGACCAAGATGGGGGCGGACATATTCTTCTCCGATCCGCACCGGGCGACAATCAACGGCGTGACCAGATTGCGCGGGGCGGACATGGGATCGTTCGATTTGAGAGGGGGGGCATCGCTAATCACCGCCGGACTGATTGCCGACGGGAAGACCACGATAAGGAACATTTACCAAGTAGACAGGGGATACGAGAAACTGGAAGAGAGATTGCAGAAGCTTGGAGCGGACATTAAAAGGGTAAAGGATTAAGATGGTAATCGGCCACCAAAAACAGAAAGAGATTCTGAAGAAGATGGCTTCGGGGAAGAATATCCCTCACGCCCTTCTTTTTTCCGGGCCGGAGAAAGTGGGAAAGAAGAAGATTGCTCTCGAGTTCGTCAAGAGCATCTTTTGCAAGGATCTTTGCGGAGAGTGTTATTCTTGCAGGACGATAGAGTCGAATAATTTTCCCGATCTTATGGTCCTGTCTCCGTCCGAGGGGAATCTGGAGATAGAACAGGTGAGGGATCTGCAGAACAGGTTGTCTTTGAAATCATATAATAATTCTCTCAAGGCGGGGATAATCAACGACGCCCATCTGATGAGGAAGGATGCCCAGAACGCCCTGTTGAAAACGCTGGAAGAGCCGAAAGGGGACACGTTACTCATACTGATAACTTCGTATCCGGAGATGCTCCTTCCGACAATCCGCTCAAGGGTCCAGGAGATAAAGTTCTCGGTCGTTTTGAGGAAAGAGATAGAGGATCATTTAATCTCTCTGGGAGCGGGCAAGGAAGAGGCCAGGGATATCGCCATGATTTCTTCGGGGCAGATAGGGAAGGCGATAGATTTCCATAACGACCCGGAGAAGATCGAAGATTTCAATGAAGCGGTCAAAAGCATTTCGACATTATGCAAAGCGGACATGGGAAAGAGATTCGCTTTCGCCAAGGACTTCAAGGAGAATCAGGAAGACATAATAAATGTATTAGATATATGGGAGAGGTTCATGAGAAGGGAACTGTTGCTGAAGATATTTAACGGAAAAGGCACTTTGGATTATACTCTAAAGAGATTGAAGGAGGTGATAGATGAGCTGGAAAGGACAAAGCACCTGATCGAGACGTCTAACGTCAACAAGAAAATGGCATTGGAAAATTTATTAATTAACTTATAAACATATGTACGAACAAATCATAAAAGGAGTAGAGCCGGAAATGGACAAAGTCCTCAACTTCGTCACCCAGAAGGTGGCGGGATTCAGGACGGGAAGAGCCAGCCCCGCCTTGGTTGAGAACATCCAGGCCGAATGTTTCGGCCAGATGATGCCGATAAAACAATTGGCCGCCATATCGGTTCCTTCGGCCAGGCAATTATCCATCCAGCCGTGGGACAAGTCATATATCGAGTCGATTGAGAAAGCCATATTGAGGGAAGGTTCGGGACTGTCTCCGGTCATCCAGGGGGAGGCCATCGTCATCAGCATGCCGGCTATGTCCGAAGAATTGAGGAAAGAGCTCGGGAAGGCCATTTCCCAGGTGAACGACGACGCCAAGAGGACGATAAGGAAATACAGGGACGAGGCCTGGTCCGACATCCAGGAGAAGACGAGAGAGGGGTTGATCAGGGAGGATGACAAATTCAAGGCCAAGGATAAGCTCCAGGAAGTGGTGGATAAGTATAATAAGAAGGTCGACGAACTGATCGACCGCAAGAAAGCGGAAATAGAAGGATAATATGTTTTTGATAGATCTTATAGCTTTTCTAATAGTTTTGGGAATTGTCGTCTTTGTCCACGAGTTGGGCCATTTCGTCGCGGCCAAGACGTCGGGGGTGAAGGTTGAAGAATTCGGCCTGGGATTCCCTCCGAGGATATGGAAGAAGACGGTCGGGGAAACCCAGTATTTTATCGGGGCGATTCCCTTCGGAGGCATGACCAAGGTTTTCGGCATGGACGAGGTTGATTCGGAAAAAGACAAGGACCCTAAAGCCTATGACAATAAGAGCGGATGGAAGAAGCTGTGGATTTGCGGAGGAGGAATTATTTTCAATCTGATTTTTGCCGTCTTCGTTTTTTACGCTCTGGTTTCTTTTTCGGGGTTCAGGGCGGAACAGTCCCTCATCTTCTCCGGCTACCATTTTCCTTTCGGGAGTCAGACGGACCAGATTTCGGTCGTCAATATCGGCGAGGACTCTCCAGCCAAGGCGGCCGGACTGAAGACAGGGGATGCGATATTGACCATCAATGGAAACGACGTCTTGAGTTATGACAATTTCAGCAAGACGGTTCTCGAAAACAAAGGGAAAGAAGTCGTTCTGGGGTTGAAAAACGGGGAAGAGATAGCCGTCACTCCGAGAGTCGAGTATCCTTCAAACGAAGGGCCCCTCGGCCTGGGTTTGAGGGAGGTGGCTGTTTTAACTTATCCGACCGTTCCCGAAAAGATTTTTGTCGGATTCTTGCACGCATACAACATCACTCATTATTCTCTGGTCGCCATGGGCCAGCTGATCTATTATTCAATTGCGAACAAGTCGCTCGAGACCATTGCTTATTCTATGACCGGGCCGGTGGGGATATATGCCATCACCAAGCTTACCATAGCCAAAGGGCTGTATGATATTTTGAATTTGATAGCCATTCTTTCTATCGCCCTGGGGGTTTCGAATCTTCTGCCCATTCCGGCGATGGACGGGGCCAAGCTGATATACGTCGGTCTCGAGAGCGCGAACAGGAAAGTGTTTTCTAAAGATTTGTTGATGAGGATAGAGACGTTCGGGGCGTTCTTTCTGATCGCTCTGGCCGTGTTTATCGTTTTCAAGGATTTCATTCAATTCAAAGATATAATATTCAAATAATATGAAACAGACAGACTTGTTCGCCAAAACATTCAAGGAGACGCCCAAAGACGAAATCAGCTTGAACGCGCAGTTTCTGGTCAGAGGGGGATTCGTCGACAAGCTCGGAGCGGGGATATATACTTTTCTTCCTTTGGGGTTGAGAGTGATGGGGAAGATTGAGAAGATTGTAAGGGAAGAGATGGATAGTGTTCAAGGCCAGGAAGTGCTTATGCCTCTTTTGGTTCCCAGTGATCCATGGGAAAAGACGGGAAGGTGGAAGGTTCCCGAAATGTACAAGATCAAGGACGAGAACCTCGGGCTGGGATGGACCCACGAGGAGATAATCACTCCTCTGATGAAGAAGCACATCCTTTCGTCCAAGGATCTCCCCAAATATGTCTACCAGATCAATACCAAGTTCAGGAACGAGCCCAGGGCTAAATCCGGATTGCTGAGGGGAAGGGAATTCAGGATGAAGGACCTTTATTCTTTCCATGCAAACGAAGAGGACTTGAACGAATATTACGAGAGGGTCAAGCAGGCCTATTTCAGGGTGTATGAGAGGTGCGGACTCAAGGAGAAGACATATCTTGCTAGAGCGACCGGAGGAGAGTTCAGCGATAGCTTGTCCCATGAATTCCAGACCGTTACGCCGGCCGGAGAGGACATCATCTATGTCTGCAAGAAATGCGGAGTCGCTTTCAACAAAGAGGTCTTCGAGAAGAGGTGCGATTGCGGAAGCGAAGAATTCTTGGAAGAGAAATCGATCGAAGTGGGGAACATCTTCAAACTGGGATCCAAGTATTCCAAAGTTTTCGGATTGAAGAACGATGACGGAACCAATATCGTCATGGGCTGTTACGGCATCGGTATCTCTCGGTTGGTGGGAGTGATAGTCGAAGCATTCAATGATGGGAAGGGGATAATCTGGCCAGAATCCGTTGCTCCTTTTTCCGTCCATCTGGTATCTTTGGACGGAGGGGATTCTGAAATCAAAGCCAGAGCAGAAGAAATATACTCCATTTTACAAAATTTGAATCTTGAAGTATTATATGACAACAGGGATGACAAGACGGCAGGAGAGAAACTGAACGATTGCGACCTTATAGGCATTCCCTTAAGGATAGTGGTTTCTTCCAAAACCTTGAAGGAAGAAAGTGTGGAGTTGAAAAAAAGGAACGAGGGAGAAGCGAGACTGGTGAGGATAAAAGAATTAAAAAATGAAATTCAACCTTAATCTTAATTTGGAGAAATTTTTTTCCGGGCTTTCGCAGGATGTGGCGATAGACCTGGGCACGGCCAACTGCCTTGTCTATGTCAGGGGAAGGGGGATTATTTTGTCCGAGCCCTCCGTTGTGGCGATAAACAAGAAGACGGGACAGGTTCTGGCCATCGGCCGGGAGGCGGAGAAGATGGTCGGGAAAACTCCCGGGCACATCGTCGCCATCCGTCCTTTGGTAAACGGGGTGATTTCCGATTTCGAGGTGACCGAACAGATGTTGAGGTTTTTGATCGAGAGGGCCAGGCAGGACAAGTTCTCATTCTTAAAGCCGAGAGTCATTGTGGGAATCCCTTCCGGAGTGACCGAGGTTGAAAAGAAAGCGGTCAAGGATGCGACCAAGTCGGCCGGAGCGAGAGAAGTGTTTTTGATAGAAGAGCCCATGGCCGCAGCCATAGGAGCGAGGATGCCGGTTCAGGATCCTTCGGGCAATTTCGTCGTCGACATAGGCGGAGGGACGACCGAGGTGGCCGTTATATCTCTCGGAGGCATAGTCGTTTCTAAGAGTTTGAGGATTGCCGGAGACAAACTGAACAATGACATCATCCAGTTCGCCCAGGAGAAATACAAGCTGTTAATCGGAGTGAGAACGGCGGAGAAGATAAAGATACAGATCGGAGCTGTCTATTTTGAGAAGGAGCCCTTGAAGACGGAAAAGAAAGAAATGGCGATGAGGGGAAGGAACCTGGTTTCCGGGCTGCCCGAGGAAGTCATCATTTCCCAGGTAGACGTGAAGAAGGCTCTGGACAGGTCTATCGGCCAGATTGTTTCGGAGATAAAAAACACGATAGAGATGACCCCGCCCGAACTGCTGGCGGATATCATGAAGAAGGGAATCGCTCTGGCCGGAGGAGGAGCTCAATTGAGGGGCCTCGACAGAATGATCATCAAAGAGACGAATATTCCCACATATATTATCGAAGACCCCATGACCGCGGTCGCGAGGGGAGCGGGAATGGTTCTGGAGAATTTGGACGAATTCCATGACGTACTGGTGGAGACGGAAGAATTACAACCGCCGAAGTAATTTCAAGGGCAACCATAGAGGTTGCTTTTTGGTTCCATTCCGTACTTGACAGAATATATTATTTATTGTATATTATTGACACTAGCTCTTTACATCAAAATTGCTTTCGTGGGTAGCGCTTTTGATATATTAGTATCAAGCGCGCCGCTCACGAAAAGGAGCGCACAAATTTAGGAGTTGTTCAAAGATGCAAGCAATTATCAAAACAGGAAAAGACAGTGTTGTTGCGGAACTCATGAAAAAATCTGCCGATGTCGATATTCGGTATGTTGGCAATCATATCTTCGGGATACTCCCGGAGAAAGACGGAAGACACATCATCCCGTACCTTTTCTCCGAAGAGGATATCCAGATGGATCTTAGCGAAAGGCGAACCTCAAATTTCGTAACGGTCATTTCCGACACTTACGGAAACCCAATCGAGCCCTATTGGGTAAGAGAGGGAAAGAGTTGTCGTGGCGATAACGTTGTCGAAGCCCGCTTCCTTGTTCCCGATGTCGCCTTGACCGCGGTACTGGACAAGAAGGGCGTCCTCGATCTTTCGACGGTAAGGTTTGAAAGAGGCTTTGATTCGGATGAGAAAGTCGACTATGTTGTGCCGAAGATCAGGAGAGACCTCAAGGTCGTCCTGAAGAGGAATGAAGGCAAATTCCTTTTCCCGACAAAGGAGCTTTCTTCCCCGGATCTCAAAAAATACATCCATCTGGTTGAGGCGGCGATTATCAAGGCGAATAAGCCGAAAAGCGGAGCGGTGTATTTCCTGGAGAAGGCCGGCGCAGTCGCTTTCCATGAAGTTGGTGGCGAAACCGTCGTTATGACCGCTCGAACCGCGAGTAAGATCGCTTTCTCGGGCGGTTCAGCAATACAGGCTTTGGCTGGCATGACTGTCCGTGATACTTAGTTGTACGCCCCCTATAACAGTCCTTGTTTGGAACCAATCCAGGCAAGGGCTTTTTTCGTCCTTTTTTTGCCCTTGACAATATATTTATATCTGCTAAATTGTTAATTACATGATAATAACAAACAAGATACATCTTAAAAGGCGGTTTTAAAAATAGCTGAATTAAGCTGTTTCTAAGAGCCGCTCGAAAGCGTCTTTTTTGTTTCATGTGGGTAGCTTGATAAATCAATAGTTAGTGAATATAAGAATAAAGTTATTATTTGCTAATCAAAGGTTATTTATGTTTATGGGCAAATGGTGGATGCCTTGGGACCAGACGCGATGAAGGACGTGGCGTAGCTGCGATAAGCCTCATGAAAGTGTTATCCACCTTTTAACCCTCTATTTTCCTATTAATTAA
>Ga0074195_1002007_pt1 | contig 24983 bp, 29 predicted proteins | sample EPASupsiteHSE623_FD_64525 | JGI IMG/M metagenome (GOLD analysis project Ga0074195, IMG submission 64525) | Bioremediated contaminated groundwater from EPA Superfund site, New Mexico - Sample HSE6-23 | ecosystem: Environmental > Aquatic > Deep subsurface > Groundwater > Contaminated ... | reverse complement strand
TATAAACCAGTGAGCCGTCAGCCGTAACAGCCAAGCTGCCTGAGGAGGCCGGCAGCTGGCGATAACCCGTTGTTGTGGAAATAGAAGAGGCTATAGAAGCAATCGCCATATCCTTTCACCTGCCTTTCAGCTTTTTCGGTCCAGACGGTTGCCGACAGGCCGTTCGCCATAGTCATAGGCATTGGAGACCGTCTCTTGCTGCTTAGCCTGATTAAGCAGGAACTGCAATCTATGACTGATCGCCTGATTCGTCAGCCGGATTGCCCCCCCCAGCAAAGCTTTCCCTTCCGGCGTCCGTTTGTAATTATCTTCACAATTATCAATATCCGCCTGCAGCCTTTCCCGTTGATTGATTAATTCAAAAAACAAATCAATCTCATTTCGCACCAGGAACTTGGACATTTCCTGTGTGAGAAAATAGTAATCCTGCCATAACTCCCGCGGCGAAGGCACTAGCGGGCCACCGCAGCTTGCGCTTGCTGCCGTGTCTTTGCCAGCTTCATGGCCTCTGCCCAGGTATTGCGCAAATCAACTAAAATTGTTTTTGCTTCCTCCAGCGGCTGCACTTGCTTTTTTATATTTCCCTGAATCAGGCTCTGCTCAATAAATTGATATAGAGCCATCCAGTTTTGCGAAAGCGCATACTGCATATCCAAGGTACTCATGAATTCCCGTACGATATCCTGCGCTCTTAAATTAGCGGCATTGGCTTTTTCCAGGTTGCCTAACTGCGTTGCCTGAATGCTTTCATTGACAAACCGGATAGCGCCGTTATACAGCATGAGTGTTAATTCTTCCGGTGAAGCGGTCATTACTTGTTGTGTTTTATAAGTATTCGCTGTTGTAGCAGCATTCATATGGCTTCCTCCATGCCTTCCGTTAGATTTATAGCTATTGGCCTTGTTGCTGAGATAACCAGGCACTTTGTTTGCTTAGCTTGCTAAGAGCGGTTTCCATGGCATCAAATTGCTTATAATAGCGGGCTTCAATTTGAGCCAGGCGGTTATTCATATCATACAACTGGGTTTTATAGCTGGCAATACTTTTTGCCATATTACTGCTGGTATCCGTAACGTTTGGCGTACCTGCTTCGGTTTTCAACCTATTAAGAGATGTTTGCATTTGGTCGTATAACCGGCTGGCTACGCCTTTGGTATTTTGTGTGTCACCGGGCGTACCAAAAATTTTAAAGACAATATCCGGATCCTCTTCCAGAGCCTTCCGCAAATCACTTTCGGTGACATATATCTTTCCGCCATTAGCAGATTCGGTTGTAAGTTTACCACTGTCATCAAAATACTTACCAGTGCCAATGCCGATATCAACAGCACTTTGGTATTTTCCTGTCAAACCTTTTACCGGCTCGGTAAAACTCATCCGCAGATTAGAAACCATCTGGGTAAGAATAGGATCACGGCGTAACGATCCGCTTTTCGCTTTTTCTTCCCAGACCTTTATTTCGTTGTCCTTCATACCCGCTTTTTGCGTATCAGTTAACGGTGCAAAATCAGAATATTTATCTTCAGTGAGTTCTTTTTGAATGAGCGCCATGAAAGAATTATAGCTGTTTACGAAGCTCTGAACGCTGGCGATTGTTTTCTCAATATCCGGTTGGACGCCAATATTGGTAGGAATTGGATTATTAGCCGAATCAACAAAGCTGGTGGATTTTAATGTATAGGTAACGCCGGAAACGGTAAAAGTGTTCGAGTTTTGTCTAAGCTCTACTCCATCCAGCTTAACAATCGCATTTTGACCGTTCTGCACCAGTTGTTTCATGCCAAGCTTATTGGATAAGAAATCCTTACCGGCATCATCATCCCCGGCAATTGACCAGCCATTATCGATGTCAACTGCCTTGATGGTGATACGTCCGGTTGCAGAATCAAGCCTGGCTGCTCCAGCACCCAATTGAGCGTTAATTTTCCCCAGCATGCTGTCAATTGTATCAGCAGGGGTAATCGTGACTGGCGTATTTACCCCGTTTTTACCAATATTTAATGTGAAGTCGCTGCTTATCCCAAAGGCAGCCCCAATTGTAGCAGAACCGTCACTGAAAGTGTTTTGGCTGGTCATGCCAACCGTACTAAGATTAGCACTAGATGAACCGATTTTCAACTTATTGAATAAGAAATCTACCCCTTTATCACTAGTGCCTTCAAAGTTAATAACTGCTGCCGACCCTGTTTTGTTGGAATACAGATAGAAACGGTCTAAAGTGGCATCATAATTGGCTTTCACATCAGCGCCAGAATTATTAATTTTGCTGACAACCTCATTCAGGGACATTTTGCCGGTAACGGCAATAGTCTTGCCGTTAATCTGCAGGTTAAACTCCGCATCCTCAGCAATTCCAGCAAATTGCTTGGCAAGAGACTCCTTGGTCTTTTCATTTGCTGTTATGCTTCCATTACTGGATAACTTAACACCGTCAGCCAGCTGCTGTACAATTAACGAGTGAGACACATTAGCTGCATCAGCATTGGCAGTGGCACTTGCTACCGTTTCATTGGTAGAAGTCACTTGTTTTGGCGATAAATTGGTCTGCTTTTTAAAATCAGCAATTGTTTTATTGCGAAGATCGTCTGCTAAGGTGTAAATCGTATTAATATCCTGTTTTTTCCATTCAGCTTGTGTTTTCTTTTGCCCGACCTTATCATAAGAAGTCCTGCGAGCCTTCATTAAATCCTTAACCATCTGATCAATGTCCATACCCGAGCCGCTAAGCCCGTATGTTCTCATTACCATATGTACAACCTCCCTATCGAAACTAAGCCTTTTTATCTAATAACATGCCAACATATTCTTGTATGTTGGCAATTGTATCCAGCAATTCATGAGGTGGAAATTCCTTTAAAACCGTACCGTCACGTTTATCAACCATTTGTACAATCAGCCGCTTGGTTTTCTCATGCAGCGAAAATTGTAAATCGGTATTGATTAATTCTAGCAATTTATTCATTTTGTCAGTGACTTGCTCGGCCTCATCACGGCTAAGCAGATTTGTTTCTACCTGTTTGGGATAATCATAGTCCTTCCCAGGCTTAGCTGCTGCAGATCCTCCAGGCAGAGTTTCTGCTGAAAGCCTGGAAGCTTGATTAGTTGAAAGTATCGCGGTAGTTTTTAACGTGACATCCATGTCTTATTCCACCTCGTCAAATTCTTCTCTCTTGTTATATCGAAGAATTCGGGTTGTTTCTAAAGGGTTTTTCATAAAAAAGTTTAAAGCAGGGGTCAGGTTTGACTTATTTAAAATTGACTTATTCGCCGGTTTATTTGTGCATCGTTATTGCCTGATATACGCGCGTAATTCTGGCAGGATCAATTCCCAATCGTCTAGCTAATTCTATCTTGCTAGCGATACCATTGCTTACTGCATCAACAATCAATTGATTGCGGGCTGCCGTGACTTGACGAATTCTACAAGGTGCAAAGATTTGAGCAGCCTCTATTCCATAATGAACCGCTAGTTGCTCAGCCATAGCTTCTATGGTAGTCACTTTCTCTCCCCCATAACCTTCCGAAGCGCTCGGCAGCAGCATTACTCCGGCATTCTCATCACTTGGAGAAGCATTAATATTTGTGTCATGCTCAATTGTCAATAAGTCTCCTCCAACTAAACTTAGATATATGCGAATAGCCTGGAATTTATCTTTGTTCAGCAAACTTAACCCAAACGAAGAATTGACAAGACCATCTTTACCATTGACATAATGAAAATGACTGCTCCAGGAATAATCTAGTCCCATCTTGATACTTGCTCTGACCGGGTTTTGATGAATATAGCAAATTAAATTTATCAGATAGGCATCCTCTGCGCATAGAAACGCCTTATATCTTTGCTGAAAAGCGTGGCCAACACGACTGTATTTATGGTTAAAATATTGCGTATATGTTAATTGTATCCCTTGCATAATTTTCGATATCGGTTGTTCTACGACCTGCGTAATCATGTGTACATGATTATCCATAAGGACATATGCCAACAGGTTAAAGTCATATTTTTCTTTGTATTTAGCCACCAAAGCCAGGTATTTTATTTTATCTTCATCGTCATAATAAATCATTTCTTTGTTATTACCTCGCGCAATTACATGATATATTGCACCGGGATAATGAACACGCAGTTTTCTGGCCATACTCATCCCTACTTTACTAATTTATAGTGGTATTACTATAAATATTGATCATTTCAGCAGAATAAGTCAATTAAGCATTAAGTCAAACCTGACCCCGGACCTTAACTCATTAATTCCCAACTTAATGGTGTACCTTGTTTAACTGCTTTTTTCACTTTTCTTCCCAAGACAATTTCATAATATTTGGGATATAAACCATATCCAGGACGAATAGCCCTAACGTTTTTAGGCGTTAAAATATCACCTGCTTGCATATCTTCAACAACATAAAGGGAACGGCGAAATTTCAAAGATGCTTTTTCTTTTTCAGTAGGTCCATAGCTAACAGTTCCTAATGCTGCCCACGCACTCATAGACTCTTGCACTAATCCTGAAAATTCTCGAGGTTCCAATGAAAATGCTGCATCCACTCCTCCTTCATCACGTGAAAGCGTAAAATGTTTTTCAATAACGGTAGCACCTAAGGCTACACTGGCTACCGCAGCACCAATACCCAGCGTATGATCAGATAAGCCTACCGGACAGTTAAAAAGCTGTTTTAAATGGGGAATTGTCAATAAGTTAGAATTTACCGGAGAAGCAGGATAAGAGCTGGTGCATTTTAGTAATACCAATTCTGTACAACCAGCATTCCGTGCCGTTTGCACGGCTTCATCCAATTCAGCGATACTAGCCATTCCTGTAGAGAGAATAATTGGTTTTCCTGTTTGGGCAACTTTACGTATTAACGGCAAATCAATATTTTCAAAAGATGCGATTTTATAAAAAGGCACTTCCAGTTCTTCCAAAAAATCAACAGAGGTAGCATCAAACGGTGTACTAAAACCAATTATCCCTAAATCACGGCATCTATCAAAAATAGGCTTATGCCAATCCCATGGCGTATGAGCTTCTTGATACAATTGATACAAGGACGTACCCTGCCATAAGCTTTTCGAGTCGGCAATATAAAAATCACCTTCACTCAAATTCAAAGTCATAGTATCAGCTGTATAGGTTTGAATTTTTAATGCATGAGCCCCCGCTTTGGCTGCCGCTTCAACAATTTCCAAAGCCTTATCAAGCGACTGGTTATGATTTCCAGACATTTCCGCAATAATGAATGGCTCTTTTCTATTAGCAAAAGTAAATTTTTCAATCATTTCTTTTCACCCACCGCCACTTTCTCATAATCAGCAAAAATATGCGGATATAAGCTCGCTCTTTTTTCTTCCCAGGTCTCTTTCGTTAACTCAAAAAAGTAGACTAAAGAATTGGTAGCATGGTTGTCTGCTTGTAATGTCATTTTCTTTTGCAAAACAAACCCTAATTTTAGATGATATCGTATACTAGCTGTATTAATTGTAAAACATTGCCCTCTAATAGTATTCATCGCCAGATTTTTAAAAGCATAATCCAAGCCCAATAATCCCATTGCTGTGCCACTTCCCGGAGCAGCATCTTCAGGTCCGATATAAAATCCCCATTCACAGTTGTATTTTAATCGATTAATTTTAATATAATTAATAACCCCCATGCTTACTCCCTGATAGGAAAATAGCAGCACCGCCTGATCTTTGCGGTGCTGCAGCTGATTAAACCATGCAACATGTTCCTCCCAGCCTATGAGCCTGCTGGTAAACATACTATTACGTATGCGCTCCGAATTTCGCCACAGCAATACTTGCTCAAGGTCATTAAACTCCAATAGTCGTAAATCAGTATCCGTTATCCTAAACATCACTGTCCCCCATTAAAGCCGTAATAGCTCCACTACCCCGATATCCCGCCATAAGTTCAAAACATTTATGGCTAAGGCTTTGTCTTAGCCAATAGTCATGGACAAGCTGATTAATCGCTTTTGCTAAAATTACCGTATCTACCCTGTTATTTCTCCCTAAGTTTATCATAGCACCAAATGCCGCTAAATCACTAACTAATTGTTCCTGATTATCTGCTATAATGATTCCTATTGTCGGCAGTCCAAGATAACAGCGTTCCCACGAAGCAGATCCTCCAGCTCCTATGGCAAGGTCTGCCTTTGCCATGAGCTCGGCCATGTTATCCACCTGATAATGAAAATTATAAGAAGTCATACCCTGGCACATTTTCCGTATTACATCCTGATTGCAATTTGAGGTGCCTACTACAACATCGATAGTAATGCCTGATAAATCTACGCTTTCAATTGCCTGCAGTGCTTTCATAGTTTCGTTAGTCGGATCACTGCCGCCAAAAAAAACTAATATTCTTTTTACAGATAGCGCCTTCGGCTGTAGGCTATATCTTGCTTCAATGAATTCCGTCCGCAATAATGCATATTGCGGCCCCAACAATGCAGTGCATCCTGAGGGGAGCAGATTCACATATCTCGTAGATTTGTCAAGATAGTAGTTCTGGTCAAGAAGTACATCGCACTCATGCCTGCGGTTTGCAAGATCATCAATAACCATAATCTTTTTGCAAAAGGGCCGCAGTGCGGTCTCCCAACGCCAATCCAATAGATAACTATCAACGATTATCCAACCAATATCCATTCTGCGTTCTATAATGGTTTGGATGACGGCATTACAATCTATCTGCCAGTCAAACCTATCTTGCTGTTCCGGCAAAAGGCTTATCTTAAACCCTTCCCGCTGTATGTGATTAGCAAGACTTCCAAATAAATCACGGCATAAAAATAAGATATTCCCACCACGGGACCGTAATTCGGCTGCCAAAGTGAGGCAACGCATCACATGACCAGAACCAATAGCTGTCGAAGCATCTGCCCGAATACAAATATTCATGATTGGCTATCCCTTATTATCATCATCTTTTTTTTGGGCTATTATCCACATATGTGAAGACATTAGATTCTCACTTAAAAACTCTTGAAAATTAGCGCCAACTTTATGCCAGCTTTTTATGAGCACTTCATTAAGCCATACTTGGTTCGTAATATCTAACTTATTTTCAAGTATTTTTCCACGAACATGATCTGCATCCAACTTACCAGGTGTTAACAGTTCAAGAATCACAAATCCACAAAGCGAAAAGAGTTCTCTAATTGACTCTGGATGAAAGTATGATAAATTCTCATTATCTATTACATCAGCCTCACTGCCCAGCATTTGAATATCGAACCCTTTTATGTTAGGACAAGTGAACACTACTATTCCGTTCTTTCTTAGACATAAGTGCACTTTCCTTAAGAAATCCATCTGAGAAAATAAATGTTCAAAAACTTCAAACGCAACGACAATATCATATGAGTCCTCACAAAGAACGGCATTCTCAATAGCATTATTTACTACAGTTAATCCCCGTCTTATACAAGTATCTGCTAAAGCCTTGTTGGGTTCTATCAACACTACCTCTTTGCACTGACTCATTTTTTTCATTTCTTCTGCGAAAATTCCGAAACCTGGTCCAACCTCTAAAATATTATCGCATGTAAGATTAAGCTCATTACATACTTCAATAATTTTGTTAACACGCGGGATCTCAATTCGCTCCCTGCGAATACGTTCTGTAGCTGGATAAATATGACTATTCCAGTAAGCATACCTTTGGGAGCTCGAATAATATTCTGTTAGCATATCAGCCGTCGGTCTAGGATTAATATACACAGTCTCACATTTTGCACATTTTACATAGGTAAAACTGTATTTTTCAAAAACCTTAACATACTCACTGCTGCAACATGCAGGGCACTTCACAAAAATAAATTCAGAACTTTTTTTTAAGAGTTCACTTTGGTCAAAGAGTAGTAATTGCTTTTGTACCAAATTAAATTGGGAAGGACGAATATCTTCTGAACTTAATGCTCTGTTAAACAAGTATTCGTCCTCCATTTCCAGTTAAACGTTCGCCGGGCCGTATGCTGACGGTGTCCCCCATATATTGTCCTTAACCCACTGTCCACTTTCAATACGCCATACCCTCGAGTCACGGAACGTATCACAAATATAATCAAACTCTTCTTCAGTCATATCTACATACTTAAGCCACCGCTCCAGATCCCGTCTTGGTTTCACATTATCATATTTTCTCACCATAGCAATACCTTCGTCACGAGTCATAAGTCCGGCCCTGATATCCTTGCAACCATGGTCAGTAGCTCTGCCATATCCCAATTTAACAAATTTAAGATAATCATGAATACCATTCTCATGCATATCATCTAGATTAGAAAATCTTCGGTATGTCCGCTCAAACGGTTGCTCTGCCTCTTTCCAGCCATATAATCTTTTGACTAAATCCACGTGATCATTTGCTTCCCAATTAACAAAGTTACTTAAATAAATGCCCCTGACACCAACTTCATCAATATCTTCGTCAGAAGGATACTGAGCCCATAATAAATCTTTAGTAGTTAATCCTTCTTTAAGTTCCGGACGCCCTAGCTTCTCTAGCCCTTCATCAGTAAAATCATGCCAATCATAACCCCGTTGCGCATGTTCAAGCCGGAACTTTGCCGTAAATTCAACAAAATCATTATAAGAATACATACCGCCGAGATCCATAAAGCCATGCTCGCCCCACATCATAAGCGGAACTTTATACCTTACTGCAACTTGGATCGGGACTGTAAAAATTCCGCAATGGTTATGCCAGTTCATATCGCCTTGCAATTTAAAGCCTAAGCGATTCATTTTTATTAACACATCAATATTAGGCTTAACAATAACGTGGTCGCAATTAAATACCTCTCTCATCCGATACAAGTTATATTCGCCCTCGGGTAAGTAGTTGTTACCATGATATGTAACTAACAGAGCTTTAAGGCCAAGTTCTTTTACTGCAATATGAGTTTGAAAATAGCTATCTTTACCACCACTTACGGGAATTACAATATCATAATTATTATCAGAGCGATATTCATTTACCAAATCTTTAAGAAACTGCCATCGTTTCTCCCAATCTACACTTGGCCGCTGGCCAGATACCCTGCACCCGGAGCAGACACCACTTTCATCAAACGTGGCCGGAGTTGTTGTTATTGCAGGATACAAACATTTCGAACAATATTTTACAGCCATTTCTATCACTCCTAAATAATAACGGTTAAACCATTCTTACATTAATTCCGGCTTTCATCAGCGACCTTTTTGCATTGCGATCTGCCAGTTCCTTAAAGTGCCAAATATTGGCAGCCGCAACAGCCGAAGCCCCTGCACTAATTCCCTTCGCGTAATGGGAGTAATCACCAACGCCGCTGCAGGCAATAACAGGAACTTTCACCGACTCGCAAACATCCCGAATCAGCTCCAAATCATATCCGGTTCCGGTACCGTCTCGATCAATACTTTGTATTAAAATCTCGCCAGCTCCAAGCTTTTCGGCACTAGCAGCCCAGTCTACTGGACGTAAACCAGTAGGTGTTCTTCCACCGTCAATAACAACTTCCCGTGTTCCATCCATTCTACATAAAACATCTATACTTACAACAATAGCCTGATTTCCAAAAATCTTAGCTCCCTGCGTTATAAGCTCAGGCGTACGTACTGCAGCCGAATTAATGGTAATTTTATCGGCGCCTCTTAAAAAACGCTGTTTCATATCCTCAACGTGATTAATTCTGCCACCCCAAGTTAAAGGCATAAAACAAGTTTTACTTACTTCTTCTAAAATATCAAGAGCATTATTTAAATTACGTATTTTTGTATCGTCACGCCGCAAATCGTAACTGTCATCGCGGCTAATATCCAAATAAATCAATTCATCTACGTTCCATTGATTAAACCGCTCTACCTCATGAATCGGATTACCAATAATTTGATGAATTTTAAATATTTCACTGCGAACTAACATACCATTTTGTAAAAGTAAGACAGGAATAAGGCGGTTTTTCAACATACTGTTAATTAACCTCCCGCTAATTTAAGAAAATTATTTATTAACTTCAGACCTGCTTTTTGGCTTTTTTCGGGATGAAATTGCGTTCCTAAGATATTGTCTTTCTCGATACTGGCAGTAAAATTTCCAAAATAGTCACAAGTTCCATTAACAAAACTTAAATTTTCGGGGTAAAAGGCATAACTATGCACAAAGTAAAAATCACTTTTTCTTTCTATCCCCTCGTACAAACTTGCTCCGTCTCTTGCATCAATATTATTCCAACCAATATGCGGTAATCTAAATTTATCAGCATCCGAACTTAGCTGCTTAACTGTACCAGGAATCAGATTCAGTCCGGCACAAGTACAATGTTCTGTTCCTGTGGTTGCCAGTAATTGCATTCCAAGACATATTCCCAATAAGTATTTCCCGTTACCGATCTCATTCTTTATAATTTCAACCCATCCGCCCTCAGTCAGGTTTTGCATTCCTTTATGAAATGCACCCACACCCGGCAGAACCATTTGATCAGCTTCTTTTAATTGTTTAGGAAAATCTGCAATAAAGACGTCCGCTCCCTGTAATTTAAATGCATTATAAACAGACCCTAAATTTCCCATCCCATAATTAATAATTGCAACTTTCATATTAAAACAGCTCTTGGTTATTGGGACTTTTCTCAAGAAGGAACCACGTTATATCATCTTGGGGAAAACATGGATCACGGTGATAAACAAAACCGTAGTCAATTAATGTCAAATTATACTTCTCCAGCATCTCACCAGCAAAATCACGCTTGAAAAGTTTATTTTGATGCCCGCGATAATTAATTTGAACCGGAGCTGGATTATAATACTCAGCAATACATATATATTTCTTGCTGGTGTTATACATTTTTTCATAAACATTTATGAGTTCGTCAGGGTTTATATGAATTAGAACTCCCTTAATTAGCACAAAATCATATTGCCCGTTTGGCGAAAAGTCTAAAATAGATTGTTTAAATACGTTTACGCAATTTAATTTTTCTAATTGCTCAGTTGCACGTTCATTTATTTCAACTGCAGATAACGACGCATTAGGCAACAGTGTATGAATAGCAGATAAATTCATCCCGATATTCGCGCCGTATTCAATAATTGTTTTCACTTCAGCAGTTCTTTGCAGAATCCGTGAAAAAAGAGCTAAATTACTGGCAAAAAGTACCTCACTGTTATTTCGATTCACATATTCATTCCCGAACTCTCCTGCCCAAAACTCTTCTTGTTCAGTTTTATATTTTTTCATATTCAATATCACCTAGGTCCTTTTCTGCTCGACATGAGCATTTATCTTTGCCCAATGTGGGTGCTTGCGATGAGCTTGGATACAGTCTTCCAAACTAAAGGAAGGATTAATTGGATATAAATATTCAAGCATCTCTTTAATTAGTTCAAAATCCTCTATAGTATCCACTGTCCAGCGATGTTTACTATTATCTTCCTTACTTTTCACATTGCCTACTTTATATTCACCTGTTCTGCAATAGAGAAAAGGAGTTACATGCTCACGCTCTGCAGGTAACACTGCCCGATAATAAGCCTCTGCAAGAGCCTTATAGCTAAAAACCTCTACATCTAATCCACGTGGGTAAGAACGTTCCAAGGTATTAGACACATAATCAAAATTATTATCTTTAAAATATCTTATTACCGTGTCTATAACTTCCGGATCCACCAGAGGACAGTCTGCAGTAACCCTGACAACAGCATCCGCTTTTATAAAGCTGGCAGCCTTGTAAAAGCGTGCCAATACATCATCTTCTGATCCTCTGAAACATTGCACTTCCATTGACTTACAGAAATCGACTACCGGATCATCTGTACTATTTTGGGTTGTTGCAACGACTATACAGTCTGCACTTTTAACTTGCCGAAGCCGGGTCAGTTGATACCACAACAACGGTTTGCCAAGCACCTCTTTAAGTACTTTCCCCGGCAAGCGAGTCGATGTCATTCGAGCCTGGGAAATAATCACCGTATTCATTTTAATACCTCACCCAATGTCTCAATGATATAATTCTGCGCATCTTCTTCCAAGCCAAAAAACATCGGTAGACTAATGCAATCACGATAATATTCAACAGCATTCAAGCAATGATTTTCAGCAAAGTTAAATCGTTCCTGATAATACGGCTGCGTATGTACAGGAATATAATGTACATTAACGCCAATTCCTCTTCGCCTTAATTCGTCAAAAACACTCTTACGTTGAAACGGTTTTGCAACTTTAACAACATACAAATGCCAGGCTGACTGTGAATCGGGATGTTGATATGGCAATGCCAGGGGGTAGTCACTCAAAGCTTGGTTGTATTTTTCAGCAATAGAACGACGTTTTGCTATAAATTGCTCGATGCGAGACATTTGGCTAATGCCTAACGCCGCCTGCAAGTCCGTCATTCGATAGTTAAAACCCAGCTCACGCTGCTGATAGTACCAAATACCATCTGCTTCACCCAACATTTGCTCCTGCTCACGTACAATGCCATGGCTCCGCAATTTTAGTAAACGTCGATAGAGTTTTTCATCATTAGTTACAACCATCCCCCCTTCGCCAGTGGTGATGATTTTTACTGGATGAAAGCTAAACACAGTCATATCGGAAAAAGCACATGACCCAACTTTGGTACACTTGTATGAACCGCCAATAGCATGAGAAGCATCTTCAAGTATAGCAAAGCCATATTGTTCGGACAGATTCTTTAATTCTTCCATTTCACAGGACTGGCCGCTAAAATGTACCGGCACTACTATTTTGGGCAGCCTCCCGTTTGCTTTTGCCTGGATCAGCTTATTATTAAGATGTACCAAACTTATATTATATGTGAAAGGATCAATGTCGACAAAATCCACATTAGCTCCACAATACAGCGCACAATTTGCCGAGGCAACAAAAGTATTGGGAGTAGTCCATAAGTAATCTCCCGGTCCCAAATCTAAAGCCAGACAAGCAATATGCAGTGCAGCAGTTGCGTTACTAACAGCTATTGCGTATTTAGCGCCACAATATTTTGCCACCATATTCTCAAAATTTTCTATGCTAGGTCCAGTGGTCAGCCATTCAGACTTCAGAACACCTACAACAGCCTGGATGTCTTCGTCGCTAATGTGCTGCCTAGCGTAAGGAATATATTTCATAGACTCATCATCTCACGAATTTCTTGTGCTGAAAGAAAATGGGGATTATTGCCGGAACTATATTCAAATCCTTTTTTTACAGGCATGCCTATTTCGCCTAATTTATTTACAGAATAATCAATGGGTGACACAAAATTTATACACGGTTTAATTACGTAATGGTCATCAAATTCCAGTGTAAGATGACTGTCATCAGCCGGACACATTGTTTCATGCAACTTTTCACCAGGGCGAATTCCGATAATTTTCAAGCCTGCATCCGGAGAAATCGCCTTTGCAAGTTCGGTAATTTTACTTGAAGGAATTTTAGGCACAAAAACCTCTCCTCCCTGCATCCGTTGAAATGACGTAAGAACAAAGTCCACTCCCTGAGTTAATGTAATCCAAAACCGGGTCATCGCTTCATCAGTAATAGGCAGAGACTTTGCGCCTTCCTGCACTAACTTCTGAAAAAAAGGTATTACAGACCCCCTTGAGCCGGCAACATTCCCATATCTCACTACCGCAAATTGAGTACGGTGACCGCCAGCAATATTATTAGCAGCAGTAAACAATTTATCAGATACTAATTTGGTTGCACCATATAAATTCACAGGATTTGCCGCTTTATCAGTTGATAAAGCAATCACCTTCTCAACATTGTTATCTAAGGCCGCCTTTATGACATTTTCAGCGCCACTAATATTTGTTTTAATACATTCCATCGGGTTATATTCCGCTGCCGGAACCTGCTTCAATGCAGCAGCATGTATAACATAATCAACACCACGCATTGCCGTGCAAAGACGTTCTTTGTCACGGACATCGCCAATAAAATACCGCATGACATTCTGACTGAACTGCTGCGACATTTCGAATTGTTTTAATTCATCACGCGAATAAACAATTAGCCGGCTTGGCTGATACTGCTCCAACAAAATCCTAATACACTCTTTACCAAATGACCCTGTTCCGCCTGTAATTAAAATTGACTTATGATTAAACACGATGTTCCAGATCTCCCTTCGCTTCCTTGTCCCACGGAAAATTCTCCTGAATAACTTGAGCAATTAACCAGGCGGTATATGAAAACATCTCACAAAATTCTATTTGTAAAGCAACATTTTGCTTGAGACTTTCCAAACTTCCATCATCAGGAATCAAATGAAATTTTTGTAAAAAGACTACCATTGGCCCCTGCAAATTATGATATAATAATTCATTTTCAGGTATCGATTGAAAATACTTGTCTGTTTTATTTAAAATTGAAAAAATATAGGCTACCCCTTTATGTTGCACATAATAATCCCATTGTTCTCTGATTTTTTCAAGCGTTCTCAGTTGCTGTAATGACTCGTCACTAATTCTCTCCATTGCATTAACATAGTTTTTCAATCTGACATTGATTGCACTCCATTCCAAATGCGTTCTAGGCAAATCTTTAATTATGTCTATGTTTACTTTCTCAATGCAAAACTGTGCTACAACCTCTTTAAGCGTACTCTGCTTAGCGCCACATATTCTAGCTCCACCTTCAGTAGCATTAATTATATTTAAAGAAAGGTCTTTAATTCTATCTTCGAATATGATTCTAAACTCATTCCATAAAGTTTGAGTCTTTACCTCGCCCCCATAATATCCCTCAACAGTAAATATTTCTTCCGGCTCTTCTTCAGGTTTAATATCATACTCAGTTTCAGATGCGTGCGTCTTAGAAATATCTTGACCGTATGCCAGATCTTGTCCTACCAGTACAACAGGAGATGCGCCAATGTGTATCGCCCATCCTAAAGCAACATGCGCACAAGACGCCCCCATCCACACCATATGATCTTGGGACAACTGCAATATCTCACGAAACCATTTGTATTCCCGAACAGATTCACGTATTGGTAAAATCATTTTTTCACCAAAGGCATCAAATACTTTAGGCTCAACAACAGGTGGAGCAACGATATAGCTATCTTTATAATAAGCAGGTTTACCCTCAAAAAAATACTCCCACACTTTAATACGCTCGACACTAGTAATAAAATGAGGCACTATTCCGTTTTTTACCAATTTTTCAGCAATCGTATCAACGGCAATAATAATACCCTTGTCACCAATATCTCTAAGATAATTTATATTTTTATCAAGCGACGGCCCGGCCGCAACAATAAAAGTAGGTATGTTCTTAAACCTATCTTTAAGTAAAGCGACATCAGGAGTTGTTGATATGTTTTCCAAATTTTTCATGTTGTTAATTAATCCTAACAACGAATCATGGATTGAATTGCCAATCTTAAAAAAACGATGTTTTATCGCATCACGTATTTCAATTATATACTTTTTCAGTATTGCTCCATCATGCTGGCGATAATAAGAATTAAAATAAAATATTGGGTTTCTAAGCATTAAGAAGGTTTTAGTACCAGTGAGAAGTCTTACTATTTCAGTAATGCGTTTAGAATCGACAGCTGCTATCATATAATTAATACCTTCTAAACGTTTAAGGTCTTCGACATTTAAAGTATGCTGTAAAAACGAAAATTTAGGTTCAACAATAACGAAAAATGATTCTGAATGAGAATAACGGGACACTGCTAAAATTTCCTCAATAGAACCAATACCAAAGAAAAAAATAATCTGTTTTAAATTTTTATTTGGCAAACAAGAAATATCGACATCGTTAGTTAAGCAAACAGGAGACAATTGCTGATCTTGAAACCATTTGACACCTTGATGATCTGTCCCAACATATGTCAATATACTCGGGCTCATCCTTTCATCTAATTCAAGAAAATGCGTACCATGTGCCTCGAGTTCTTTAATATTAGCATCGAAGAAATTCATAACATTCTCCTATCTCGCAGCTATAATATAAAAGCAAATAATGATAATAGAAATGCCCTCTCTTGGAGGGCATTTCTATTATATAAAATCAATTTAAGGACGAACTTAACGAAGAAGCTGCAAAACGCCTTGTGGCTGTTGATTAGCTTGCGCAAGCATAGCCTGAGCAGCTTGTGAAAGGATGTTGTTCTTTTGGAAGTTCATCATTTCTTTCGCCATATCAACATCGCGCACACGTGATTCGGCTGCAGTTAAGTTTTCACTGGAAGCACTCAGATTGTTAATGGTATGTTCCAGACGATTTTGAGTAGCACCAAGCTTGGATCTTTCAGCAGAAACCAACTCTATTGCATTATTGATACTGGTAACTGCGGCAGTGGCATTGTCGTAACTTGATACGTCAAGTGCTTTAGCTCCATTCCGCACACCAATATCAGCTGCTTTCATGCTATTAATTCCAACAAGGATATTTTGACCGCTATTGGCACCGATTTGCATTGACATCGACTTACTGGCATCAGTCTTAGCTGCTTCGTATTTTTTAACACTAATGGTAATGCTTTCGCCAGCTGTCATTTTGTCTAAATTAGTTAAGTCGACATTGAAGTTGCCAAAATCAATAGTATCTAAAGCCGTGCCCAAAGTCGGAGTCGTGGTGAGATTTGGGTTACCAATTTTAAACTCGCCTGCAGCATTATTTGTTGTTACATTTACACGGGTAATAATAATCGTGCCGGTAACATCCACAACAGAAGTATCTGCTGCAACTGTAAGAGCAGTTGTTACACCGGCTTGTGTATTCAGCTCAGTAGTAACTTTGCCCTTGATTTCATCACGCAAGCCTACTTTATCGCCATTAATAAGCTTTTGCGTATTGAACTCAGTAGTATTGGCAATGCGGTCAATTTCATCAGTCAACTGATTAATTTCTTTTTGAATCTCGCCACGGTCAACACCAGTGTTGGTGTCATTGGATGCCTGTACAGAGAGTTCGCGCATACGTTGCAGAATGCTTTGCGTTTCATTCAGCGCACCTTCAGCAGTTTGAATCATGGAAATGCTGTCCTGAGCATTACGTCCGGCTTGATCCAAACCACGGATCTGACCGCGCATTTTTTCGGAGATTGCAAGACCGGCAGCGTCGTCACCGGCACGGTTGATGCGAAGACCTGAAGACAATTTTTCCAGTGATTTGCTTGTTTGCGTATTGTTTGCAGACAGGCGGTTGTACGTATTAAGAGCTGCAATATTGTGATTGATAATCATGAGTGTATTCCTCCCTGAATTTTCGATCTCAGGCATCCTTGCCTGAGTCATTTTGAATGAATATCAGCTGTAATCCATCGGCCGCTGGAGCACTGGCTGTTACATCCTCACATACATTATCGCGAAAGTTATAGCTCTAATTAAAGGTCAAATTTGTCGATTTTTGACTAAAATCTCCTCCATTAATCGTTTTACCTGCACTAGCTCACTAATTCGCCTCAGGTTAATAAAACGAAAGGATTTTTTAATAATTCATAACGACAGCCTATTTTTTATGAAGTCCTTTAAGTCCGTCTAAAGCTGCCGGTAACTGTTGTACAGCAGCTTCCTTATTTTCCGCTGCGATAGCATCGAATATTTCTCCCCGGTAAATTTTTATCTCTCGCGGTGCATCGATGGCGAGGCGGATACTGTCTCCCTTAATATCTACAATCGTAACAACCACATTATCACCGATCACGATGCGCTCTCCTACTCGCCGTGTTAAAGCCAGCATATTACTTCCCTCCTTGAGCTGCCTTTTCCGGCAGACCGTTAGGAAATAACAAATGTTTAGTTGTATACTCTACCTTTTCCAGAATGATTTGCTTTGCTTTGCGATCCCGCCAGTTTACTACAACCGGCGCAAGGAGATTAACGGTCGATTGCTGCAAAGGTTCCCTTATTGATACGATATTGAAGATTTGGGGCGGATTCTCCGTTGACACGCCGATTTCCTTACTCCACTCCTCGGAAAGTTCGAAGGTATACTCCGGCAAGAAGGAAAAAGGCTCTACAAGTAAGAAGGTCAGATTTGCATTATGGGTGGACTGGAGAAAGGCAAAAGGGCTGTTTTCTTCATAGGGTAAAAAAGCGAATTCACTTTCATCAGGAAAACCAGGGATACCTTGGTCAAGCTTCAGAATGTTTTCTATGGAGATCTCCATTTCGCCAAAACGGGTGGATTGAATTTTCATGGCCGCACCTCTTTTGTTTATTTTAGTTGAAATGATGGGATTGCCACGTCACTGCGTTCCTCGCAATGACAGCGAAGTATAAATTAAAATAGCATATAAAATTTTCCCGGTCAGTTCGTCAGACTCCCGCCTCTATAGGCGGCATTAGTTCAGGTGGAGTATACGCTCCTTCACTATTAGTGTTTCAGAAGCTTTCGAAAAAACCGAGTGCACTTTAATACGACAAAAAAGCCTTTCGGTAGTACCGGAAAGCTTATAATGAGTTCTATCATTTTAGTTCGCATAAAATTCAGTTCCTTCTGCTTTTACATTATGATAAAACGGCAGAATTGGCATCCAATGATAGAAATGATCGTAATTCTTCTTATCAATTATCGTAGGAAGCACTCCATATTCAAGAGAAATAGCAGTCATAACCTCAGCTAAAGCATCGCTGTATTCACTCAACGCTTCATTACTTACATTAACCAATACCATTACATCCATATCCGAATACTCGGCTTGTTCTCCCCGGGCATAGGAGCCAAAAAGAATGACCTGACGAAGTTCATTACCAAAAATCCCGACCATATTATCTACAATTTGTTTCATAACTTTTTCAATCTGTTTTTGATCATCTTTAGTAATAAACACTGTCACAACTCCCCTTCTGCTCTTATTTCACTACTTACACATTATCATTATGACCACTTTTAAGTCAAGACAATTACCTGCAAAAACAGTATACAAGCATAATGAGCTTGCCGCGTCACTGTGTTCCTCGCAATGACAGCAAGCTAAGTGAAACTCGCGTACCATACAAGCATAATAATAGCGCTTGGGTTCTCCCAAGCGCTTTATCTATTTTGTAATATCCACATTGCCGCCGGTTGTCCAGAAGCGAATACTGGGGTATTGGGTCATTCGCAATCCCACTTTTCCTTCCCGGTAATCAATATTTACCGTACCGCGCTCCGAGGATATATCAAGTTTAGCCGGCTGAGGATTAAACTTGACCGGATTGGCAGTGTAGCGGATGATCGGTGAGTCCTTCCAGCCCCAGGAAATACTGGGCATGGGCTGCACAGTCGATTCAGCGGCAAGATTGGGTACGACATCTTCCTTAATCTTAGCCATACGGTCGCCGGTCTGCGCGCGGCTGGCCATGTAGTCCAGCACTGCCTGTTTCCCCTTCTCGGCCGCTTCGCTAACCATAGTCGCAAGATCCTTAATCCCCATTGACGCCCGGCTGGGCGACTGGTCAATTTCCAGTGTGCCGTAAGGGCGGCTGGTAATCTCCACTACAGCCGGTTCTGTGTCAATGGAAAGAGAGGCAGGCGTAGTGCGGAGATTGAAGACAGCTTTCTGAATATCCAGTTCCGCTTTTGCCGGTTGACTTTCCATGTTAAGACGAATATTCGAAATTGCCATGGCTTACTTCAAAAAGTCTACAAGCGACATCGGCATAATGCGGGCGCCGACGGAAAGCGCCATATTGTAGACATTTTCAGCTGATTTGGCATCAATAATTGCTTTCGGAATATCAAGATCCTCATTGGCAGCCAAATCAGCGCTGATGACCGTGTTGTTGTTCTGCAATAAGTTCAGCGACATCTCATACGTAGACATCCGGGCTCCAATGTAGGTTTGCTGCTGCAGCATAGCATTACGGTCAGCATCCATTTTGCCCTGAATGGTCGAAGCAGCAGGCTCACCGGAAATCTTTGTCAGGTCCGGCGGTTCTTTCATCAGTTCGTCCCGTAAAGCAATCAGGTTATTAAACATTGTCACAGTCGGGTCCCCGGCGGCTGTCGTTGTAACCGCACCAAAGACTTCTGTGCCGGTCAGATTAACACTGTCTTTCGTGGCATCTGCCAGTCCGGGCTGGATAACCATGGACAGCTTGTTGTTATCACCATTATATACAACCCGCTCTACTTTACCATCCGCACCTTTTACACTGGTAAAGGGTTCGGTCTTATCCTTTTGTCCGGAGAAAACATAACGGTCACCCAGCTTCGAGTTGCCTATCTGAATAAGCTGATTAATAATACCGTCCACTTCACTGGCGATGGCCTTAAAACCTTCAGTCGGATTGGGTGCGACCGCTTTAATCGCCAGTTCTTTGGCTCGAGCAGTGAGAGTACTAATATCCTGCAACGCACCATCGGTAGTATCCATCCATGATATAGCATCCTTCAAGTTTTGCGTATATTGTTCATTTGCACCGATGCTGGTATTAAACCGAAGTGCCCGAATCGTTTTAATCGGATCATCGGAAGCGCGGCGAATCGCCTTGCCATCAGATAACTGCTCCTGGATGGTATTCTGCCGTTCCAACGATTTATTAAGGCTATATAAATAGTTGCCTGTTATCATATTATTGGTTATACGCACTGGGAAGCCACCTCACAATACAGTTTTAAAAGCTTATTCTACCTCCCGACTACGCCGGTACCGTTAATCAGCTTTTCCAGCATTTCATCCATCGTCGTCATGACGCGCGCTGCGGCGTTATAGCCTTTTTGGAAACGAATCATATTGGTCATCTCTTCATCCATATTGACACCTGCAACAGACATTCGCCAGTTATTCACCTGATTAACCAGAACCTTCTGGTTTTCGGTCAGGCTTTTGGAGCTTTGGGTCTGGACACCCATTGCTCCCACCAGGGAATTATAGTAACCATCGAGAGTGCTATTATTCAGCGTACTGAATTTCGTAGTTTTGAGCGCTTCCGACATTTTGACAGCCCAGTCGCCGCTGCCATCGCCATCGGTGGCCTTCCCTTTAGCCGCAATCTTGCTCAGCCCATTAGTTGGACTGGTAGCAAATAAAGCTGAACTGACTTTCAAGCCATCAATCCAGTTGCCGTTTACCGGAGTACCAATCACACCGGTATCAGCACCGAAGAAATTATTGCCCGTATTGTTGGGTGCACTGGCATCCAAACCAAACCCGGCACGATGAACTGAGTTAAAATCAGTGAGTAAAAATTTGCTCATGGTATTGAGCTGATCTAAGTAGCCTTTAATCCCGGAAGTATCATCATCGCGGGAATCAATCATGCCCTGGATTTCGCCCTTGCCTAATTTTACGTTTTCACCTGTTTCTTTAATAATAACTTCATAGGCAGGCGTACCATACGTCGTTACCAGCGGCGAAGTCTGATCCGCCCGCACAGCGAGTTCGGTATAACTGGTTGCGTTAACCAGCGGAACCCCGTTGGATTGAATGGAATAACTGCCATATTGATCTTCACTTACCTGGACCTTCATCAGGCCGGACAACTGATCCACCAGCAAGTCACGGCGGTCCCGTAAATCATTGGCATTATCTTTGCCGCCGGCCTCGACTGCCATAATCTGCTTATTCAGGCTTAAAATCTCCGAATTAATCTGATTTGTTTTATTTACTTTTATTTCAATAACGGAATTTAAATCTCCCACAATATCTTTGAGCTGCTGGGAAGAACGCTGGATATTATCTACCATTTCCACCCCGCGCTGCCTCAGTGCAGTACGGGTCCCCTCATCCGAAGCAGTTGTGCTTAAGGTCTGCCAGGCACTCCAGAACTTATTCAGCGCTGCCTGCATACCGGTTTCAGCCGTATCTTTAAATATGCCCTCAATACGGCTTAGTGTATCTTGTGTCATTTGTCCATAGCCAAGCGTTCCCGATTCCTTCCACATCTGACTGTCAATAAAGCTGTCCCGTGCCCGCGTGACAGACTGGGCTGTTACACCCGTCCCCAACTGCATTTTTCCGGCAGAACCGCCATAAATGGTCTCAGGCCGGGTTGTGCTTAAATTAACGGTTTGCCGTGAATAACCATCCGTATTGGCATTGGAGATGTTATGTCCTACCGTATCCAGCGATGCCTGCTGTGCATAAATTCCGCGTACAACTGTATTAAAACCGGCAAAGGTTGAGCGCATAATACCAACTCCAATATTTTTCTTTATACTTTTGCATCTAAAAAGTTTCTTGCCGGCTGGCTTTGCCCGGAACTACCCTTAGCTGCATAAGTCAGACCTGTCTGGGTTTGGGCCAGCAGGTTAATGTTATAGTTAACAAAATTAAGCGATTGTTGAATAAGCTGCGTATTAAGCTGATTCAAGGGCACAAGTTCGTTGGTAATACCCGAAAATACCTGTTCAAAATCTTTTATTTGTCCGGCTATCCTATCGTCCGCCATTTGGCGAAGCTGAGAGATTGTAAGACCCTGTATATTCAGATGATAAGCGGCGGCAATTTCCTGTAGCGCTTTTTCCCGCAGGACTTCCAGCTTGCCGATTCGCAAAATCAGCACTTCTTCCTGACGGGTTACCGCTTCCAGCTTTTGCGCCTGACCGGCAATGAGAAACTCCCGTTTTTGCTTGCTTAGCTCAAGCAAGCCCTTACAAAGCTCCGACAGCTCAGCTAACACCATGATCAAATTATCCCACATATCAGTAAACCTCTTTCAATAAGCTTAAACGGTTCTAACGGCCAAGCAGTTTTTCTGCAATGTCTTTTGCAGCTACCTGGTATTTTCCTGAGGAGATGCTTTCCGACAATTCGGCAACACGTTCCTGACGAACTTCCGGCATATTTTGCAGTTTTTGCAGCAATGTACCGAATCCCTGGGCCTGGGAAGACAAAATCACTTCATCTTGTTTTTGTACCGGACTGGTGGCTGATGTTGCTCCCGTCTTGGACACCTTTGTTTGTTCGCCGTACAGCTTCGTGATATTTTGAATATTTTTACCTGAAATTATCATGTAACCACACCTCACAACAGTAAGCCGAATTCGCTCATATGTAGTATCGTCAAAAATGGCAGGGACATTAATCCCCGCCACAGATCATTTAGGCTGTTTATTGTTAAGTACCGGATTATTTCTCCATATTGCACCTGTTAACGGCTATATCCATTTCTAAGGATATAGCGTGTCAAGATGAGATTGCTGCGTGCGATGCTCCTCGCAATGACAGGGGGAAGGCAAATAAAAGGAACAGGCCCCTTTTATTTCACTCGCTGCAGAATGGCATCGTGGGATGATACTTTTAATGAAATCCGGTCAATTTCGTTTTCTATCCGGCCCAGCGAATCCAAGATACGCTCATTAACATCAAACTGGATCTTACGTGCATCATACAGTCCGCGAACCTTTTCTGGCAGATCATTCTCAGTACGCACTTGTGATTGTTCAACCCTGACTAAACGATCATCCATCTGCTCTAGCTTAGCAAGAATTTGCTTGAGTACATCTTCCATAAAAATCGCTCCTCCAAAGTAAGAGTTAATCATTATTATCCAGAGTTTGACGAGAGACGCAAGATGAGCTTGCCGCGTCGCTAAGCTCCTCGCAATGACAGAGGGAATGGGTTCGTGATACGTTTATCTATTTCCGGAAAAAACCGGTGTGCATGCCAGTTTGTTTAGGTAACAGGTCAGGTGTCTGGCGTGCCTGCTCGCTTTTCTTGATCTGGTCCGTAATTCCTTTGCTGCAGTTTGCGCACAACCGCCCCTGGAGGATTGGCGTTCCGCAAATTTCACAGGGATAGGTTATTTCCATATCACTTAAAATACGTTTTTCCTGAATCATTCTCATAATTGTTTTATATTTAACACCGGTAGCCTTATGGATGTCTTCGACTGAGGACCGTTTCCTTTCCCGCAAAAATTCAACTATTGCCAATTCGTCCTGCTCTTCCTGCGCATAGCAATCAGGACAAATCCCTCTCGGATTATCCAGCATTAATTTACCGCAGCCGGAACAATTTTTAAGTCCCATAGCCAACTTCTCCTTCCCGCTACCCTAATTTGCTAACTTAATTATACTATATTATACTATAAGTTCAGATTCACCGATTACTACTTTTTTCGCTTTCTATTGTCATTTTCCTATAGGCCGAAAGACTCATTTCCCGGGTAATAGACATTTTTTTTCGTATCCTGCAGGATAATGTTACTTTTTGGCTAATTTAACAAAGTACTTCTATCCGTGTATATCTATCAATTCATAATGAAAGGCAGTTTAGCTTGGTTATGTTAACATTAATGCAAACGCCTGATACGTATTCCGGTGATATCGAGAGCACGCAGGAAATCATCACCAATTTAATGCATTTACTCAAACTAAAAGATTATAAGCTGTATCTGCACAGTCAGCAAGTAGCCAACTATGCAGTAAGTACAGCCGCCAAAATGCGCCTGCCCCGTGAGGAAATCGAACGGATACGCCAGGCTGCTATGCTGCACGATATTGGTCATCTTACAGTACCCAATGCAATACTGGCTAAGATGCCTTATTTGTCGACCCGTGAGCTAAGTGTCTTCAAGAACCATTGCAATGCCGGCAGCTATATGCTGGAAAACATCCCCGGCTGTCAGGAGCTTATCCCCTATATCCGCTATCACCACGAGCGGTGGGACGGCATGGGCTACCCGAAAAGACTGAAAGGGGTAAATATCCCCTTAGGAGCCCGGATCATTGCCGTAGCCAATTATTATGACCGGTTTATCAATCCCTGCACGCAAAACTGGACCAAAACAAAAGAAGAAGCCGTTAAAGAACTGTTCATTTTATCCGGTATGGTATTGGACCCGGATGTGGTCAGGGCTTTCGTAGAAGCCCTGGGATAGCAGGGGCCTGGCACAAAAGATGAGATTGCCGCGTCGCTATGCTCCTCGCAATGACAGAAGCGCCGGCTAATCCGCAACATACTTAAGTAAGCTATCGCCTAATAACATTATATTATTGGGCACCGCTGGCTATTGCCAGTCCGACTACCCGCTTCGCACCGGCTTTTTTCAGTACTTTTGCACATTCATTCAGGGTTGTTCCGGTCGTGAATATATC
>Ga0074195_1002005_pt1 | contig 24995 bp, 28 predicted proteins | sample EPASupsiteHSE623_FD_64525 | JGI IMG/M metagenome (GOLD analysis project Ga0074195, IMG submission 64525) | Bioremediated contaminated groundwater from EPA Superfund site, New Mexico - Sample HSE6-23 | ecosystem: Environmental > Aquatic > Deep subsurface > Groundwater > Contaminated ... | reverse complement strand
TAGATGCATTCTGCTGTATAATAGATGCATTCTGCTGTATAATAGATGCATTCTGCTGTATAATAGATGCATTCTGCTGTATAATAGATGCATTCTGCTGTATAATAGATGCATTCTGCTGTAAGCCATTATGACTTATAGATGTATTGTTTTTCTCATAGTGATTATATTGGCCTTCTTGTTTGATTTCAGTTTTATTATTGATTAGATCGACCACATTAAAACTATGATTTTCTGTGGATGCATTCACGTCTACTAGCGGCGCAATTTCGCCGTTGTTATCTACAACATCCGTATTATTAGGGATAGTAGGTTCATACACATTACTCATGGAACCGATCATAACGCCATTATATGATTTATTTTGATTGAAATAACTAATTGATGTGCCATCATTTGATGTAAACCTGTTAATAACTTGAGAAGCTTGGATATTCGATTGCGTCGAAGAACCATCTACCTCAGGGACAAGGATCGCATTTTGGAGAGCTATCGCGATCAAAATGACAATAAACCTATAAACACACCTAGATGGCTGCAATTTCCCCTCACCTAACACTTCAAAGCTTTTGAGGATTCCTAAAAACCCCTGATTTTGCCACAACAGCGAGCCAGATACGATATCAGCGAGATTTCTTGCTCTGTGAAATAGGGGTTTATAGGAATCCTCTTTTGATTGCTAATATTCTAAGACGTATATATTAGTTTTGAATGAATTCCTGCTATCTGCATAAATATACTCAATACCGTGAAGATATCTGATTAATGGATTGAGTCAAATTGCTGTGCGGGGTGTGCTGCCGTAACTTGACCTGACTGCAGACAACTACTGGGTTGCTACCCTATGGCCCCATTTGCAGCTTGCAGAAGGAAAACAGGTATATAGCCTCCGCTCGTAGGAAGTAGTGCATCCTCAGTCGCAAGCTGAAGATGCGCGAATTTAAGCCGCAATGGGAAACAGGGCATTACAGTTTCCCTGTCTTCCATTTTTAGTTAAGTAATCACGCAAAGCCGCTTCTACAGCCTTTGCCATTTCTCCCTTTAATGTACCATGCTCTTCTAGCACCATCTTTCTAAATTCGAGCATCACTTTGTCAGGGATTTCAATATTCAATCTCGACATGTGACGTATATTTCATCCAAATAGTATAAGTACTTTTTGCCTTAATATCATGTCTACCAATGGGCATAATGTATAAATACTATCAGTGAGCACTATAGTATGGAGATGAATCGAGATGTCAGCCGCTATAGTGAAAATCATAAACGGATCGGAGCACGTTTTCTCAGTCAGCGAGGCGGCCCGCCGCCTGAAGGGCTTGGGAATGAAAGTGAGCAGAATGGAGACGCTCGCTGCTCCTTATGAGATCGATTTTCCCTTTGTGGCTGGTGCTGCTGATCGCGAAAAAGAGATGTGTGTAGAGATCCGCGGCACATATGCGGCGATCTCAGAACTACAGAAGAGAGTGAATTGAGATGGTGTGTGAAAAAGAGATTAAGGAGGCTTTTGCGGCTCTGAGGGCCGCGAGGCAGGCACTGTATGACGGATCTGAGAAGGAGCTGGCCGCGAAGGCAGCTCTGAAGAAGAAAGAAGTGATAATGACCCTATCTGGAGCCATTGCCGGAAAGAACGCAGAGACCAGGGACGCCCAACTGAAGGAGGCTTGCCAGATGGAGATCGCCTCTTTGGAAGGCGCCGAGGCCGAAAAGCGCTTCCTGCAGTGCCGCTTTGATCTGGCTATCATGGCAGTCCAAGAGTTACAGTGGATCGTCAGAAATAATCAGACGATTGCGGATCTGGAGGCGCAAGGATTTGAGACATGATCACTTTCGCCCCGCTTGGATAAGACTAATGCATAACCAAAAGAATTATGCACTGAGCCGACGTATGGCTCAGAGAAATAATATTACAAGAAGGCCCAGGTCCAACCTCGCCACCCGCAAAGTCGTGAGGGAAGAACCCAGGCGGGAATTAGTTTGTCTTGTGGGCTTAAGAGGCTTGCGAGTCTCAAGAGTCTCAAGACTCTCGTTTCTGCCTGTCCGGCCTTCGGGCAGGATGTATGAAGTTAGATGAAATCGATAAGCAGATACTTGAAAAAGTAGAAGAATTTTCAGGATGTCAACCGGCTTTTATCGCGAAGGAGATAGGCAAGAGATCTAAGCCAGCGATTCGAGAACGAATAAATGCGCTCGATGTGCAGGGCGCGGTCCTACAGGATCGCGAAAAGGAACGCGGCAAGGTTTTTGTTTACATTACGCCTTACGGCAGAGAACTCCTAGGGCAGGACCGCTGCCCAACCAAGGAGGCTGAGCAGCAATGATAGATGCACTCGCCTCCGTAAATAATTTTCCAATCAGCCTATTGGATCGCAAGGGACGACGTGGCCCGCTAACCAGTATTCAGGAAGATGAAGACATGATCCTGGCCGAGATCGCAGGGGCCATGGTCGAGCTTCCCGCGAGCCTATCTGGCCAGCTCCAGGAACTAATGGGGCAACGGATTGTCGTCGGGCGGTTCGGTGACGTTTACCGGGTCGGGAGGTGCTCGGCATGAAGCTCCTCATCCTGGCCGGTGCATCCGCCAGTCTCTGGATGCTCGTTTTGTGCCTGAGCATCCTGGCCGGAGCGGTCGAGCTGCATATTTCCGGCAGCTCCAGCGGAACCGGCCTTCAGAACCTCAGCTTCGTTGGTGAGGCCCTAAACGTCTCACTCCTGCAGAATGGCACCGGCTGGAACATCACGGCGGTGACACCATGAGCGACCTCTGTGAGACCTGCGTCAACCAGGGGCACTGCGACCAGGAGCCGCACGCTGGGTGCGATTACTGCCAGAGGGCCGAGCTATGAGCCAGAAGCGAGGCGCAAAAGGCTACAGTCCAGTGACCGCCGCAACTGCAGCAAAAAAGCGAGAAGAACGGCGTGATCTCTGGCCTTTCTACAGTCCATATCATAGGCCATGGGCAGCCCGGAAGCGACAGGGCGGAAGGACGGTGGCGCTATGACACGCCGGGGCTACAGGGCGGCTCTCGCTGCCCTACAGGGCCAACGTGTGCCCCTCTTCGCCACTATTCACAGCATTTCCAGGGGCAACGTCCTGCTGCGGGACCTGATCGTTCCCGGTGGACGCTGTCGCTATGCCTGGGTGCCTGCGAAGCAGTGGCGAGCTGGGCCTCCACAGATCGGCGACAGGCCTGAGCTGATGGCGACGGTGCTCCCCTATTGGCGTGATGACGATTCGAAAGACTTCGGACTGGTCGAGGTGGTCAGGCCATGACTGTTATCGAAGCCTTCCGCCTCTCATCCAATCAGTGGGAAGAGATTGAAGCCACATACGAAGCCCTGCAGGGTTTGACTCCTGAGGATATGGTAGTCAAGCTGCTGCAGGATGTGGGCAGTGGAAAGAAGGCAGATCTCCGAGCCAAGAGGATGCTAGCACTTGGCATCATGGTCAGGAGGGCAAGCAGATGAGGATGAAAGTCGAGCGGCCCGTCCGGATCTGGCTTGGGCCACTGATCATTCTGCCACGGCACCCCAGGATCAAGCGAGACGAGATCAGGCAGGCCGGGAAGGCGCTGGAGAGGAGGGCGAGGCGCGCATGAAAAAGGGTTATGGTGCCAAGTTCATTGAACATTTCTGCGCCCGATGTGGAACTCCAATCGAGCGGAAGCGATTCAACAGCCTGAAAAAGCGTGGAAATGATGGTTTAGAGAGCGTTGCCAGTTACAATCGTCGCCGATACTGCTCATCAGCATGTGGAGCTTACCATAAGAGAGATCCTGGTGATAAAAAGTGCATTCGATGTAAAAAAATTCTTCCTGAAAGCGAGTTCGAAATGTGGAAAGGAAAATCGAGCACAGGAACATATTTAGAGATGCCTTTGAACGTCTGCCGTGATTGTAAAAAACTGAAAGAGGTTATTTGGCGATGGAAGACGGGCCGATCCGGGTCCATGCTTACCAACGCCGAATGTGGATTGTATATTTGGGAGCATGCAAAGCGAATAGTATTGCATTTATTCCCGGATGCACAAGAAATGCCACATTTGAATAGTGGATATAATTTTATATGTAGAAATGGTAAAAAAATAGCAGTTCGTGCCGGAAGAATATTATCCGGGCATGCATCCCCTACATGGTGCTTTCATACTGAACGAAATAGCATCGCCGACTATGTGGCATGTTTTGCATATGAAGATATGCTATTACCTTTGAAACTCGTACATTTTTGGATAGTCCCTCACAGCGTGTTCGGTGGGAAAAAACGTGTAACAATGACCGGATCGACTCGGGGTCTTGAGAAATGGGTGCGATTCGAAAGGACTGCGGAGGCCACCCGATGAACCCCTGGCAGCGATCTCCTCCCGAGCAACGCAAGCGAGAGCTGGCAGCGGAGCGAGAGTATCATCCGCTGGAGCTGGAGAACATCAAGGCTGCGATCCAGAAGCAGAGGGGGCGAATGGTATGAGCCAAACCTTGCGACTCGGCACCAGCTCCTACCGCGCTCTTGACGGCTCGACCTATGAGGAGTCAATCAGCATCGAGGCCGAGACAGAGAAGGCCATCCTGGTGAGGATCGGGAAGAGGGGCAGGGTCCGCAAGGACTGGCTGCCTCGCTCTCAAATCCAGATCATCAACGATCGAGTCATTGTGCCGGATTGGCTATGGGAGAAGAAGCAAACATGAACGGTTCGGCCCAATGCCAGCGCTGCAAGAGCGAGGTAGATCTCACTGAGCTACGATCTGGCCTATGCAGAGCCTGTTGGGATGAGATCAAAGCCAGGAACGCAGGCAAGCCGAAACCCAGGGGCGTAGCCAAGGCCAGACAGGCTGAGATGACCCGGCCAGCAGACGATCAAGTATTATCGCTATTGGCCGCAGGTATCAAAGTTTCTGGAACTGAAAACGTGCCTTCTGTCAGCGATCCTGTAGAATCGACATTAGAGACAGGTAACATTGTTCCCGGTACTGCAAGTCAATCCTGTGATATCGATAAAAAACCGACATCAGAAAGGAGTCACGAAGTACCTGGAACCATAAGTCAGTCACCTGGTATCGATAATCTAAAAACGATATCAGAAGATGGTCACAAAGTACCTGGAACTGTCTTTGATTGGCAAAGTTGCATGGCCGAGGACCTGGCCAGGGCTCTGAGAAGGATCAAGGTACTGGAGGAGCAGGTCCAGAAGCTCGCTCCGCTTATCGAAAAAGAAGAGGCCAAGAGGGACCACGAGGGCATGCAAAAGCTGCGTGATGACCTCTTCAAGCTGTTGGTGGACAGCCACAATGGCGGAATGTACGTCAGCAGCTTACACGGCCCTCATGGGCAAAGAGGTGGAAGGCTTGGCATATCGAAAACACAAGCCTTTCGCCTGCGAGATGCATGTAGATTGGATGATCGGTTCAAAGTCCAGAGAACTGAGAACAGATCGTCTAAGTGGATAATTATATTGAACCAGACAATCAAATGACCTCGGAGTTCCAAAGTTCCGGGTACTAGTTCCAGGTACTTGGAACTCGGAGAGGAAGAATAGGGTAGTAAGGTCGTACTGCGACATACTAAGTCTAGTAAAAGTATGTTGTAGAGTAGTATGTATTAGTGGTGAGAAGAGAAGAATTTGAAATCTAGTATATAAATATCAAGTAACGTTATAGGGATATATGGGTCTCGGAGTTCCAAGTTCCCGGAACTAGTTCCAGGTACTTCGGAACTTCTTAAAGTCAAATAAATAAAAACTAAAGGTGACTAAAAAATGTCAGGAAGAGATGGCAAGTTTGAAATCGTCAAGGCCAAGGTCGAGGCCTTCTGTGCAGTGGATGGCCAGTACAAGATCAACGACGTAGACACTCAGAAGAAGGCTATCCTGATTGATGGCCCCAACGGAGCACTCATCACCATGTCCATGGAGAAGGGCAAGGTCAAGTGCTCAGACCAGGCCTTCCAGGCCGCTGTGATGAGCCTGGAGGAGGACTCTGGAGGCTATCTGCCCGTTCCGATCCAGGAAGGCGAGAAGGAGAACATCAAGGCCCTGGTCTCCAACGTATCCAGCCTTGGGATGCTCTCGCCCGAAGGTATCAGGAATTTCATCAATCCGAAGGCCACAGGTCAAGAGATCATCGACCACCTCATCATAGCGAATGAGTTGGGTCTGTCAGTCATTGCCAAGGAGATCTACCTCATCAAGCGCAAGGATGGGACGGTGAGCCACGTCACCGGCCTGAATGCCTTCACTCGCCGGGCTGCCCAGAATCCGCAGTTCAGCCACTACAAGAGCGGCGTTATCACGATGAAGAAAGATTGTGATGAGCCTGTCTACCGGCCTGGCACATTCTACCCTCCTGGTGAGACTCTGGCAGGCGGCTGGTGTCAATGCTTCTTCAAAGACGGCAGGGAGACTGAGCGGCATTCTGTGAACCTGAGCGAATACAATACAGGCCTCTCGCTCTGGAAAGACAAGCCAGCTACGATGATCGAGAAAGTTGCCAAATTCCAGGCCCTCAGGAAGGACAACCCGGTCGAATGCAATGGCCTGTATGGAGCTGCGGAGCTTGGCATCGATCCGGCGAAAGAGATCAAGGCGGAGGCCTGAAGAGATGCAAATGTTTTGCATAGCCGACAGCCAAGGAGAGGAGTTCTGGGGCCCATACACCGACCGGGCCCTGGCAGAGCGTATCCTCAAGATAGTCCAGGCCGGAGTTGATGAAGGCGCTGAAATCGTTAGCCGGGAATGTGATGCATGGGCGAAGGAAATCAGCTCAGGCTCGCTGCCCTGGAAGATCGTAGTGCTCCTGGAAGATGGAAAGATCCAGGAGACATCCTGCAATCTCACCTGGCCTCCTGAACCCCAAGAAGGCATCATCCGAGGCGAGGAACTACCCATGCAACAGGAGCAGGTCGAATACTTCGCCTGGGCCAAGACGGCCAAGGAAGCCATGCTCAAACTGGCCAGGATTAACAAGAGCACAGCGAGGGCCGAGGCATGAAGCTTCCACCCATCTTCGTCTCTCTTTCCAGCAACGAGGCCATGCGCCCCAGGGCAGCGAAGATCGAGCAGGCGGTTGAGGCCGATGATCGCTTCTTCCTGGGAAATCCCGGGGATCTGCCGTTCGACCTTAGGTTTACTCTTACAGAAGAATTGGTCGGCATTGATCCCCATGTGGAATTCCATGAATTTCATATCGAGCTGAAGGACTTCTCTGAGGACCTCGGCAGCGACTACCTCAGCTCGATCCTGAACGGTCATCTCTGGGAGCAGGTCCTCTCAGCCAGGGAGCTGGGCCAGCCTCTTGCCGTCGTTGTATTGGGAGATGATAACGATGTAGGTGCTGCTATCCGAAAGGCAGCTTCTCGGCAGCATGGCAGAATGGATCCAGAAAAGCTGATGGAGTACTTCAGGATGGTCGAGGGCTTCGAAGCCAACTGCATAGCTCTTAGAGTCCCTGTCTGGAGACTCAAGACTGATCCCTGGAAGCGCATGCTCCTCCGAGTCCGCAAGATCCTGCAGGGTGGCGACCTGGCGGGCTTTGCTCCGGCTCCAGCTGAAGGTGAGAGGCAGGCTGTAGGCCTCAGCATCCTGGCCGGAAGGGGCATCGGGCCGACGAAGGCAGGAGCTATTCTGGAGAAATTCATGATTTGCCTGTTGCCGAAAAGAGATGATAATTTTCTGGTAGATTGCGCTGGCATCGGTGAGAAGCTTGCCATGCAGCTATTCCACTCCAAGACAATATCTGTGGATTGCTGCCATGTATGCAGGCCTCCGAAGCCAAAGAAGAGCAAAGCGAAGGCTGCAAAACAAGCGGAGGTGTTGGCATGAAAAACGAAATTGAGATCCCAAAATTAGAAGAACAGATCCTAAAAATCCATATCGAAGGCATCAGCCCGTTGGTAGTGAACAAAAATCATTTCACAGTTACCAATGCAGATGAAGGCGGAAAAAAGGCCAAGAAAGAGCGTAACCCAGAGCAGGAGTTCCTCGACTCTATCCACTGGATAGACGAAGAAAAAGGCATCTCAGGGTTCCCAGCGCGTGGCTTTAAGGCGGCCTGTGTGACTGCAGGTTCAATCCTGTCTAAGAAGGACTATGCTAAAAATCGCACACGAGCGTCATTTTTCATTCCAATGGAACTTGTCGCCATTGAAGGCGCGCCTAAAATGAGGACCGACGTCGTGAGACTGATGGGCCGGACACCAGACAAACGATACCGAGCGGAATATTGGCCCTGGAAGGCGACTATTGAGGTTTCATACTCAATCCTCGGCATCGAGCAGATCCTCCAGCTCTTCCAAGAAGCAGGCTATCGTGTCGGCGTGGGTGAGGATCGTCCTGAGAAGGGAGGAAGCTGGGGCCGGTTCAAGGTAGTGGGTGCTGAAAAGTACGGCAGGTGAGGCTAGGCACGATGAGTTGAGGTCGGGTTAGATGAGGTCTGGTCTGGCAGGCACGGCAAGGCGGGGCAAGGTATGGCGAGGCGTGGCCAGGTGAGGTTTGGCAGGTGAGGTACGGTCTGATCGGTTCAAGTGCGACAAGATGAGGCTGGTTAGGCCAGTTGGGGTTAGGTATGATAAGGTTTGGTACGGACCGGTCTGGTATAGCAGGTAAGGCGAGGCATGGCAGGGCCCGGCAAGGTGCGGTCTGGCAGGCGAGGCTTGCTATGGCGTGGTAAGGGTTGGTGAGGTGAGGTTTGGTTAGGCGGGTGAGGCTCGACGTGATGCAGTGAGGCCCGGTCCGGCAGGTGTGGCGAGGTTGGGCTGGTAAATTGGGGCAAGGATTGGTGAGGCAAGGCCCGGCGAGGCTGGTTTGGAGGTAACTGATATGGAATTCGAATGGAAAGAGCAATTCGTGGACGGGCGGTTTGCAGATGCAGCCGCCTGTGGAAATCGCATTTTGGATATGTGGAACCAGAATGGCAAGATCGAAAAGGAGGATATCGTAGCGGATGCTGAGCACGAAGATAGCCCATTCAGGCCGATGATCTTCAGGGAGTCTGACGAGGAAGCAGCTCGCAAGCATCGGCTCGCTTTGGCAGGCGAGATAATCAGATCCATCAACGTCGTCGGATATGGCAATGGGGGCGAGAAAATTGTCACTCGACTTGTCGAAAAGCTCTCCATAGTTACTCACGAATCGGATACTATGGTCGAGAGGAACACATATGTTCCCATCAATGTCATCGTTGGCAAACCATCTCTTCTGGGCCAACTTCTCAAAGGCCTCGATAGAACAATAGACGAATATGAGCAAAAGAGGAATCGGCTGAAGGCGTATGCATCGACAAATGAGGACGTTATCAGTCAAATTGAGTCAAGAGACACTCGAATAATGGGGATAGTAAACGCATGAAACTCACTTCCCTTCCGCTCTCCCAAATCCTCTCTATGCAGGCCACCACCCAGCTCCTCGACGCCCTCCAGGAGCCGGCCACAAGTCAGGAATTGGCCCAAAAATTTGGCTGCAGCCTTTCGTCCATCCAACGAAAACTGAGACACTTAGAGGCCGGTGGGCATGTTCAAAGGGTAGGTAAGCGAGGGCACAGCATTCTGTGGAGGCGGGCATGACTTCAGGTACCACCAACAAAGTCATGAAGCGAGTACTGACCGGCCTGAAAGAAGAGGAATTGATTCCTCTGCCGAGACTAGCTGAAACGCTTCAGATGAGTGAGTCGAACCTACGGAGAGCTATGAATGATATGGAAGAGATAGGACTCGTGAAAAAAGAGCTTTTGCCTCCTCCCACAAAGGCTGAAAAAGCCCGAATGTTGCATAAACCGTGCCTCTTTGGCTGGAGGAAAGCTCCGCTTTTCAAGATCTGAAAGTTTATATTTTTCTGGTCAACATCAGTAGACATGTCAGAGCAAGCATCCGAAAAGGTTGAACTCGCTGACCATCGGCCAGGGGCATCTACGTTTCCCGGAACGCCTACAAGCGGCGGATGGATTCCTATTCTGCTGAAAGTCGATGACTGCACGAGGCCAGTGATCCATGACTGGATCTGTCCAGCCTGCAGCAGCCTTTTGGCAGGATCCAGAAGTTGTCCCAAATGCGGCCTTCCACTGAAAATAAGTCCGAAAACATTGGAGCCTCTACCAAAGCGAATGCATCACTATCAGTACAAGACGTGGGCTCAGGAATTGTTCTATGCAGACGATGAGGACGATAGACCTCGATCTATGGGCCCCTGGCAGCGCCAAGCGGCTCCTAAAAATCACAGGCACCGGCCAGGGGCGAAGACTTTAAGGCAAGCCAGCAGAGTTTGATAGGCTCTGTCTGATATAGGCGATGATAAGAGGGCAGACACCGATAACAAGCGCGCTAGCGCATCGGCGGAACTTTGTCTGAATTGAGCCTATACTGATACATGCTCCTCCGGGCCTCGCGGGCATTGTACGCACTCATCCTGATGGATCTCAGTCGAGTGGAGGAGCATCACAGTCATCCTCGTAACCAGCCTGGCCAGATGGCCTTCTTCTCGGCGGATCTTTCACTCGCCTCTTCGTGACATACAGCCCAGTCAGGTCAAGATTCTAGTTTCCAAGGATTGATTCAAGGAATGGTAAAGAAGTGCTCTGTCTGTTCTCATCGAAATCGTGATCAGATAGACCAATTGATCATCCATAAAACACCATATCGCACCATTGCGGAAAAATTCAAAATCAAAGCCAAAGACCCGATACAGGCGATCAAAAATCACGTGCGATACGGGCATATCTCAAAGCAGATCCAAACAGCCCAAGAAAAGGTCCAGGAATCCGAGGAAGTCCGACAAGGGCTGGAACTCGGAGCGTGCGCCAAAGACATCTACGATCTATCCATGGACGCGGCCAGGACAGCTAAAGGAGAAGACCTTCGGGCATTCGGCGGTTGCATCGGCCCGGCGATAAAGGTCTTGCAGCTTCTCAAACCGGGTGAAGGGAAACAAGACGAGCAACCGAAAGATAGCGGCTTCATGGCCGGATATATGAAACGAGCTGGAGAAGTCTATGAAAAAGAGAGACCGCCGCCTCAATAAGCTCGCGTTCGACTGGAAACCGCCAAGCTCTAAACTTCCTGGCCGAAAGATCGGTCCGCTGCGGCAAAACCGTCATAGCTGATATCTGCTTCACTAATTGTGCTTCTTATTCTTTCGATAGAGAGGAATTCGCCCTCTGCTCAAAGACCATCGGCACAGCCATCAGGAATCAGGTCAGGCCTGAAGGTCCTATCGATGAGCCGGTGACTATCGAAATTCAAGGAGGATCCGTATGAACACAACTACAGAAGAAGTCCTGGCCAGGATCTTTCCACCTGATGGCCAGCATGTACCCATTGACATAGCCCGCAACTGGACCAGCATTGAACGCGCTGTTGCACGCCTTGTATCTGCCATGAACGGAAAACCATTCGTAAAAATCCTCACGGCATCGCAGCTGGCTGCCAGGAATGAGAGGATCTATCAAATTCTGAATGAAAATCCAGATGTTCCGCTGAAATCCATAGCATACGCCGCTGGAGTCACATTGAGTGTCGTAAAACATGCAAAGGAGAGGCGGCGCCAATTGGCAACTGTTCGGAACGACCAAATAGTTGAGAAAGTTCACCATCAGGAGACAAAGTCGGAACAAAACGAATCTGTAGCTGAAGACTTGCAGAAAATCGATCCGGATCAGCCAACTATCCAGAAAGATCAGGAAGTTGAAACGATCGAGAAAGCACCAGGCCCAAAGATACCTCACAGCGAGGACGAGTTCATCATCCAACAGCGAGACGGAGGAAAGCTGTTTCGGGAGATCCTTGAGGAGCTCAAGGAGAAAGGTATCGAGTGCACTGTAGATGATGTCATGGCTCGCTACTACTTTTCGAAGAAAAAACGCGATCATAAAGCGAGAGGAAAGCAGCCACACAACGCGCCCACCCCCAAAGAGGCCGGCAGGCGAACGAGAGAGCCGGCACCGAAATCTCCTGAGATAATGCCAGAAGCAGAGCCTCCTGCCTCAGAGGCCAAACAGAGCCCTGAGCCCAGGGCCATCAGCCGGGCTGAACTCGACCAGAGGATCTGGGACCTCTGGAAGGCCGGCAAGACTCCTGAACAGATCTCGAATGATCTCTATGCAGAAGGGCTGTACTACAGCGAGAAGTCCGTCCGTATCCGGCTTGTCTCTCAGGGGGCCGAGCTATGACACTTCTGCCGTCTTGGCTAACTCATGGAGGCGAGTGAATAAACTTCACAGATATCCAGATTCTCACGCTCATCCGAACTCATCCAGGCCTGAATGTCTATCAACTCGCCAAGAAGGCGCAGGAAGAGATGAACATGAGCGGGCGATGCACCTGGACAACTGGAAAGGTCCAGAAGTCAGTAGAGCGCTTGAAGAAGGAAAAGAAAGTCGAAACCCGATACGTTGTAACGAGGTGTCGGACCTGCCAGGAAGTCTATGCAATAGTCTAGAGCCGGACGATATCACATCTGAGGAATTAGATATTGCAGAGGATGCTGATCTACAACGGCAGGCTCTACAAGAAGAACACCTGGTGCCGCTATTTTGTGGGCGATGTTGAGCTTTATGGGCCGCCCAAAGTCATCCGTCAGATGGGAAGGCCTGCCAGAGAACAGCACAATCCGGTAAATACCAATCCTGAGATTAGCATCATTACCGAGAAGGGACAGGTTCTCAGGCTGGATGCCTGCCCATGTGGCGGTGAGCTTCTGAAGGATCGCAGGGGAGTTCTGTACTGCTCCAAGTGCTTCATAATATATGAATGACTTTTACTGGGCTTTTGGGTCTCACAGGTATGCGAGTTGCAGAAAGATGCGGGCAGAAGCAGAATGGCTATTAGAGAAGACTAAGGGGTGCAAATAGCAGCATGAAAAAAGGCAAATCGAGAATGATGGCACGAAAGGAAATCCTAAGAAGAAATGCAGCTTATGCCAGACGCAAGGCCAGGACGCAATACGACTAGCGACAATGCAACAAGTCGCATGGAGGCGAGAGCTAGATTGAGCTGATGCTGGGCGATGCGTCTCAATTTTCATGATTTTTTGGTTCCTCGCTGTTTAGTGTGGGTGTGACAGGGGCATAAATTCTCCAGGACCTCATCTGGGTTGAATATTCAGTCGTCCTGCGTGTCGATTATTTAATCCTTGCTCTGATCTTAGGCCATGATATCTTGAGGTTAGCCACTCCAAACAGCGAAGAACCGATTTTTTCTCCCCCATATAGCGACTAAACTCAACGAGTGATTGCGAAATGGCTACAAAGAACCGCAAAAAGCAGGGCTCAGGCTGGGTCAAAATCCAGACACCCCAGGACTTGAGGGGAGCAATTCAGAGGATGATTAACAAAATTCTGATGAGTCGAGCTCCATTAGATCACGCTGGGACTTTTGCCCAGTTGGCCAATGCATGGACCAGGGCCTACCAGACTGAGATGTCTCTTCTTGAGCTGAAGGAGCTGGAGGCCCGGATAGCAGAGCTGGAAGAGCTGAAACGGTATGATGAAGCCAAGCAGAACGAGGGCCTGAACGAGATGCAGAAGGCACGTAAGGAGCTCAAGGAGTTGATGAAGCAGTGGCGATAAGTGGCCTTGATCGTAGAGCTTCTAAGCTGGAGGACTCTCTGGATTATGTCAAAAGACAGAAGGAGGCAGAGGAGCGAGCGGCCTGGAGGCGTGAAAATAGCGAACGTCTAAGATTTGAGATGTTCTTGCGGCGATACGGCCCGGGAGAGAACTTTGACTGGGCCAGGGCAACTAAAGAAGATAAAGAGAGAGATGCTGAGGCCCAGGCGGATGCTGTAGCGGCTTTAGCTCATGAAGATATGCTTCAAAAAATCTTAACTCACTATGACAAGGAAGGCGTCGTAGACTATTCTTCAATGGACACCAATGAGAAAGCCTTTGCGCATCTCTTTGAGGAGCTGTTTCTAGTAGCGGATGATGACGACCTTTTTATGAGTGATATAGAGCACTGGGAGGACAAACTGGATTTAGATCTCCCCTCTTTTGTAGACCTGATAAAGGCAATCGATGAGCATACAGGCAGCTCCGATTGGAGACAAATCTGCTACTTAGAAGAGAGGCAGCACTCTTTGCTAAAACATGCGTGCTTAGAGCATGAAAATAGGAGAGCCAGGGCCCTACAGTATCGAGCAACGCACCAGGAAGAAGGCAACGCTCAGGAAGCCTAAGCCTTCTTTTTTCCCAATATTGAGCAGATAGAAAGAGGCAACCTGGAGGAAATCCCTATCTTTTTAGCTAATCGATATGAGAAGAGCAATACGAGTGTCAAAATTGCATACAGTCTTTATAAATGAATTATACAAAAATTGCACATAATCGTAATCCTTAAAAGGCAGAAAGCAATCGAGATGAGCCATAAAATACCATATCGCACCAATTTAGCGGATAATCGCGGATTTTCCAGGGGATCGATCTCCAAGGAGCGGCGTAGATAGTAGAGAGCCCGCAAGCAGTCGCCCACCGAGGCCTCAGAGGAAGATAAAAAACCCGAAGAGATGCCTTTGATCGAAGAAGGACCGAAGGAGATAGCTGCAAGCGGCGAGATGATGGCAGTCATGAATTCCCTGATCCCTCGTGAGCGTTCCGTCATCTAGGCATTGATCAAATGCAACGGCAGGATGATCCAGGCGCAGACAAGATACGAAACCAACCCCTCAGATCCACGCTCACCATAATTCTGGTCTATCTGGATAAGCGCGGACTGATAACCAAGAGAGATTGGTAGGGCAGGACCAACGTTGTGGAGCTATCAGAACAGTCCCTCTCCGGAATCCTTTAGGTTAGTGTTAACATGTATTTACTTAGTGTTAACTCGTAGCCATATTTTAAACAGTGTCCGGAAGGTTTATATTCGTTGGGTGTCGTAATCCGACAAATGCCGTAAAACGATACGACAGTTCCGCGTAGAATAGGTCAGATGAATGGCCGCAATATTGAGACTAATATCGCACCGGAACAGAGTAGATTCCTAAAGGAGCGTGGTCTGATGAAAAATATCAGCAATTTTACAAAAATTGGACATGTTTATCGTCAATTGCCTGAAATATCGCGTGCTGGCTTTGAGCTCATTTTGTATTTGATATCGCTGGCTATTCTGTGCACCTCGGCAGCAGCTGAGGAAAATACGACTGACTATTGGATGAACACGGCCCTTGCATTTTCGCATAACGGCTCCAATGAGGAGGCCATATCTGCTTACGATGCGGTCTTGAAGATCGATCCAGGGAACGTGAGCGCCTGGCGTCGCAAGGCTTTGGAGCTTCAGGTTTTGGGCAAAGAAAATGAATCCACCCAGGCCTACGAGAGGGCACTGAGCCTGATGGATGAAGACTTGAAGAGAAATCCAGAGGATGCCAAGACCTGGCATTTGAAAAGCCTGACCCTGGAAGACCTGGGAAGGCCCCAAGAGTCCCTGAAATCTCAAGAAAAGGCCCTGCAGATCTACAACAGAAGCCTTGAGCAGGATCCGAAGAACGTCAGCTCCTGGAGAGGCAAGGCTGAGATACTCTACAGGATGGGCAAGACCGATGAAGGCTTGCAGGCTTTGGACAATGCCCTCGAGATAAATCCCGAAGACTTGGATCTTCTGTCTCGCAAAGGCGAGTTTCTTGAGTTCGATGGCAGGTACAACGAGTCACTGGAGGTCTTCGACCGGCTCCTGGAGCTGATGCCAGCCGATGATGTCACAGGGCGTGTAGAGGTCTGGATGGCCAAGGTCCAGACATTAGATTTTGCGGACCGTAGAAGTGAGGCCGCAAAAGCCCTGGATAATGTCACAGAGCTGGATCCGAAGAACGTGGCCGCCTGGCGCATGAAAGCTGTCTATCTGGGGGAGCTGAGCAGATACAACGAATCACTGGCTGCCTATGAACAAGCACTCCAGGTCGATCCTGCTGATGTCCAGACCTGGAGCGATAAGGCCAGCCTGCTTGCCAGAGCCGGAAGGTATAACGAATCTCTACAGGCTTATGATAGAGCCATCGAGCTGCTGCCATCTGAAAGCGGCATAGAGCTTGCCATGGCCTGGGTGGGAAAGGGAGACGCGCTCAACAAGACCGGCCGGAATGATGAGGCTCGGAAGGCATTCGTCAAGGCCGTGGATGCTTCAGAGAAAGCACTGGTGAAGGACACAGGCGACATCCGCCTGGTGCTCCTGAAAGCCGGGGCCCAATTCAAGTCGAATGAATACGATGAGTCCATAAAATCCTATGACCGGGCAATCGAGATGTCCTCTTCGCCAGACTCTTCCTATGCCGCCTCTGCCTGGATAGGCAAAGGCGATGTGCTGCGTGCACAGGGAAAGAACGCCGAGGCAATGCAAGCCTACGACAAGGCCATTGATCTGAGTCCCATGTACAGCGATGCCTGGCATGGCAAGGGAGAAGCCCAGAGGGCGCTGGGTTTGGTTCAGGATGCCTTTGAATCGTCTTACGTGGCCGAAAAGCTGGGGTATGAGAAGTGATCCCAGCTCATTGCTTTTTTTGCGTATCTTGAAAAGAGGTGACTGAAATGAGGAAAAATCGAGTGGGGAAAAGACAGCCCAATTTTGGGTCGTGGGCCAGTTTGGCCTTCGGCCTGCTGGCGCTGGTTGCGCTCTCTACCTCTGCCCTGGCGCAGGAGAACACCGCAGAGAGCTGGTATAAGAGCGGCCAGGAGCTGGAACGGACAGGAGCCTGGCAGGAAGCAATTGATGCCTATGACCAGGCCATCAAGCTGAATCCCGAATACGAAGAGGCCTGGTGCGCAAAATGCAAAGCCCTCAGCAATGAGAATCTAGAGCTTTCCGGAGAAGGCCAGGACACGACTTTTTATGATACGGTCAATGCCTGTAATAAGGCCATAGAGATCGATCCCAAGAATGCAAGATCGTGGTCAAGCAAAGGATTTGTCCTCTCTCAAGAAGCCATGCTTACTGCGAACAAGAGCAAGTACAACGACTCCCTTCTGGCATACGAGAAGGCCATCGAAGTAGCAGACTCTGACATCTCTGCTCTGGCTGAGGCCTGGCGAGGTAAGGGCACAGTTCTATCTCAGATGGGCCGAAGTGATGAAGCATTAGCCGCCCAGGAGAAAGCCATCGAGCTGAACGGGTCCGATGTTTATGCCTGGATGGGCAAGGCCATGGCTCTCTCCAATTTGGGCAGGAATGAAGAGTCTGTGCAATCTTTTGATAAAATCATCCAGCTCTATCCCAGCGAGGATCAGAGAATATTCGACTATCCCTATATCTGGTATTCCAAAGGCAGGGCCCTGGAGAAGCTGGGATGTCATGAGGAAGCGGCTCATGCCTATAACAGGTCCATCGAGGACGTGGACACCATCATCAGCTGGGTGGCTTCCGGCCGAGATTTCTACATGAATTTATCCGAGGCCTGGCAGTACAAAGGACAGCTCCTGGAGGAGCAGGGAAGATACGAGGAAGCGGTCCAGGCACTTGAAAATGCCACCAGGATTAACCCCGAAAGCCAGAGGGATTGGTGCGAGCTTGGCACCGTCCTGGCGAGAGATCTTGGCAGGTATAATCAGTCACTGGAAGCTTACAACAGAGCGCTGCAGCTTGATCCCAGGGACGGAGATACCCTTACCGGAAAGGCCAATGTTCTGAGAAGCCTGGGCAGGTATGACGAAACCCTTGAGCTCTACGAGAAGGTTCTGCAGCTCGATATGCAATCTCCTTACAGCTTCCACTATATGGCAGAGTCATGGCTTGGTAAGGGAGAGATACTCAGAATACAGGGCAAGTACAACGAATCCTTCCTGGCCTATGACAAAGCCCTGGAGCTTGACCCCAGATATCCGGAGGATGTCTGGATTGGACTGGGCAGGTTGCAGGACAGCATGGGCAGGCATCAGGAGGCCCAAAGGGAGTACGATCAGTCCTTCGTATCCTATCGGGAAGTCGCCAAGAACAACTCCAGAAGATGCGATATCTGGCACGGCCTGGGAAATGCCCTGCTGGGCCTGAAAAGATACGAAGAGGCACTGAATGCCTACGATAATGCCACAAGGCTCAATCCGAACTACGCAGAGGCCTGGATTGATAAGGGACTGGCACTCTGGGCTTTGAACCGTGACGCAGAAGCTGATGCTGCCTTCGCCAGAGCCCGAACGGTGGGATATAGCGCCGAGCCGCAGTTTCTTCAGGCCCCGCCTGTCGTCACCAACGTTACTTCTCTTGGAGATGATGAGTTCATCGAACTGGCCAATAACGAGAACGTGGCCCAGGGATTCAGGAACCTGAGACTGATTGTTGATGGTGATGAGAATAAGTCGATCATCATCCCCAACTTCTCCCTTGAGCCTGGCCAGAAGATCCGCATCCACTTCGGCCAAGGCGAGAGCAACCAGACAGATCTCTATCTTAGCAGCGAGATCGACCTGAACGATACTGCCGGCAATTTGACCCTGAGGGATTCGATCCGGGGTATTGTAAAGGGGTACATGGAATATTGGACACCTCCGGAACAAGAGAATTCTGCAGAATACTGGCTGAAAATAGGCAATGATGCGGCCGGAAATGGATCATTTGAAGAAGCTCTTCAGGATTTCGGCAAAGCCATTCAGATAGATGCACAGAATGCGGAAGCCTGGCGGGGCAAAGGCAATGTTCAAAAAGTCCTGGGTCAGAACGATGAGGGTAACCAGAGCCTGGAGAAGTCCCTCCCTCTCTATGATGAGATCATCAAGGCAAATCCGGAAGATACGAATGCCCGGTTCAACAAGAGCATGGTTCTTACAGCATTGGGGAGGCCGAAAGAAGCCCTCAATGTGCTCGATAATATCATCGAGCTTGATCCTAAAAATTACGGCGCGCTAGGACGGAAAGCTGAGGTTCTCAGCATTATAGGAATGTACAACGAGTCGATAAACACTTTCGACAAAGCCTTGCAGATGATCCCGGCCAGTGCAACAGAGACATTGTTCAGTTTCTGGATGTCCAAAGGCTGGACACTACTGGCACATAGCGACAATGATGCAGCTCTGACTGCCTTTGAAAAGGGCATAACTCTGAATCCGGAAGACGGCTCAGCCTGGTTCTTTAAGGGCGATGCCCTGAAAGCCCTGGGTCGCCAGAGCGAGGCTATTGAAGCCTATGCTAAAGCAAAGAATAATGGCAAACTTTCAGGAATGGAAGATCCATCCATCGAAGAGCTGGCAACCAGGCTTTTGCAGGCCACCTATCCGGGCAGCACAGAGCTAAACGATGTGCAACTGCTGGCAGGAAAGCTGCCCGAGAATATGCCTGTAGACCTACCTATTCCAGATGGAGCCAGGATCATAGGAAGCGAGGTTCAGGAGGACAAGGGCATCTACATTGTCCTGGATGTCCCACTTATGCCCGATCAGGCTTTGGACTTTTATCGCAAGGCTCTGCCTTCCCAAAACTGGACGGAAACGGATATTCCGGGCATGGGTAGGGGATTTGTTCAGGGAGACGCCAGCATAACTTTCTGCAAGGGCATGAAGAACCCCTCCATAACAGCCACTGCCCATCCCCAGAAAAACGGCACGGACCTGCACATAAGCATCAGCAGCGATCCTGATTATTCGCCCTGTTCGCAGACAAGCTTCGATGATTGGTTAGAACCAATTCCAAAGCTGGCCGTACCCGAAGGAGCCAGACAGTTCAATGAGATGATGACAGGCGGCGGCAACAGAGCCGCTGTCTCGGCAACTCTGAAGACGGAGATGAACAGCTCCTCTCTAGCGGACTATTATGCAGATCAGCTTATTGCCGCCAACTGGACACGGATGGGTGGAGAGCAGAGCGGTCCGTCATCCTGGAGCGCCTGGCGCATCGAGGATGAGAACGGCCTGGCATGGAACGGCTTTTTGATTGCGTTGGACCTTCCCGGCAGCGAGAACCAGAGGTTTGTCCTGGTGCAAGCCAACCAGGTGGATAATTGGTAGGTGAGAAGATGAAGCAAAGTTATCTTATTTTCTTTTCAATAGGCTTGATGGCTGCGCTTTGCATCTGCGCTGCGGCGCAGGACGAAACGGCAGATGACTGGTACAAAAAAGGGCTGGATCTGGGTAGAAACGGGTCTTACGAGGAGGCTGTTGAGGCATATGACAGGGCCATAGAGCTTGAATCCAACAATGCCACGTTCTACACGGCCATTGTGCCTAACCTCAACATGCTAGCCTTAATCGCCAATAACCAGAGCAAACGCAACGAGTCTATGAAGGCAATCGATAAAGCCCTTCAGATAGATCCTGGAAATACTCTCGCTTGGGAGATGAAAGGAGAAGTGCTCTCCCAGATGGAGAAATACAATGAATCAGTGGATGCCTATGAAAAAGCTATCAAGAACATAGGTAGCTACAGGCAAGATATCCATGCCAATCAGACAGAGTTTTTATCGTATATCTGGACCTCTAAATCCATCTCGCTCTGGCAGTTGATGAGGTACAATGAGTCTCTGGCGGCGGTCGATGAGGCCGTCCGGATAGATCCTGCAGGAAACTACGATGCCTGGGCCTTCAAGGGCGAATTGCTTGCATCTTTAGGAAGATACAACGAATCACTAAATGCTTTCGATGGAGCCGCAGCCATAGGAACCGCCAGTTCCAGTCCGGAGATTGCGGCGCTTCCCTGGGCAGCTGAAGGCTACGTCCTCATGCAGATGGGCAGGTACGAAGAGGCCGATTTGCTTTACAAGAAGATAATCGGCCTGAACATCACGGGCGAGGGTGCAGACCGCCGACTGGCTAATGCCTGGCGCGGTCGGGGCAATGCTCTGGCAGAGCTCGGGGAATATAACGAATCCCTGCAAGCTTTCGACAAGGCCATCGAGCTGAATTCAGAGAATGCGCCTTACGCTTGGACCGGCAAGGGCGATGCCCTGATGGCGTCCGGCAGATATGACGAGGCGATCATTGCCTACGACCGAGCCTTAGAACTTTATCCGGAGTTCGCAGACGCAGGGATCGCCCAGAAGGGCAAAGGGGATTCTCTCAACAAGCTGGGCAAGCGCGAGGAGGCGCTGGCGGCTTACGGCGCAGCCGTTGTTGCCTCAGATAAGGCCATCACGGCCTTTAATAATGCTACGCCGCTTGACAGAGCTGTCTCCTTTACCTTCGATCCTTATCCTCTTGACCAAAAGTTTTGGATCGATAGAGGCAGCGCCTTGAAGGCCCTGGGCCGTGAAGAAGAGGCTAAGGATGCCTACGAAAATGCCTTGGATTCAGCAAACAAGTCCCTCCTGCAAAGCCCACAGGATTTCAATGCCCATGACGCCAAAGGCAAGATACTCTTCGAGCTTTCCAGATACGACGAGTCCATCCAGGTTTACGATCAGTTCATCAAGACTGATCCCGGCTCGGAAGCATCTGCAACAGCACTGATCTGGAAGGGCAAACTCCTCTTCGAGATGGGAAGGGCCAATGAATCACTGGACAGCCTCAGCCGGGCGGTCGTGGTCGATCCCGAGTCTGCGGAAGCCTGGCGCTGGAAGGCAGGCATAGCGGCTGAGCTTGGAATGTACGAAGAGGCCCTCGTTGCTTACAACGAAACACTGCATCTTGGCGGGCAGGCTGAGAACGCCGAGATCTGGCAGGAGAAAGGCGAGGTTCTAAAGGCTCTAGACCGCCAGGGCGAGGCCGATGCGGCATTTGCCAAAGCAAAGGAGCTGGGGTATCAGAGATGATCCTGGCATACTTTTTCGAGGTCAAAGGAGGTTTGTGAATGAAAGCAAGATTTGTCGTCGCTTTGTTAGCGATAGCTATGCTCTGCGTTTCTGCATTGGCGCAGGAGAACACTGCAAATGATTGGTATAAAAAAGGCCAGGAGCTGATGGAGAACGAGTCTTATGAAGAAGCCCTAAAGGCATATGACAGCGCCATAGAGCTCGATCCAGAGAATCCCAGAATCTGGATGGGCAAAGGCGATACCCAGATACGAATGGGTATCTACAACGAATCCCGGGAAACCTACGAAAATGCATTGAATATCACCAACAAATCCTTAGAAGTAAACCAGCAGGATGCAAAGGGCTGGCTCGTGAAAGGTGATCTCCTTAAAAGGCTGTACAGATATAATGAGGCCCTCGAATCCTATAACAGGTCACTTGAGATAGATCCTAAAAACAAGGAGGCCTGGTTGAACAAAGGCAAGGCTTTGGATACGAAGGCTTTGGATACGCCTACATATCGACTGCAGGGTCCAGAGCGCATCAGAGCTTTTGAAGATGCCATCATTGCCTACAATGAAGCCATCGAGATCGATCCAAGTTACGGAAATGCCTGGATGAACAAAGGCTATTCCCTCCTTTCCATGGCCGCATTCAACAAAAACCTCAGCGAGTATAACGAATCTCTGAAGGCTTTTGACAAAGCTATCGAGCTAATACCGTCTAATGATACTGGGAACCTCGCTCTGGCCTGGGATAGTAGGGCTATTACTCTCTCTGGCATGGGCAATATCCTTGATGACATGGGAATGAAAGAGGAGGCAAAAGGAACGTGGGAGGAGGCGTTAAGCGATTATGGCAAGGTCATAGAGCTTGATCGAAACTTCGCTGGGCTTGAGGCCCGGCTATACAGCGCCGGTATCCTCGCTGAGCTTGGCAGGTATAACGAATCCATTGATGCATTCGATAATGCTATTGAGACTGTATCAAATCATCCGCCTGGCAACGATCCCATGTACGTTGCCCTTCTCCTTTCAGGCAAGGGCGACGTTCTGGAAAAGATGGGTGATCACGAGGATGCTTTAAAAGCATTCGACAAGGCCATCGAGCTGGATTCCACAAGTGCAGAGGCCTGGAAGGGCAGAGGAGATGCTCTAAATAATTCAGGCAGATACGACGAAGCAGATAAAGCCTATGATAAGGCCATCGAGGCCGGAGAGCCTTACGGCCTTCCTTTCAAAGCCACGCTCTGGAACAGCAAGGGACTGGCTCTTCAGGCCCTCGGTCGCAGCTCAGAGGCAGATGTCTCTTTCGCCAAAGCCAAGGAGCTTGGGGCACTTACGGTCACTGTGGCACAGGAGAACACCGCAGAGGATTGGTTCAAGAAGGGCCAGGAGCTGGATAGGAACGGATCTTTTAACGAATCTCTTCAAGCCTATGATAAAGTCATCGAGCTGAATCCAAAGTATGCCGAGGCTTGGCTACATAAGGGCACGGCTTTGTATCTGATCGCAGATAGTTTGCAAGGGCAAGAGCGTATAAAATCCATTGAAGATGCGATCAGCGCATACAATAAAGCCATTGAAATAGATCCCCAGAATTCCACTCTCTGGCGATCCAAAGCCGGTGCACTCAGAGATAATGGAAAGTTTCCTGAGGCCATAGAGGCGTACGGCAAGGCTGCCGAACTGAACCCGCAGGAGAAGGAGATCTGGACTATCCAGGGCTTCCTGCTTTCGGAACTGGGCAGGTACAGCGAGGCCAATGAGGCCTACGATAAAGCAATTCAGGCCGATCCTGAGAGCGCCGGAGCCTGGGGCAACAAAGCTGAAGCCCTCGATAACATGGGCAGGCACGACGAAGCAGTCAAGGCCTACGAGAAGTACATCGAGATCTCAGATAATACTACAAACGCAAATCCCAAAGACTCCAATTCCTGGGCAGGCAAAGGCTATGTGCTCATGAAGATCAGCAAATATGATGATGCGCTCAAAGCTTACGATAGGGCCATTGAGACAGCTTCTTCCGGCCCATCTTTCATGACAGAGTTTGCATCTGCAAAAGCCTGGGCTGGAAAGGGCAGTGTTCTTGACAAGATGGGCAATCACGATGAAGCTCTGAAAGCCTTTGACAATGCCCTGGAGATCTCTCAGGATTATTCGCTGGCTTTGGAGTGGAAAGGCGACGTCCTCATGGATCAGGGCAAGTATGAGGATGCGCTCATTGCCTATGAGAAAGCTATCGGAACAGACACGATCTTCCCGAAGCTCTGGTATAAAAAAGGCACTGCTTTGAAGGCTCTGGGTCGCAACTCTGAAGCTGATGCAGCCTTTGCAAAGGCAAAAGAGATGGGGTATCAGGAATAACCCCGACATCTTTTTGCGAGGTTAAAGGAGGATTTTAAATGAAAGCAAGATTTGTAATCGCTTTGTTAGCTGTAGCTACGCTCTGTTCCTGTACTTTGGCACAGGAGGAGACCGCAGATTCCTGGTTTAAAAAAGGCCAGGAACTGGGCAGAAATGGCTCTTACGAAGAGGCTGTCAAAGCTTACGATAACGCTCTGGAACTGGAACCAAAGAATGCAGAAGCGTGGCTCGGTAAGGGCACTGTCCTCAGCCTTTGGGCAGGCTCGATAAATGACAAAAGCCTTTACGAGGATGCCATCAAGGCGTTTGATAAGGCGATTGAGCTGGACCCCCAGCAGACGAGGGGTCGGCTGGTCAAAGCCAGTGCGTTGCTGAATCTGGGCAGATATAACGAGTCCTTGGAGATTTTAGATGAAGCTATCGAGGCAGCTTCGCAGGACTCTGAAAAGGCCCAGATCTGGTTTGAAAAGGCTCATCTTTTCGCGGAACAGGGCAACTACAATGAGACTACAGAAGCTTTAGAAAAGGTCATTGAGCTGGCCCCCCAGGATAAAGATCTCTTGATCAACGGAGGCATCCTGCTCTCGGCAGTCCTGGGCAAATACGATGATGCCCTCAAATATTACGAAAGAGCCCTGCAGATAGATCCTAAAGATGGTTATGTCTGGTATGCCAAAGGAGAGGCGCTGAAGTCATTGGGCCGAACCTCAGAGGCGGACGCCGCCTTCGCCAAGGCAAAAGAGCTGGGCTACAGCGACTCAGCTCAGGCGCAGGAAAACACCTCGCAGGATTGGTATCAAAAAGCCCAGGAGCTGGCCAGGAATGGATCTTTTATTGATGCGGTCAAAGCATATGACAGAGCCATCGATCTAGATCCCGGAAATCTCGATGCCAGAATGAACAAGGTCATGGCGCTTCATCAGGCGGGGAGGCTCAATGAATCCATCGCCGCCCAAGATGATGCAGTCCAGGCGGCCATCCGCTATCTGGGTGATTTAAACCAATCAGTCCAAG
>Ga0074195_1002003_pt1 | contig 25010 bp, 22 predicted proteins | sample EPASupsiteHSE623_FD_64525 | JGI IMG/M metagenome (GOLD analysis project Ga0074195, IMG submission 64525) | Bioremediated contaminated groundwater from EPA Superfund site, New Mexico - Sample HSE6-23 | ecosystem: Environmental > Aquatic > Deep subsurface > Groundwater > Contaminated ... | reverse complement strand
CCTTGCTTCTCATGAAGTCCTCGCAATACCCAGGTTGTAAAAGAATCCATGACAATACATACTATTTATAGTATATAATACTTTCGATACTAATTCCTAGGATGGTTTATAGGAGTCCTCACATCAATAAATTTTCAGAGCTCCTGCATTGAAATTATCTGAAGACTTTTTTATAGCAGGTGCGTCCAATATACTATTGGGTGTGAGAGCGTGGCAATAGGTACGAGGCCTTTTGGAAAGACAGGACGCCAGGTGACCCAGGTGGGCCTTGGGGGCGAAGGAGTTCTAAGGACTCACGGCAGGACGCCAGAGGCATTGGCAGTCATCAGCGAGGCTGCAGACCAGGGCATAGCCTACTTCGATTCTGCAAGGGCATATGCAGGCAGCGAGGGCTACTATGGGACCTACTGGTCTTCTCACCAGGATTCCAGGGCCAAAATATTCCAGACCAGCAAGTCTGCCAGCAGAGACAGGAACGGGGCCATGACAGATCTGGTACACAGCCTGACGACTCTTGGTATTGAATACCTGGACCTCTGGCAGATCCACGACCTCAGGACTCACGAGGACCTGGAGAGGATAGAGAGCCCTGGAGGAGCCCTGGAGGCATTCATAGAGGCCAGGGATACGGGGCTTGTCAAGGCCATTGGAGTGACCGGCCACCATGACCCAGAGATACTTCTGCATGCTGTGGCCAACTGGCCTGTAGACTCGGTTCTAATGCCTGTAAATCCTCTGGAGGCGGTGCCTGGAGGGTTCCTGGACGCAGTCCTGGCCGCGGCAGAGGACGCCAGCGCGGCAGTGATAGGCATGAAGATCCTGGGGGCATCACATTACGTCTCAAAAGAGGCGGGAATAACTGCGAAGATGCTGATAAGATATGCCCTGTCAAAGAACATCAATGTGGCAATTGTTGGCTGCTCCAACCCCGAAGAGGCAGACGCTCTGGCCAGAGTGGGAAGAGATTTCGCGCCAATGTCTCCAGAGGAGCAAAAAGAGCTGGAGGATATATTCCAGCCCCATGCAAGGGAGCTGGCCTTCTACCGGGGAGTTATGAGGTAATGGGTGCTAGATCGAGAATAGCCTTGATTATGTGCCAGGCCTTGATCTGAGCCAAATCTAGGGCTCAATCTCAGGATATAGATCTTCATATTCAACTTCAATACTCCTTCATTTTGGCCCTGGCAATGTGAAACAGATTGTGCAGCCCTCCCCCAAGCTCGACTCGATCCATATTCGGCCATCATGAACCTCGATTATCCTCTTGACTATGGCCAGACCTGCGCCCGACCCCTCGCTGTTCCTGTTTATCTTATAGAAGAGATCAAAGGCCTTATCATGCTGGCTTTTATCGATTCCCATCCCGTTATCTTTAACAAAGAGCACTTTCTGTGTGCGATCATTGCGGCATCCTATCACTATCTCCGGATGCTTCTGGTCTCCCATGTACTTCACGCTGTTCTCTAGCAGGTTGACCATCACCTCTACAATCCTTGTGCGGTCTACATCGACTGCGGGCAGATCCGGCTGGATCTCTACCATGGCACCCCGGGCCCTTATCTTCTCACTTGCCAGGTCTACTGCTTCCTGGACGATCTCTGTGAATGAGACTAACTCAGGAGGATTGGCGATCCTGCCTACGCGGGAGAGCTGCAGAGTATCATTTAGAAGCGTATCCATCTTGGAGACGGCAGTGCTTATCATCTTCAGATAGGTCTCCATGCGATCGTAGTTGCCCTTGGCAAGGTCTGATTTGAGGAATCCCACAAAGCCATTGACTGTGACCAGAGGCGACCGGAGGTCATGCGATACGGTATATACGAACCTGTCCATCTCGGCGTTCTTGGATTCCAGCTCTTTCATGAGGTGCTCTCTTATCGCCTCAGAATGCTTGCGCTCGGTAATATCGCGGGTGTAGATGGCGATCCTCTCCACCTGGCCTTGATCATCAAACAGCGGATAAAAGACGTTATCCAGATATCGTCCTTCGCACATGTCGACAAAGCGATCCGGCTGTCCTGAGGAGACAACCTCGCCAAGGCGTGTTTTTCTATCTAGAGCCACCTTCAGCGAGATAAGATCCCATATGCACTGACCAGGCAGATCGCCCGCCGACCTGCTGAAATCTTTTGCCCCCGGCTCGTTGGAGGTCAGTATAGTCCCATCGATCCTGACAAGATAAGCAGCATCATGAGACGCGTCCAGGAGCGCACGTGCCACCTCTTCCTTCTGCCGGATCTCCTTTTGCAGTCCCCTAAGCTTTAAGTGCGTCTCGACACGCGCCAATACCTCATCGAGCTGGAATGGCTTGGTTATGTAATCCAGACCCCCGACTGCAAAGCCTTTGACTTTATCCTCTGTCTCTGAGAGAGCGCTTATGAACAGGACCGGTATCTCCCTGGTGCGAAGATCGGCCTTCAGCCGCCTGCACACCTCATAGCCATCCATGTCAGGCATCATGATATCCAGCAGGATAATATCAGGCAAGTCAGACTGGACTGCTGCCAGAGCGCGTGCGCCATTTAGGGCGGCTCGGACCTGGTAGCCTCTCTCGGCGAGCATCTGTGAGAGCAGCTTTAAGTTGGGCAGTGTATCATCGACGATCAGAATATCCGCAGGTTGATCTGTTGGTTGGCTATCCATTCAAGTCCCCTCCTGTATTGCACCCAGGATCGCATCGTGATCAAAGTTATCGGCAAGTTCAGCCAGCTTTGAAGCCAGCCCGGGCCTTCTTTCCCGTATCTGGTCGACAAGCGCCTTGATCTTGTTCGAGTTAGCCTCCATCGCAGCCTGCTTTAGGGCAGATACCCAGTCATCATCCAGGCCGTCAAATCTCAGCTCACAGTTCATCTGACTCATGGGCTTTGGCTCGGGTCTGAGTCTTGGATCTTCATAGATGAAGCGCACTCCCAGGTGCTTGATCAAGACATCCACTATCTCCTCCTGGCGGAAGGGCTTTCGTATGAAGTCGTCGCAGCCATCAGAGAGCACAGCTGACCGCTCATCTTCAAACGCGCTGGCAGTCAGGGCCACAATGACCGTGGCCTGGCCCTGGGTGGTGGCTTTGATGCTCTTTGTGGCGGCGTGCCCGTCCATGATAGGCATGCGCATGTCCATCCAGATGAGATGAGGCTGCCACTCCCGCCAGACATCTATGCCCTCAGATCCATTGGATGCAGTGTGCACCTCAAACCCGAGCTCAAAGAGAAGCCTTACCAGGAGCAGCCGGTTTTCTTCACTATCTTCGACTATAAGCAGGCGATAAATTGGCTGGCCCGGCTCGAGTCCAACAGCCCGGGGCTTTGACTTATTTTGCAGGCTGGCCATCTCAACTTCAGCTGCTGGCCGAACTGAGATCTCAAAGGTGAACAGGCTGCCAGCTCCCACCTGGCTGGCGGCAGAGATATCGCCGCCCATCAGGCGGACAAACTGCCGGCTGATGGCGAGCCCAAGACCGCTGCCTTCCTTGGCCTTCTTCCCTTCAGAGGACTGGACGAACGGCTCGAATATGGCCCCGAGATCCGCTGAAGGGATTCCGGGGCCGGTATCCTGGATCTCGAACTGAAGGCCGCATCCGGGAAAGCCGGGCTTCTCAATCCTGTGCACCCTGAGGCCAATGCCGCCCTCCTGGGTGAACTTGACAGCATTATTCAGGAGGTTGATGAGCACCTGGCGCAGCTTGCCCTCATCAGCGAGCACGTACTGGGGCACATCAGGGCTCAGGTCCACTGTAAGCCTTAAGCCCTTGTCTCTGGCGCGCAGGCGGAACATGTCTGCCAGGCTCTCCAGCAGGCGCTGGAGATCGAATGCCTGCTCCTGAACGGTCATCCTGCCAGCCTCGATCTTGGCCATGTCGAGCACATCATTGATCAGAGCCAGAAGATGCGAGCCGCTGCGGCTGATGATGGACAGGTTCTCTTTTTGCTCAGGGGTCAGCTTGTCATCGCGCGACATTAGGTCAGAGAAGCCGAGGATGGCATTGAGAGGCGTTCTTAGCTCGTGGCTCATGTTCGCCAAAAAGACGCTCTTGGCACGGTTGGCAGCCTCGGCCGCCTCTTTAGCCTGCCTCAGATCCACCTCAGCCCTGAGACGTTCCCTCACATGGCCCATAAGGTCTGAAGATATCGACTCCAGCTCCTCTTTGGCGTCACGCATCTCTGCAGTGCGCTCATCCACCCGCTGTTCCAGCTCCATGGTCAGGGCTACAAGACCGCGACTGGACTCATCGAGCTCCTCCTGAAGCATGCGGATGGTCTCATGAGCCTGTGCAAGTTTCAGCCTCAACTCCGCTTCACTCATGGCTCTGTCCAGGCAGACTCTTGCTTCTGGCCACAATCACAGTGGCATCGTCTTCCTTTCTGGCCAGGCGCTGCAAGATACGATGTGCAGCGACTTCAACGGATGCGTTCCTCAGCTCGGGAATGTCGGACCATTTGTGGCGGGCTGAGATGCCGTCTGAATGGAGCACCATAACATATTCCGGCCTCCAGAGGTGTTCAGTGACCACTGGAGTTGGAGCGCCTGCGCCGAGGATTCCGCGGCGTATGATGAAGTTCAAGGGCTCCTGCTTGCCGACGATGCTCATCTCGACGTTGCCTATGCCCGAGAAAGTCAATACGACCTCAGACAGGTCTGGGGTCCAATCAAAGCGCGCGAGAGACATCACCACCCCACGAGTGGCATGGCATGCCCGGTCCACCCCCGCGAAGATGGACAAAAGCGGCTGATTGTAATGGTCTTCCACATACATGCGTGCCGCCTGGGCTGCAAAGAGCGCGTGTGGGCCGTGGCCAAGGCCATCAATCACGCCTATAAGCGCGCTTGTTCCAAAGCGTTTGATCACGAATGTATCGCCATTCACAGTCATGAGAGGATGGGCGCGGGTAGCTGCGCCAAACTCGAGAGGGACTGGTAGGGGTCTTGCTGCATCCTCTCGAACAAAACGCCTGCATATGACATCTGTGCCGCTGTTTGCCCGGCTGCACCTCGAGCTGATCTCGAACTCATCCATCAGCCGGTTGACTGTGCCAAGGCCAAATCCCAGGCTGCCTGCGGTCGAAAAGCCATCAGTCAAAGCCTGATCTATGTCTTTTATGCCAGAGCCTTCATCATGTGACTCAATCTGCATGCCGACGTCCAAGGGCAGCAGCGCTATCGTCCCGCCAGAAGCATGCTTGACCAGGTTCGACGCCAGCTCACTCACAGCCAAAGCTACCTCTTCACTGGCAATCGCTGTAAAGCCAATCCCTAGTGCCATCGCCCTGGCAGAGCTGCGTGCAGCGCTCACATCACCGGCGTGTGTGACCTTGATATGCTGAGGCTTTTGCTGCACTGATTATGCCTTCTTCCATTTTCTGATGGTCACAGTGGTGCCCTTGCCAATCTCAGACCAGACATCCAGCTCATCCATGAGCCGCTTGGACCCGGGCAAGCCCATCCCCAGTCCGCCTGAGGTGGTATAGCCCTCTTGCATGACCAATGAGACATTGGGAATGCCAGGACCAAGGTCGATGAATGACAGCTCTATGCCGGACCTGCCTTTTAATCTGAGGACATGCCACTCCATGATCCCCGACCCGGCATAGAGGAATATGTTTCGAGCCAGCTCAGATGCCGCTGTGACTATCCTTGTTACATCTGTGATCCCAAAGCCCATCTGCGTGGCAACGCTTCTAACCACCTTTCTCACTGCAACTATGTCCCCCTCCACATGGATCTTCACCTCGCCCTGTTCTTCGGCGGCCATGAGCATCAGCTCCGCTCAGCTATATCCATCAGAAGGTCCAAAGCGCGATCAACATTAAGCGCTGTAAGAGCATTTCCCAATGTCAAGCCCAGCTGCGTCACAGTAATGGCAACGCTTGGTCTCATTCCAGAGATGACCGTGAGGCCTCCTAGCAACGCCACCATCTGTGCCGTCTCGGCAATGGTTCGGGCAAAGAAAGAATCCACAGTATCCACCAAAGATATGTCCAGGACCAGCCCCCGGGCTTCGTACTTTTCCATAGCTCTCAGGACCTGCTCCTGCATGGTCGACACTGTCAGGTCGCCAGGCTCTGCAGGCATTGCAACCATCAGGACATTGCGAACCTTGATAACAGTGATGTTTTCTTCTAAAGTCATACTCCTCCAGTGGTCTCACTGCCGACTAGCGGCAGAGCCAGGACCTCCCATGTACATCGCTCCAGAGAGGGAGATCGCAATCACATGGCCTTCATGGCACACAAATGCCTTATCCCTTATACCCTCAGCCATGTGGCTATAAGAACACATGGATGTTTCAATTTTCGAGGTAGTCATCCATTGCCTCATTCCTTGTTCTCAGCCTTGCAGGCATGGTCAATGATCTTCAGGGCATAACGCAGCCCTGATGCAAGCGATGGACGGGTGACAACGCCGGTCATTTCTATGCCCAGGTGTACCAGGGTCTGGGCAATCTCAGGGCGTATACCTGTCAGCAGAGCCTGGGTCCCAAGCAGCCTCACTGCAGCGATAGTATCAATCAGATGCCTTCCTGTCTGGGTATCCACCATAGGGACGCCTGTGAGGTCTATGATGGCAAAGACCGAGTCAGTCTCTACTATGCGGTTTAGCAGCCGTTCAGTTATTCTCTGGGTTCTCTCGCTGTCTAGAGTGCCTATCAGCGGCACGGCCAGGACTCCTTCCCATAGCTGCACTACTGGAGTTGAGACCTCCATGATCTCATGCGCATGATGATGCTGAAGGATCTCTTCAGCCTGTTTGTGCTCTGTGATGTCTTCGTAGATCCCCAGGACCCCGATGACATTTGCTTGCTGATCATGTAATGGGACTTTGCTCTTTCTAAGCCAGATCTGACTTCCGTCGGGTTTTATCTCAATCTCTTCGAAGTTGAGCCTGGAAGTATCGGATTCCATTACCGACTGATCGCCATCCCTGTACATTTGGGCAGCATCGCTCCATCTGAGATCAAAGTCGTTCTTGCCGATGATATCACTTGGATGGTCTAACCATACATCGCTTGCAAACGACTTGTTACATCCAAGGTAAGAAAAGTTGCGATCTTTCCAGAAGACGCGTTGAGGAATAGTATCCAGGACCAGCTGAAGCATCTGTTGAGAGTTATATAGCTTATCATCGGCATTCTTACGATCAGTTATATCCCTCATGGATTCTATGGCCCCGACGACATTGCCCTTGGAATCATAAAGGGCAGCAGCCGTCCCCATGAAGTAGATCCTTTTGCCTCTAAGGTTTGGAAGGTATGCCTCACCAATCAGAGTTCCATCCCTCATCTTTATATCATCATATCTTCTATGGATCTCCTCCTGAGGCCTCAGCACTAGATCGATCAGAATAGGTATCCTCTGACCATAAAATAAAAGAGAGTACTCGTAATTGCCCTTGCCGAGAATTTCCTTTGCTTTCACGCCGGTCATGGTTTCGATTGCATGGTTCCAGGCAATGACCTTGCCATCCTTATCGATGACGAAGGTGGGGTCCGGCAGGAAATTGATAATGTCTGCTAAACGCCTCTCAGATTCCTTCAGAGCATCTTGTGAATGCTTTCTTTCTGTTATGTCCTGGATGATCCCCTCGTAAAAAAGAACCTTCCCTGACTCATCCCGAACGGATTTTCCATTTATTGAAGCCCAAACCTTATGTCCATCCCTGTGGTTGCACTCAACCTCGAAATTTTTAACTGGCTCTTGCCCATCCAGGAGCATTTTTAATTTTGCCCTATCTTCCGGGTCAGAATATAACTGGTATTGAATGTTATCGATCTCTGAAAGCATCTCTTCAGGCGACTTAAAGCCAAACATGTGAGCAAATGATGGGTTGACGCTTAGGTACCTTCCTTCAGGCGTGCTCTGAGTAATTCCTTCTATGGCATTTTCAAATAGATCGCGGTATTTTTGTTCGCTCTCCTTCATGGCCTCTTCAGCCCGCTTGCGCTCAGTGATATCCTCTGCAAATGAAATGAGTCCTAAGACCTGCCCATCAGCAGCTGCAACAGACGTGCTGTGCCATTTGCAGATGATTGTCCGGCCATCTTTGGTGATATTTGCCTTAATGCTTTGTTCATCACCATCTCCTGCCAGCAGGTCATTCCAGGCCAGGTCAGCCTGCGGCCTGGCGTTCTCTGGAGATAGGAAGCCGATATGCTGACCTATTGCCTCTTTTGAAGCGAATCCAAAGATCTTCTCTGCAGCCGCATTCCAGCCGATGACTCGAAGATCAGGGTCCAGCTCTATGGCCGCGAGGGGCATTGAGGCGATAATATTTTCGTGAGCCAACACCTCACTCGCCCCCTATCGTCTTTTGTCTCAATGCCTTATCCCTGATCTCAAGATCGAGTGCATCCAGAGCATAACGCAGCCCTGACGACAGCGACGATCGGGTGACTATGCCGGTCAGATCTATACCTAAACGGACCAGGGTCTGGGCGATCTCAGGCCGGATTCCTGTGAGCAGAGTCTTAGTTCCAAGCAGCTTCACTGCAGCGATGGTATCGATCAAGTGCCTGCCGGTCTGGGTGTCCACCATAGGGACTCCTGTGAGGTCGATTATGGCTATTGGCGAGTCCGTCTCTACTATGCGGTAAAGCAGCCTCTCGGTTATCTGCTGGGTGCGCTCGCTGTCGAGCATGCCTATCAATGGTACAGCCAGGACGCCCTCCCACAGCTGCACCACCGGTGTAGAAATCTCCAAGATCTCGCGCGCCTGCTGAGAGATGATCTCTTCAGATCGCTTGCGCTCGGTTATATCTTCAAACGACACCAGAATTCCCATAGCCTTGCCTTGGTGGTCGTGCAGTGGGACTCTGCTCGTCCTAAGCCACACCTGCCTGCCACCGGGCGTGATCAGCGACTCTTCGAAGTCCAGCTTGGGAGCATCGTTCTCTATCACCAATCGCTCATATTCACACTGCTGCCTGGTGACTTCGCTGAGCCCGAGATCAAAGTCATCCTTGCCGACGATATCGCTTGGATCATCGAGCCCTAAATCACTTGCAAAGGGCTTGTTGCAGCCGAGGAAGGTTAGGTTTCTGTCTTTCCAGAAGACGCGCTGGGGGATGGTATCCAGTACCAGCTGCAGCATCTGGCGGGAGCGGTGAAGTTCACCTTCAGCCCGCTTGCGCTGTGTAATATCTTCATATGTCCCAAGAACCCCAAAGACCTGGCCATATTGATCATGAAGCGGGACCTTGCTCGTTTTCAGCCAGAGCTGACTTCCGTCAGGCTTGGTCTGCGGCTCTTCGAAGCTCAGCTTAGGGGTGTCTGTCTCCATGACAGATCTATCATCGTCACGATAGGCCTGAGCAACGTCACTCCAGCTCAGCTCAAAGTCATCCTTGCCGAGGATATCACCCGGATCGTCAAGCCCGGCATCGACTGCAAAAGGCTTGTTGCAGCCAAGGTATGAGAAGTTGCGGTCTTTCCAGAAGATGCGCTGAGGGATGGTATCAAGGATAAGCTGCAGCATCTGGCGGGAGCGGTAGTGCTCATCTTCAGACTTTTTGCGCTCTGTGACATCCTGGACGAATGATGTAAACCCGGTGACTTGACCGCCAGGGGCAACTACTGGCGTGCTTCGCCATTCGCATACTATCGTTCGACCGTCTTTGACGATATTCTCGCTGGTTCTTCGTTCAACACCTCTTTGCGATAACATGTCGCCCCAGGTTTGGCGTGCCTGTGTTCTGGCACTGGATGGAAAGACGAAGATGGCATCCTGACCTATTGCATCGGCCGCAGAATAGCCAAAGATCCTCTCTGCAGCGGGATTCCAGTGGATGACTTTAAAATCATTATTACATTCAATAATGCCCAGTGGTATTTCTTGAAGGAGATATTTCAGCTTCTGCTCAGATTGAAGTTGTGGATCTCCTTCGAAGGACGCTCGATTTTTTGGGGGTAACATGGTGCCAGCCTTAGTTAATCTATCATCGCTCTTCTTGTGCCTTGGTCCATCTGAGTCATCGATTACTGCAGATGTTCTGTCTCCTGCTTCAAAGCCCTCAATGATCTGAAATACGAATTTTGAATTCGAATTGCGTATCATCTATTTAAGTTTTGGTTCTTGTCGGCTTGGGTATAACAGGACTTCACCTGGCGAACATTTAAAGAATATATGCATAATATATGAGGTGGTGCAACCAGATTCTGACACAAAAAGCGCTGTGGCGGGACCCGATATCTGGTACAGAGACGGCCTTCGTTTCGAATGCCAGCAGTGCGGCATGTGCTGCAGCGTATCCGGGGTGGTCTTTGTGACTGGAAGCGAGATCAGGCGCATCTCCAGGTACCTGGGCATGAGAGAGGAGATATTCGAGAAGGCCTATGTCAAAGAGCTGGATGGGCGGCTCACACTTGGCGAGAGGGATGACGGCGGCTGCCTGCTGCTCGATCCAGTGACGAGGAGCTGTAAGGCTTACACAGTCCGTCCCCAGCAGTGCAGCTCGTTTCCCTTCTGGCCGGAGCTGCTTAAGAATCAGGTCGCCTGGAACAGAGAGAGTACGCTATGTCCCGGGATGAATAAAGGACGCCTGTGGGAGATAAGAGAGATCAAGAAGAAGATGCTGAAAGAATAAAAGTGAGAGTTGAGCTGAAAGGACCCTAGTACAGCGAGGCTAAAACAAGTCCGAAGATACATCAGGATAGACTATGCTTCTGGGTTGTGCTACTTTCAGGCAGATCCCAGGCCATGGATGCGTGATCCAACTATAGTCAAAAACCTAAAGATTTATACTCATGCATCCCTATGAGGGACCTGTGCATCATGGTTATTAGTATCAATCTTTAGGTGCTTCACTATAAAACGTCCGGGCAGATGCCTTGGCCCAAAAACTCTGGGGGGAACATTTCAGATAATAAGCATTCGCTGCCCGATAGCTGTTTGATGGATCGATAGCATATCACATGGCACTTCAATGATGTTGAAAATATGCGAATCTGGGGCGATCATCCTCTTGCGACGGCTGTAGCTTGAACGCGGATGTGTTCCCCCCAGAGGGGGTCAGGGGGGCAACTGCCCCAGAAGCGCAGAGCATCAGCCTTAATCCTTAAAGTCTAGAAGGCCTTTTGCAGTCCAATGCTTGTTCTCCCGTGTTTTATCTGTGGTATTATTTCGGCCTCTCTGATTAGGACCCTGTGCAGGCCTGCCAGCGCCTGAACCATTAATGCCATAGTGCTGGTCTGTCCTGCATCTTTCCGATGTGCTGTCCTGCCACATCCAAGCATTCTATGCTAAAGCGATGGCTGCTGCTGGCTTATGCAGTGTATGGTTCCAAGGCCGTTTACCATCTCTGTGCAGCGTATGCCCACCACCTTCCTGTCAGGAAATGCATCCTGGATTATCTTTAGCGCTGATGCATCCCGCGGTCGTCCAAAGGTTGGCACCATGACCACTCCATTTCCTATGTAGAAGTTGGCATAGCTGGCAGGGAGACGTTTGCCTCGGCCGTTTTGCACCCGCTCTGGCATGGGAAGCTTGATCACACTTAGCTTATTGCCGTCCTGAGTCGCGGACCCTGAGAGGATATCGTAGTTCTCCTTCAAAGCCCTGTAGTTCTCGTCATTTGGATCGTCCTCATAGGCGCATAAGACCGTGGTTGAGTTGACGAACCTGGCCACATCATCGACATGGCCATCAGTGTCATCGCCTGCAATTCCATCTTTAAGCCAGATCACCCTGCCGGCGCCCAGGAACTCTTTTAAGTAGACTTCAATCTCATCCTTGGTCAGGCCCGGGTTGCGATTGGGGTTTAAGAGGCACTGCTCTGTGGTGATCACAGTCCCCTTTCCATTGACTTCTATTGACCCGCCCTCCAGCACAATCTCAGGCAAAAAACAGGGAAGTCTCATCTCATCATTTATTATCGCTGGTATTCTGGTATCATCCATGAGCTCAGGGTACTTGCACCCCCAGGCATTGAAGATCCAGTTTACAGTAGCCAGCTTATTCTGGGCTCTATTTACTATGAATGTCGGGCCGTAGTCTCTGAACCAGACATCTGCATAACCGACCATGTGGAAGATCACATTCCTGAGGTCTACTCCGGCAACCTTCAGGCGGTCCCTGACCCGTGAGCGCATGTGCTGATCTGTCACAAGCAGGTTGACCGCCTCCGCCTCATGGATGGTTTTTATTATGGAGATATAGGCCTTCTCAACCTCGCCAATATCCGGGAAGCTGTCCAGGTCATAAGGCCATGAGAGCCAGATGGCATCATGCCTCTCCCACTCTGCGGGCATGTGAAACCCCAGCTCTTTTGGCGTGCCCTTGAGCTCATACTGGCGGGTGGGCACGGCACACCCCGGCTGGCAATGGCATGGTGATTTGGGCTCGACTATAAATCCATAGGTCTCAGGCCGCCTGTTCCTGAAGAAGCCCCATCCATCCTGGACCTCTCTGTTCTTGGCCAGGTCTGCCTCGGCCACAACTATATCGTCCTCTTTATCGCTGGCCTGGTCCAGGATCCTGCCAAAGGAGTCGCAGATAAAAGAGCTTCCCCAGAAGCTCAGGCTGCCTTCCCGGCCCACCCTGTTGACGGCAGCCACGTGGACGCCATTGGCTATGGCGTGGCCCCTCTGGACTGTGATCCATGCATCCCTCCAGTCGCCTTCCGAGGGATTTCTCTCATCATTGATCCAGCCAATAGCCGTTGGATAGAAGATGATCTCAGCGCCCTGCAGGGCAGCGATCCTGGCAGCCTCAGGGAACCACTGGTCATAGCATATTAAGACTGCGATTTTTCCATGACTGGTATCAAAGACCTTGAAGCCCAGGTCCCCTTCCCGGAAGTAGTTCTTTTCATAGAAGAGCGGATCATGTGGGATGTGGACCTTGCGGTAGGTGCCCAGAACCTTGCCATCGACGTCTATCACGGCCACTGAGTTGTAGAGGTTGCCTAAGTCATCCCTCTCGAATAGGGGGACTATGATTACCACGCCGTGGGCTCTGGCGATCTCTGAAAATGCATTTGTGGACTCTCCAGGAATGGTCTCGGCAAAGCATTTTGCCTTGGCGCATTCGTGCTCTTGCTGGGGAAAATAGGCTGTCCTGTAGAGCTCCTGGAGGCAGATTATCTTGGACCCTCTGCGTATGGCCTCTTCCACGCTCTTGATGGTCTTTTGAAGGTTTCTGTAGACATCATCTGATACCGAGGTCTGAACCAGACCGATTACGACCCTGGGCATTATCTCTCCTCTCTTACCAATGGACGGCACAATCTACTTTTCCAGTGATAATATGTAGGCAGAATTCTAAACTTGAAGAACTTTTCGCATCGTGATATACTGCTGAAGGTTTTTAGCGATTATGCAAATGATTACGAGTATACCTCAGATGATAAAGTCTAACTTTTTTGCGCCCTTGATCAAGATCTGCCAAATCATGCGACATCTAGAATTTTTGAGATTAATGCCCCCATGAAACTTCGAAAAGAGGAAAATCACTGGATTTCTAGATTGTGCCCTCGATTGAAAACGCCAAAGAAAGGTTCCCTACACATAATAATTTTTGTCAAAACCTCTGTTCCTATCTGCTAGGTAATTCTTCATAATCAGATCCTTTCAGCTCTGATGGATGGCCCTTGCTACAAGCTCCAGCAGATCTATGGCCTTGCCGCCGGCGTCGCTCAGGTTCCTGATGCAAAGGGGGCATGACGTGACTATATAGTCCACCCCTTCAGGCACGTCCTCCAGCCTCCTCCTTGCCATCCTCAAAGATAGGTCCCTGTAGCCTGCACGAACCCCGCCCCCGCCTCCACAGCACCTCGACTTTTCCCGGCTGGATTTCATCTCCCTCAAGTTGCATATCGCCTCTATGACCCGCCTTGGCTGGTCGTAGACATGGTGATACCTGCCCAGGTGGCATGGGTCGTGATAGGCCACAGTCAGGTCCAGCCGCCTTAGCCTCAGCTCTGATATATGATCAGCCAGGAACTCGGGTATGCTCTTGACCTCTAATCTCTTTGGATAATCCTTCTTCAGTGCGGCATAACAGCCTGCACAGCCTGTGATCACAGTTTGGGCCCCTGTATCATCTATCTGGGCCAGGTTGTGATCCACGAAACGGGCCGCAGGAGACCCGGTCCTGGTCAGGGGCGAGCCGCAGCATTTCTCGTCTCTAAGGACCGTAGCTCCAAAGCGCCTCAGAACCTCAAAGGTCCGGGACGCCGATTCGGGGTACCTGTAAGATGACAGGCAGCCTGCGAAGTATACGCAGTCCGCCTTCTCCGGCACAAGGGAGCTGCCCTTCAGCCAGCCCAGGCGTGAAGACGGATCTCCAAGCGAATTTCCGCTCTCATTTATGGCCCGGGCCAGCTTCATCTGCTCCAAGGTCATGACGCCCCTTGAGGCCAGCTCTCTCCTGGAGTCCATGATCAGCTCAGGCGGGATAACCCCTGCAGGGCAGCTTTCAGAGCATAGCCCGCAGGTGGTGCAGGTGTTAAGGCTGCTCAGATCTTTATCATCTGGTCGGCTGCCGTCTGATAGCCTCTTCATGACAAGCATCCTCCCGCGGGTGCTGCTCGACTCCCAGCCCACCTCCTCAAAGACCGGGCAGACAGACCTGCAGGTGCCGCACCTGATGCATTTGTTTATGGACCTCAAGTCGAGGTCCATCCTGGAGCTTTTCATCCCAAAATTATTCATCCTTCATTCACATCTCTTAAGCCTGCTACAGCCCAAGCTTGCCTGGATTGAGTATGCCCCCAGGATCAAGAGCCCTTTTGATCGCCCTCATAACATCCAGAGCGCCGCCGCACTGATCACTCATATACTGAGCCCTTGCAAGCCCAATTCCATGCTCGGCGCTGATTGTTCCTCCAAGCTCAATGGCTGCCCTGTGGACCTCGTCTGCAGCCAGGTTCAGCCTTGCCCACTGGTCCTTGTCCATCACATCTATGAAGAAGGCCACATGCAGATTTCCATCGCCGATGTGGCCGAACTTCATTGCCGGGATCTCTGTCCTGGAAGATATCTCCTCCACCTTCTTTATCAGATCAGGGATCTGCCTTATTGGCACTCCCACATCCTCGCCCACATATATCCTGCTCATGCTCGGGTCAAGCCTCGTTATGGACGCCCCAATCAGCCTCCGGGCAGCCCAGACTGCATCCATCTCATCCTGGCTTGATGCGACCCTTATGTCCAGGGCAGTTGAAAGGCATATCTCAGAGATCTCCTCTGCCAGCTCCTCAACAGCCAGGGCAGTGCCGTCCACCTCGAAGAGCACCACATCCCCCTGGTCTGAGATGGCCAGGTCGGGGCTGACCTTTCTTAGAACCTGAAGCGTTATCCTGTCCATTATCTCGCATGCCGAGGGTGCAACCCCTCCAGAAAAGACCCTCACCACTGCCCGACCGGCCTCCTGTGCGCTTCCAAATGAGGCAGTCACAAGGCGCCTGGCCTTTGGGAGGGGGGCCACCTTGAGCCTGGCCCTGGTAATAATTCCAAGAGTTCCCTCAGCTCCGATCATGAGCCTGGTTAAGTCGTAGCCTGCAGAGGACTTGAGCATCTTAGAGCCTGTATTTATTATCCTGCCGTCGGCCAGTACCACCTCAAGGTCCAGGACGTAATTGCGGGTGGTGCCGTACTTCACGCATCGCATGCCGCTTCCATTGTTGGATATGAGGCCTCCAAGGGTGCACATGGCAGAGCTTCCGGGGTCTGGGGGAAAGAAGAAGCCGTAGGGCTTGAGTGCAAGGTTCAGCGTCTCGTGAACCACTCCGGGCTCAACCTGGACCTGCAAATTGCCAAGATCCATCTCCACTATCCTCTTCATGCCAGACATGTCCAGGACTATTCCGCCCCTTACAGGAACTGCCCCACCGGCCAGGCCGGTGCCGGCGCCACGGGCGGTGATAGGGATCTCCTGCTCGCCTGCCAGGCAGATGATCCGGGAGACCTCTAAAGCGCTACCAGGCCTCACCACATAATCGGGCCTGCCCTCTATCTGAGAGGCGTCAAAAGAGTAGCAGTACAGCTCTGTGGGCGATGAAGTCACCCTGCAGCCAACGATATTTTCAAGATCCGCGAGTATGTCCTTCATGGATGGCGCAAAACCCTGGAAGACCGGCATGGACGCTTTTGCTATAAATGTTGTCTCTCATCCTGGCTTCACGGCTTCACATACTCATTGAAGATTCATTCACTGTCCATTCCAGGACATTGGCAATCAGAGGTCAGGTCCTGCATTCTCAAATGATAGAGATAGTTTCTAAAGGGCTCTTCATCAGGACGGTCTGGAAGACGGCTCTCCATGTAAGCCTCGTCCAGCTGGAGCATTGCTCTTTGCACTTCTTTGAAAGTTACTTCCTGGCATGCCGGCAAGAAAGCCAGCCTACCATTATTCAGCATCTCCAGGCCAAAGGTAATCGTCCTCATGGCAGTCTTCAGCCCTTTTTCAGCGCAGCTGGGCCTTCGATAGGCATCACTTAGATGGCTCTCTGCTATGCCCCGCAGTGAGCAGTAGGTCGCCCTGGACAGGTTATTCTGGACCAGGTCTCTTAGATGCTGGAACTCTGGGCCCTCAGAGATCACAAGCGGGCTCATTGTAAACCAGATCGCATTGGCATTTCCCTTTATGAGCTGGTCAGCCAGGTGGCCTATCTCCCACCAGACCTCGTCATATTCTCTGCCGTCTTTCAGGCCGATCTTCTGGGGCAGGGTCTCTGGATATCTTCGCCCCTCCAGAAGGACCCTGGATGGGACCATGTAGGCATGGAAGAGGTCGATGTCGCTTTGTTCAGTGTCCATGGACCACATGTGGGAGCCCACGCAGGTGGTGAATAGAACTTGCATAATATCGAGAGTTGCAGCATGCAGGCTTAAACCATCTGATACGTGCCCGGTCAGGGTCAGGGCGACTCCCCTGCATTAGGCCTGAAAAAAGAAAACGAAAAAGAAAAAGCACAAGCTCCGGGTGAGCTCAGACTGCGATCTTCTGACCATAAGTTATAGAGCCATCATCTGCCATGGTCCAGACGATGTACGCGGCACTGACATCGCCATGATCGTCGAAGGTGATCTCGCCTGAGGCTCCCTGATAGTTGATCTCCTTGCCCTCGGCTATGAGCTTCATTGCCTGGCCAATATCCGAGACCTCGACTCCTTCTGGATTGGATACTGATCTCATGTGATCTCTAATGGAGGTTCCATTAAAGCTGCCGGCTTCAGCCGCGGCCAGAGCCACCACTGCCATGGCATCATAGCTGCTGGCACAGAAGATCCCCGGCTCCCTGCCACAGGCCTTGATGAACTTCTGCCTGAATGCCTCAAACGCAGCACCGCCTGCGGTCTGGTCAGGAGCGATTCCCTGCATTCCTGCAACTATATACTTTCCAGACGAGTCCTTGCCAACCATCTCTGCCAGCTTCTCAGTCATGAGCCCCTCTGACATGAGCCAGTTGGTGCTCTTTAGATATCCTCTCTGGTATGCTGACCTAAGTATGAGGCTCCCGGTCTCTGGATAGCCAACAAGCAGCACGAACTCCGGCTTTGGCGCTGCGACCTTCTCAACCTCTGAATCGAATACCGTCTGGGATGGATTATACATCACAGACTCCAGAATCTTGCCTCCCTCGGCTGCAAAGGCCTTGGAGAAGACGTCCAGAAATCCCTGGCCATACGGGTTGTTGACCATGATAGTAGATGCGGTCTTGTACCCTCTCTGCGCAGCCAGCTTGGCTATGGCCGCTCCCTGAAGGGCATCTGAAGGCATCGTCCTGAAGTACAGGTCGTTATCGCTGTAGTTTGTGAACCCACTCCTGAATTTGATGAGGAGATCTGAAGGACGCCGTTTCCAGTTGTTATATCTATTATGGACATGGACTGGCCGCTTCCAGCAGTGCCTACTATCACTGGCACCCTGTCCACCTTGACTAGCTTGTTGGCTGCGTCTACTGCAGCGATGTTGGATGTCTGGTCATCCTGGACCTCAAGCCGGATCTGCCTGCCCAGGATTCCTCCATAGGAGTTCACTTCTTCAGCAGCCAGCTTGATGGAATCCGTTATCGGGACGCCATAAGTTCCAATATCGCCTGTGAGTGGCTCAATGACCCCAATCAGAACCTGGCCGCCTGGAGCAGTGGCGACGCTGGCATTCTCTGAGGAAGCCACAGCGCCCACAGCGGCGGAGCCCTCAGAGGTCTTATTGCCCTCAGTTTCCTCTTTCTGGACGCAGCCCGAAAAGGCCACGAGCAAAGTGAGCACCAATGTAACGATGTAAATCCTTGTCCTCATTTATTCACCCTATGATACAATCATCTCTAAATGGCCATGAGAGATTACTGAAGATATATATCCATATTTGTGATACGGTCTATCAATTGCAGAGGGCCTAATCTCTATAAATGATGCAGAATACCGTGAGATGAAAAGGTTCAAATAAAGCCAGGCTATAAGGCCTCGGGGCGAGGAAGTCAATGATACTGCAGCTCATAATAAACGGCATAGTTCTAGGCTGCATCATTGCCCTTGGCGCTATTGGGCTCTCCATGGCGTACAGGATACTCAACTTCGCAAACTTTGCTCATGGCGAGTTTCTGACCCTGGGCGCCTACATGACATTTCTCTTCGCCACCAGCGGTATCTGGTTTATAGGAGCCTCCGCCCTGTCAATAGTGGTGACTGCACTGCTGGCCATAGTCCTGGACTTTGCAGTCTGGAAGCCCATGAGGTCCAAGAGCGCGAGCAGGACTGCAACGATGATACTGTCAATAGGCGTGGCCCTGGCCCTGAGGAACTCGCTGGTCATTTTCTTTGGCCCTGACATCAAGAGGGACCCGCTACCAGTCACAGAGGGGATATCTCTTGGTGCAATAATGATCACAGACTACCAGATCATGGTGGTGATCATTGCTGCAGCTGCAATGTTTGGCGTCCACAGGCTTCTTATCAGGACCTCTCTTGGCAAGGCCATGAGAGCATTATCGGATAATCCAAGCCTGGCCAGGATCTCGGGCATAGACGTGGATGCCATCATCAGATACACCTGGGCCCTGGGCATGGGGCTGGCTGCCCTCTCAGGCATAATGTACGGCCTGATCACCAACATCAACCCCAACATGGGCTGGTTCATGATACTGCCCATGTTTGCAGCCGCGATTTTGGGTGGCATTGGAAACCCTTACGGGGCAGCAGCCGGCGGAATAATAATTGGCCTCTCTCAGGAGATATCCATTGCAATCCTGCCTGGCGAGTACAAGCTGGCAGTGAGCTTTGCAATAATGATCGCAGTCCTGCTGATCAAGCCCGAGGGCATAATGGGGGGTCGCTAGCCTGCTCGATTACATTGTCACCATACTCCTGATAGCCGGGATATATGCCATATTTGCATTGGGCTTAAACCTTGAATGGGGCTTTGCAGGGCTCCTCAACTTCGGGCATGTGGCCTTCATGGCCATAGGAGCATATGCCACAGTGCTCCTCAGCCTCCAGGGCGTGCCGCTCCCTCTGGCAGTGGCTGCAGGCATGGTCCTGGCCGGAGCTGCAGGCGCTCTCCTCGGCATATCCGCTCTCAAGCTTAGAGAGGACTACCTGGCCATAGCTACAATCGGCTTTTCTGAGATCCTCAGATCGGTGCTCCATAACGAGGAATGGCTGACCAGGGGCTCATTTGGAATACACGGCTACTCACGTCCCCTGGAATCGGTCGTACCTGCACAGGACTACAACATCTTCCTTGCAGCAGTCGTGATCATAATCCTGGCAGCGATTTATGCTATACTGGAAGTCCTGATGAGATCTCCCTGGGGGCGGGCTCTCAGGTCCATAAGAGAGGATGAAGAGGTCTCGAGGTCGCTTGGCAAGGACGTCTTCAGGTACAAGGTCCAGGCACTGGTGCTGGGATCGATGATCGCCGCCTTATCAGGCTCTCTTCTGGCCTTTTATCTCCAGTATATAAACCCCAACAACTTCGAGCCCATAGAGACATTCTATGCCTGGATCATGGTAGTCCTTGGCGGCAGCGGAAACAACAGGGGCACGATACTGGGGGCCTTTCTGCTATGGGGCTTCTTTTCCGGGACCAGGTTCATGGAGTCCTACATGCCCCTGAGCCCGACTGCAATTGGCGCACTGAGGATAATGCTCATAGGCATCATCCTGGTCGTGCTGGTGATCTTCAGGCCTCAGGGAATTCTTGGAAGAAAGGAGGAGCTGGGGCTTGGAGGATGAGATGCTCTCAGTGCGCAATGTCTCCAAGAGCTTTGGGGGACTCCTGGCAGTGGACAGGTGCGACCTATCTGTAAAAGAGGGGTCGATCGTCGGGGTCATAGGTCCAAATGGGGCTGGCAAGAGCACGCTCTTTGAGATCATCTCTGGATTCCTGCGCCCGGATCTAGGGAGTATAACATTCCAGGGTCAGGAGATTGTGGGCCTGCCTGTTCACAGGATCGCGAGAGCCGGAATTATTAGGACATTTCAGATTCCTAGAGCCCTAAACAGGATGACTGTTCTAGATAACCTGATGCTGGGACCTCAAAACCAGGCTGGAGAGAGGATATGGAACGCAGCCCTTTGCAGGGGTACAGTCAGATCAGAAGAGATATCTATAAGGGATAAGGCCCTCGTAGTCCTGGAGCTCTTCGACCTGCAAAGTATGAAGGATGAGTACGCAGGCTCTCTCTCAGGAGGCCAAAAGAAGCTCCTTGAGATGGCCAGAAGCCTCATGGCAGATCCCAAATTACTTTTGCTAGATGAGCCCTTTGCAGGCGTGAACCCCTCGCTCTCATCAAAGCTCATACAGCGCATAAAGGAGCTTCGAGATAAAGGGCTCACAATCATGATCATAGAGCACGGCATACCTTATGTAGTTGAGCTCTCAGATGAGATCTACGTCCTCAATAAGGGTGCGGTCATGGCACACGGCACGCCTCAGGAAGTGGTCTCAGACAAGAGGGTGCTTGAAGCCTACCTGGGGGACGGGCGCTGATGCTCAGGATGGAAGATGCAACTGCCGGTTATGCTGGAATGGACATAGTGCACGGCGTCTCTCTGGAGGTAGGCGAGAGGGAGATTGTAACGATCATCGGCCCAAATGGCGCAGGCAAGTCCACTGTGATGAAGACGGTCTTTGGCTTAACCGACCTGCGAGGCGGCAGGGTGTTCTTCGAAGATGCAGATATATCGAGCCTTCGGCCTGACAGGATAGTGAGGCTTGGAATCGGATATGTGCCCCAGGAGAGAAATGTCTTCCCTGCACTCACTGTCAGGGAGAACCTGGAGATGGGCGCATTCACCATCGGGTGCTGCATAGACGATCGCCTGGAAGAGGTGCTCTCTATATTCCCAGAGCTCAAGGACAAGCTTGGAAGAAAGGCCGGCACCATGAGCGGCGGCGAGCAGAAGATGCTGGCCATAAGCAGGGCACTGGTAACCAAGCCCAAGCTGTTGCTTTTAGACGAGCCATCAAGCACCCTATCCCCCAGGCTCTCAGATCAGGTCTTCTCTAAGATCAGAGAGATCAACCATTCAGGGACGGCCATTATGATGGTGGAGCAAAACGCCAGGAAGGCCCTGGCAATTAGTGATAGAGGATATATCCTGGAGATGGGCAGGAAGAGGTTTGAAGGTCCTGCCAGGAGCCTGCTTGATGATGCCGATGTGAGAAAGCTGTACCTGGGCGGGTGATCGGCAGAACTCGGCTGTGAGGCCGTGGCAATATTTACAATAACTGGCGTGATACTGTTTATATCTAACAGCTCACAGCCAGAGCTTGCTTTGAGACATAATTGAGTCCAGTACAGCGAGGCTAAAATAAAAAGAGAGTTGCCGTGTGGCAACTCTGTGCAAGCTAAATTCAGCTCTAAGCCTTCTTATCCAGCTCCTCCAGCTGATCCACTCTCAGCTTGACCATATCCATGGCGTCTTCAAAGAGCTGCCTGTTCATCTCTATGCCGAAATACTTCCTCAGCTTCTCTGGCGGGGTCATGGTCGTTCCCGCTGACAGGTAGGCTATGTAGTTCTTGTTGAATTCTACTGGATCATCTTTGTACTTCTTGAAGAGAGAGAGGGTTATGGCCTGAGACAGGGAATAGCTGTAGGTGTAGTAGTTGTTGGTGAAGTAGACGTGGCTTATGCGTGTCCAGTCTGCCCAGTCCTCGGGATAGAACTCGACCTTGTCGGTCCTGTACTCCTTCCAGAGTTTGGTCCATAATGCATTCATCTCTGCGCCGCTCACATTGCCATTCTTCTGGCACAGCTCGTGTGCCTGGCGCTCGAACTCTGTGATCTGGGTCTGCCTGGTGAAGAGGTTATTGTAATCACTTATGTGCTGGGCCAGTATTGCCGTGGCTGTATCCTGGTCATAGTTCTCTATGGCATAATCCACAAAGAGCTCCTCATCGAAGGTTGAGGCCACCTCTGCCTCATACATGGTGCCTCCGCAGTAGAGGTAGTCCACTGAGTTGGCCATAAGGTAAGAGTTGATTGCATGACCCATCTCGTGAGTTATGGTGGTGAGATCGTCCAGGAGGCCGTTGAAGTTCAGGAATATGAGCGCAGGACGCTTTAATGCTGAGAGGTACTGGCAATAGCCACCAGGCTGCTTTCCATGATCGGGGTTGGGGTAGACGTCTATTGAGCTGCTGGTGACGGTCTTTATGAATATCTGATTGAATGCCGGGTCCATCTTAGAATAGGATTTCTGCACATCACTCAATGCCTCGATATAGCTGTAGTTCTTGTCAGGGTTCTTCATGAGCTGAAGGTCGAGGTCATAGGGCCTGAGAGGGTCCAGCCCCAGTCGGGCTTTTCTGAACTCGAAGTATCTGTCGAAGTCAGCCTTTCTGTCCTTGAAGACTGTATTCATCACTGCAACCTGATCTGCAGTCATATAGTCTTCGTACATCTTGGACTGGTAGGCATCTGTGAAGTTGAGCTCTCTTGCAAGGCGGTCGTCCAAAAGAGCTTTCTGGCTGTAGAGGGCTGCCATCCTTTCAGACTCATTCACCATATGGTAGAATCGCGCGTCGTAACACTTCTTCCTGTTATTCCTGTTGGCATCCGTGGACATCAGCTTTGAGTAGGACCCTGAATCGACCTGATACTGAGTCCCGTCATCCAGGGTGATATTGCCAGCTTTAGTCACGTTGTTGGTAACCTTCTTTAGGGCCTCCGTCTCCAGCTTCATGCGCTGGTTCTGGAGATCTGCTATGTAGACTGCGTGTGTCTCATTCCTGGGCCGGTGGTCTGCATACCGTATGTAGCTGGCCTCCAGATATGCCCTGTACATCTCAAGCCCGGGCTCCTCTGCAAAGAGCCTGTCCCACTCAGCCCTGGACAGGGACTTGAGCTTCACATCCTCATAGGATATCGCCTTGTTGTATTCAGTGGAAAGGTTCTGGGCATCGGATAGGAAGGACTCAAAGAACTTATCGTTCACGTTGAGGGAGTTCATCCCCGAGACATAGGACCACATGACATCCAGCGACTTGGAGAAGTTCTCCTGATCCTTTATGTAGCTGAGGAGAACATGGCCTGTAAGGTTTTCGAACTTGGGTCGATAGGTATTGTTCATGCTCTCAGGAACGAGCTTTAGACGGTCGTACTCTGACCTTGCTGCATCCTTATCACGGAATATGAAGGTCAGGTTGTTCCAGGAAGTGGTCACATTGCTGGCATCAAGAACCTGGGAGGCGTTCTGGGATTGATCTGTGGCATTATTTTGGGCGATTATTGCACCAGGCATCGTCATGAGCATGGCTGAGACGATAGCTAGCGATCTTATTGATATCAGTTTACTAATCTGGATTCCCCCTCGACTGGGATCTTGATGCAGGGTGATGTCCTAAAGATATAAAGACATGGCTGATCTCAGGTATAGACTTCTTAAAGCCAGGACAATTCCAATAAATCTTAAATAGAATACAGGGAGTACAATCCCTGATGGCACTACTTTTGGCGCAGATGGGCTTTGACTTCTCCACAATCATAAACAATCTCTGGATTCTCTTGTTCGTAGCGCTATTTCTCTATCCCATGATGCAGAGGAACCTGGTGCAGGCAGCCAGAAAGCGCATCCTGATCAAGCTTGGCAACAACCGGGGAACCCAGGTAATAACCCTGATTCACCGCCAGGAAACAATAAGCCTGCTTGGAATACCCCTGGCCAGGTACATCGATATTGATGACAGCGAAGAGGTGCTCAGGGCCATAAGGATGGCCAGGAAGGACATACCTATAGACATAGTGCTCCATACTCCGGGCGGACTGGCCCTCGCCGCCACCCAGATAGCCATGGCTCTGAAGGCTCATCCCTCCAAGAAGTCAGTCATAGTTCCCCACTATGCCATGAGCGGGGGCACGCTCATAGCTCTGGCTGCAGATGAGATAATAATGGATCCACACGCTGCACTGGGACCAGTCGATCCTCAGCTTGGAGATCAGACAGGCGCCTACCCGGCAACAGACCTCCTAAAGGTGGTCAGGGAGAAGTGCATAGACAGGATAGATGATAAGACACTGATATATGCAGCAGAAGCTGGAAAGGCCATGAACCAGATGACTGATCTCATAAAGAAGATCCTGATCAATAAATGCGGTCAGGAAAAGGTCGATAAGGTCATTGAAGAGTTCGTCTCAGGCAAGTACACACATGACCGTCCCTTCTTGGCCGAGGATGCAAAAGAGCTGCTGGGAGACTGCGTCAGCACCAATGTGCCTGCAGAGGTCTACGATCTTATGAGGCTATACCGCCAGGAGGTCGGCGGCAGGAGGCCGGGCGTTGAGTATGTGCCTTTGAATAGAAAATAGGCAGATTGGGGAGGCCGGACTGCTCATCGCCATTACCGGTCTTCCATAATAGCCATGCCCGTTGCAGTATGTCAACTACCACCCCCTAAAGTGGGTGGCTTGTAGCTCCGATTATGTTGGGCTACGATTGGCTGGTTGACACTAGATAGCGAATCCTGGGATTTCTCCGGCAGCCTGTTTCAAGGCGAGAGCTTAACGCCGTTACAGGGTACAAGGAATACCCAACATCTCACCATGTTATCACGGTTATGCGCCTTGAAACGATTG